>OGRK01001236.1_pt1 | contig 17220 bp, 15 predicted proteins | sample 1553471 | NCBI WGS metagenome assembly OGRK01 (sample SAMEA2580080, study PRJEB22360) | human gut metagenome | biome: human gut; feature: human-associated habitat; material: faeces | place: Denmark | collected 2008/2010
TAATAGGACAACAGAAAAATGTAAAACACTGTCTCTCAAGAAGAAACAGAGACAGTAAAAAATAAGATGTATGAAAGAAAATGGGAGGGCAAAGATGTATCAGGCATTACTTTTTGATTTGGATGGAACATTGACAGCATCAGGAGAGGGAATTACAAAATCCATTCAGTATGCATTAAGAAAAATGGGGTATGAATCTCTTGCGGAAGATTTGAAAAAATTAGAAATTTTTGTTGGACCACCGCTTTTAGAACAGTTAATGGAATACTGTCAGATTGAGGAATCAGAAGCAGAACGAGGCGTTGCCTACTATAGAGAACGTTACAATGTGGTTGGATATTATGAGAATAAACCTTATAAGGGGATTCGCAAGCTTCTGCCAAAATTAAAGAAAAAAGGCTACAAACTGGCAGTTGCTTCTTCCAAACCACAGGGAATGGTAGATGCAGTGCTTGAACACTTTGAACTCAATGAATATTTTGATGTCATCGAGGGTAGTGATATCAATTTTCCAAGAATGACAAAATCAGATGTGATTGAAATTGCACTAAAAAAACTAGGATTTTTTGAAGCAGAAAAACGAAAAGGTGTTGTCATGATTGGTGACAGAAAATATGATGTGGTTGGTGCGACGGCGTCTCGGCTTGATTGTATTGGAGTCGCTTATGGATATGGCGGAACAGAAGAATTAGAATCAGCAGGTGCGATAAAGGTAGTACAGACGGTAGAAGAACTCGGAGAATTTTTGGGAGTCAGTAAAAAAGCCAGATTCCATGATATTGGAAAAGAGTTATTTTCCACACCGGTTTATCCGGGAGACCCGGCACCGTCAAAGACTCCATTTTATGAAATCAAAAAGGGAGATGACTGTAATCTTACCATTCTTTCTTTTGGAAGTCATAATGGAACACACTTAGATGCACCGAAACATTTCTGTGAAGGCAAACATGGAGTTGACCAGATTCCACTTGAAAAATGTCTGGGTGAATGTAAAGTGATAAAAGCTGAGGGTGTAATCGGAAAAGAAGAGATGGAAGCTTTATTAGCAGATGGTACAAAGAAGCTTTTAATCAAAGGAGAAATTCTTCTGACACCGGAAAGTGCAAAAGTATGCGCAGAGGCCGGACTGGATTTGATTGGAGTAGAAAGTCAGACCGTTGGAGGAAAAGGAACGCAAAAAGCGGTGCATCAGACTTTACTTTCAGCTGAAATTGTAATTTTAGAAGGGTTAGTGTTAGGAGAAGTGACACAAGGAACGTATTTTTTAAGTGCTCTGCCGATGAAAATGGAAGGGCTTGATGGCTCTCCGGTCAGACCGGTATTGATTGAGTATTAAGAAGAAAAAAGAGTTATCTCTGATAGGTAAAAAAATAACCGGACGGGTTTTCCTGTCCGGTTTGTATGTTAAGGTTTAAAGTTCAGCTAACAGAATCGCAGCGAACATAAGGACACAGCCAATCAACTCCCGTGTGCTTAAAGTCTGATGTAAAATCACCCATCCGGCAAGGACAGAGATGACAGATTCCAGACTTAAAATTAAAGAGGCAATGGTTGGATTTAAATTTCTCTGACCGATAATCTGTAGGGTATAAGCAACACCGCAGGAAAGGATTCCGGCGTATAAAATCGGTGCCCAGGCTGCACAGATACTGGAAAGCTTTGGATTTTCCAGCACGAACATTGGAATCGCAGATAACATTGAGGCAATAAAAAGCTGGATACAGGAGAGTTTGACTCCGCTTACTTTAGAGGAAAAGTAATCAACTACTAAAATGTGAAAAGAGAAAAATAAGGCACCAAGAAGTATCAGGGCATCTCCTTTGGTAAGTGTAAGACTTCCACTCATACATAACAGATAAAGACCAACAAGGGCAATCAATACACTAATCCAGATTTTTAAATTTACTTTTCGTTTCAAAAAGATACCCAGAATCGGAACGATCACGATATAAAGTGCGGTAATAAATCCGGCTTTTCCGACTGAAGTATATAAAATTCCGATTTGTTGCAAAGAAGTCGCAATAAAAAACAGAATACCACAGGAGATACCTCCAAGAATACTCTCTTTTGGCCAGTCATGCAAAGTATCTTTGTCAACTTTTTTTGCAGTACGTTTTTGGTTCCAGAAGATAACAGGAATCAAAACGAGACTGCCAACAAAACAACGGACAGCATTAAAAGTAAAAGGACCGACGTAGTCCATTCCAACACTTTGGGCGACAAAAGCAACGCCCCAGATAAAAGCGGCGAGAAATAAAAGCAGAGAGCTTTTGAAAGATTTAGTTTTCATAATAGAAAAACTCCTTCATATTTGTATAGTTTGTATAGATTATAGCATTCAAAAAAGTAAACTGCAATTACAGAATAAAAGATAGAGAAAATAGAGGAGAAAAAAGAAATGATAGCAAATAAAGAAGAGATTAGAGTTGGGCAGGTTATTGTACACATCTTAGATTCTACCGTTGGGATGCCTGTGCTTTCTGACACAGTATTAGATTATGGTTCAGACTTTGCTGATTTTATAAAAGCACATATCTTTAAGACAGATAACAGTGATGATATCAGAAGATGCGTATTTGAAGAAGAGTCTGCAATTTATAGTTATCTTCAAGAATGGAACAGTGAAAATTTTGTGGATTTTTCCAAAAAAATAGCAGAAGAATTATTTACGATTATGAATCAGAATATTGAGATTCCGCAGGCCGATTTAATGATTGCAGAATATGAATTGGAAAAACGAAAATATCTTGCAATTTTAAAAATGGATTATAAGAGTTTTTATACGCATCTGACCAATTCTGACCCGTGGGGAAATAATAATGAGATTATCAGACAAAAAGCGATTCTGCCAGGGGAAAACCAGAAACTTTCAGAGGCGGCTCTCCTCGATTTTGAAGCCCCCCAATATGTGCGTTTGACCGAAAAGAAGTATGAAATAAATGGTGTTAAATCCTATTATTTTTCAAAGTTATTCTTAAAATGCAAGGCATCGCTTTCAGCAAAAAGCCGGTTAAATCTTGTCAGCAAAGCAGTATCCGAGGTTCAGAAAAAATTTTATAATGAATCCGAACAGTTTGAAGTCCAGATGGAGACAAAGAGTATTATTAATGAAGAGTTTTCTAAAGATGGAGTACTGGATGTACCGGTTGTAATGGATAAAATTTTTAAAGAACATCCCAATATGAGAAAAGAAGTTGAAGAAAAATTAGAAAAATATAATCTTGCAAATACAACCGTAGAGCCGCAAAATCCGACAACGACGAAGAAATTTACCAAACAGCATCTGATGACGGACACGGGAATTGAACTGAAAATTCCTATGGAAGAGTATAACAATAAAGACAGAATAGAGTTTATTACCAATCCAGATGGGACGATTTCTGTGTTAATTAAAAATATCGGCTGCATTGAAAGTAAGTAAAAAACATGATATAATACATTGTTTTCAGTCGAAAAAGAAAAGTAGGAGGTTTTACTGAATATGAAACGAGAAAAGTTTTCTTCCAGACTCGGATTTATTCTGATTTCGGCAGGATGTGCAATCGGGCTTGGAAACGTATGGCGTTTTCCATATATTTCGGGAAAATATGGCGGAGCGGCATTCGTACTGATTTACTTATTCTTTCTTGCAATTTTAGGACTGCCGATTATGGTTATGGAATTTGCAGTCGGACGTGCAAGTCAGAAAAGTATTGCAACTTCCTTTAATGTACTTGAGAAAAAGGGAAGTAAGTGGCATGTTTACCGTTATTTTGGTATGGCGGGAAATTACCTGTTAATGATGTTTTATACAACCATCGGAGGTTGGATGCTTCAGTATTTTTTCAAAATGGCAAAAGGTGATTTTGTCGGATTAAATGCAGAACAAATCAGCAGGGTATTTGGAGAGGTTTCCACAAGCAAAAACAGCATGATTTTCTGGATGTTTGTGATTGTTGTACTTGGATTTTTAGTCTGCTCTCTTGGACTGCAAAATGGTGTAGAGAAGATTACTAAAGTCATGATGGTAGTGCTTCTGGCATTGATGTTGGTGCTGGCAGTCCGCTCCTGTACGTTAGATGGTGCATCAGAGGGATTAAAGTTCTACTTGCTTCCGGATTTTAAGAAGCTGACAGAATATAATGTCACAGAAGTTGTATTTGCAGCGATGGGGCAGGCGTTCTTTACTTTAAGCCTTGGAATCGGTGCACTTGCAATTTTTGGAAGCTATATTGGAAAAGAAAGAAAACTGACCGGAGAAGCTATCAGTATTACAATTTTGGATACCTTTGTTGCAATTGTTGCGGGATTGATTATTTTCCCGGCCTGTTTTGCTTTTGGCGTAGACCCTGGAGAAGGACCGGGACTGGTATTTGTAACTCTGCCAAACGTATTTAACGCAATGGCAGGTGGAAGAGTCTGGGGAACATTCTTCTTTTTATTTATGACATTTGCAGCGTTATCTACAATCATTGCAGTATTCCAGAATATCATTGCATTTGCACAAGATTTATGGGGATGGGGGCTTAAAAAGGCAAGTTTTGTCAATATGATTGCAGTATTTGTTTTATCCCTGCCATGTATCTTTGGAATGACCATCTGGAGTGACTTTACGATTCTTGGAAAAGATATTATGGGATTTGAAGATTTCCTGGTAAGTAATAATTTATTACCACTTGGTTCTTTAGTTTATCTGATGTTTTGTGTCTCTCGTTATGGATGGGGATGGGACAACTTCTTAAAAGAAGCAAATACAGGAGCAGGAATTTCTTTCCCGAAAAAAATTCGTTTTTATCTGAACTATATTCTGCCGTTGATTGTACTGTATATCTTTTTCCAGGGATACTGGAGTCTGTTTCAGAGTTTATAGAAAAATTCCTTGAAATCGCTTAAGTTTACAGGTATACTTAGGTCAGGATATGCAAAAAGGCAGATTTAAGAAGATTTAAGAATGGAAGAAATCCTTAAAACTGTCGGAATAAAAAATTAGGAAATACAAGAGGAAAAACCATGAAGAGAATTTTATTAAAATTAAGCGGAGAAGCACTTGCAGGTCCAAAAAAAACAGGATTTGACGAAGCAACAGTTATGGAAGTGGCACGTCAGGTAAAGACTTTGGTGGACGAGGGAATTCAGGTTGGAATCGTAATTGGAGGCGGTAATTTCTGGAGAGGCCGTACCAGCGAAAATATCGACCGTACAAAAGCAGACCAGATTGGTATGCTGGCAACTGTTATGAATTGTATTTATGTGTCAGAAATTTTCCGTGCAGCAGGAATGAAGACAAATGTACTGACTCCGTTTGAATGTGGTTCTTTTACAAAATTATTCTCAAAAGACCGTGCAAACAAATATTTTGAAAAAAATATGGTTGTTTTTATGGCAGGTGGTACCGGACATCCGTATTTTTCAACGGATACAGCAACTGTACTTCGTGCAATTGAAATTGAAGCAGAGACTATCTTCCTTGCAAAAGCAATTGATGGTGTTTATGACAGCGACCCGAAAACAAATCCGGATGCAAAGAAATATGATGAAGTCAGCATTGATGAAGTCATCGCAAAGAATTTACAGGTTGTAGATATGACCGCTTCTATTTTATGCAGAGACAATAAAATGCCGATGCTGGTATTTGGTTTAAATGAAAAAGACAGTATTGTAAATACTGCTCATGGAATCTTTACAGGAACAAAAGTATTGGTATAAAAGCAGGAGGGATTTTTTAATATGGCAGACGAAAGAATTGAAAAATATGAAAGCAAGATGACAAAGACTCTTGAGAGTCTGGAAAAAGAACTGTCCACAGTTCGTGCAGGACGTGCAAATCCGCATATCTTAGATAAAATCACAGTAGACTATTATGGAGCACCAACTCCACTTCAGCAGGTAGCAAATGTTACAGTACCGGAAGCAAGAATGATACAGATTCAGCCTTGGGAAGCATCTTTAATCAAGGAAATTCAGAAAGCGATCCTTTCTTCTGATTTAGGCTTAAATCCAAATACAGATGGAAAAATAATTCGTCTGGTATTACCGGAGCTGACAGAGGAACGAAGAAAAGAACTGGTAAAAGATGTAAAGAAAAAAGGGGAAGCTGCAAAAGTTGCAGTCCGCAATATCAGAAGAGATGCCAACGATGCGTATAAGAAACTGGCAAAACAGGATGTGTCTGAGGATGAAATCAAAGAACTGGAAGACAAAATCCAGAAACTCACAGACAAGTTTGTGAAAAATATTGACAAAGCAGTAGAAGAAAAATCAAAAGAGATTTTAACTGTATAAGCTGTATAAAACAGAGGGGGCACATACATATTACGTATTGTGCCCCTTTTATGCGTAGGAGGAAAAAATGGTAATACCGAATCATGTGGCAATTATTCTGGATGGAAACGGACGTTGGGCAAAAAAGAAAGGGATGCCAAGAACGTATGGGCATGTCAAAGGCTGTGAAAATCTGGAAAAAATCTGTTCTGTTGCAAAAGAACTAGGAGTAAAATATCTGACCGTATATGCATTTTCTACGGAGAACTGGAAACGATCCAAAGAAGAGGTGGATGCGCTGATGAAATTATTCCGTAATTATATGAAAAAGTGCATTAAAATTTCAAGGGATAATAAGATGCAGGTACGTGTCATTGGAGATCCGACAGCATTTGACCCTGATTTACAGGAAAAAATTAAAGAGTTAGAAGAATATTCCAGTCAGTACGATGAATTATATTTTCAGATTGCTTTAAACTATGGAAGCCGTGATGAAATTAAAAGAGCGGTACAGAAGATGGCAGAGGATGTAAAAGCAGAAAAGTTAAATCCGGAAGAAATTTCGGAACGGACGATTTCTGATTATCTTGACACGAAAGGACTTCCTGACCCGGATTTGTTAATCCGCACCAGTGGAGAAGAGCGTCTTTCAAACTTTTTAATGTGGCAGCTTGCCTATACAGAATTTTATTTTACCGATGTGGCATGGCCGGATTTTAATAAAGCAGAGTTTGAAAAGGCAATTGCAAAATACAATCAGAGAGACCGTCGTTTTGGTGGGGTAAAGGAGGAGCCGGCAAATGTTTAAGACGAGACTGATTAGCGGAATTATTCTGGTCATCATTGCACTTGCAACGATTATTCTGGGAGGTCCGGTGCTTTATGTGACTTTGCTTGCAATTTCTTTGATTGGCATGCAGGAATTATACCGTGCGATGAAAGTGCGTGAGAAAAATTTTAATTTTCTGGAACTTGCGGGTTATGCCGGTGCAGTTTGTTATTACCTTTCTTTATTAAAAGGTGGAGAACTCCCGCAGATGGCATTGATGTTTGCACTTGTGCTCTTAATGGCTGTGTATGTATTCACGTATCCAACCTATCATGCAGACCAGATTATGTCGGCAATGTTTGGAATTCTCTATGTGGCAGTTATGCTTTCTTACATCTATAAGACCCGATGCTTAGAAGGCGGTGGCTGGCTGGTTGGTCTGATCTTTTTAAGCTCCTGGGGAAGTGATACCTGTGCATACTGCGTGGGAATGTTGATTGGAAAACACAAGATGGCTCCTGTTTTAAGTCCGAAAAAATCAGTAGAAGGCGGAGTTGGTGGAGTAATCGGCGCAGCCCTGCTTGGTGCAATTTATGCACTGGTTATCTCAAATTGGAATGGTACGTCCACTCATACGCCTCTTATGTATGCCTTAATCTGTGCAGTGGGCGCACTGATTTCCATGGTAGGAGATTTGGCTGCATCGGCGATTAAGAGAAATAAAGAAATTAAAGATTATGGAACATTAATTCCTGGACATGGCGGAATTTTAGATCGGTTTGACAGTGTAATCTTTACCGCACCGTTTATTTATTTTCTGTCCATGATACTTTTGTAGAAAGGATTGAACTTACATGAAGAAAATTGCGATATTAGGTTCGACAGGTTCAATAGGAACGCAGACGCTTGATGTCATCAGCAAAAAAGAAGATTTGGAAGTGGTCGGGATTTCTGCCGGAAGCAATATTGAGATGCTTGAAGCACAGATTCGTCGGTTTCATCCTCTTTTAGCAGCTGTTGGTGATGAAAAAAAAGCACAAGAATTAAAAATCAAAGTGGCAGATACAAACTGCAGGGTAGTCGGTGGAATGGATGGACTTTTGGAACTTGCTCAGATGGAAGAGTCTGATATTTTAGTGACTGCGATTGTGGGAATGATTGGAATCCGTCCGACAATTGCCGGAATTGAAGCCGGAAAAGACATTGCTCTGGCAAATAAAGAGACTTTGGTAACGGCAGGGCATTTGATTATACCGCTTGCAAAAAAATGTAAAGTGCGGATTCTTCCGGTGGACAGTGAACACAGTGCGATTTTTCAGGCATTAAACGGAGAAGAAAGCAGACGGATTCATAAATTATTAGTGACTGCTTCGGGCGGTCCGTTTCGTGGAAAAAAACGGGAAGAATTGGAAAATGTACAGGTAGAAGATGCCTTAAAGCATCCAAACTGGTCAATGGGACAGAAAATTACGATTGATTCAGCAACACTGGTCAATAAAGGGTTAGAAGTAATGGAAGCAAAATGGCTGTTTGGAGTTCCGGTTGAACAGATTCAGGTTGTCGTTCAGCCACAAAGCGTGATTCATTCAATGGTGGAATTTGAAGATGGTGCAGTTATGGCACAGCTTGGAACCGCAGATATGCGTCTGCCAATCCAGTATGCCTTATATGGCGGAGAACGTCGCTTTTTAGATGGAGAACGTCTGGATTTTGCAGCATTAAAATCAATTACATTTGAAGAACCTGATATGAAAACCTTCCGTGGGCTTCCACTTGCAATCAAAGCATCGAAAATTGGCGGTTCTATGCCTACGGTGTTTAATGCGGCAAATGAAAAAGCGGTTGGAATGTTTTTGAAAAAGCAGATTCGTTTTCTTGACATTTATTCAATTATTGAAGAAACCATGCAGACACATACTGTAATTGAGCGACCGGATGTAGAGACAATTACGGAATTAGAGCAGGATGTATATAGACAGATTGGAGGCAGATGGTAAGTTGTCGAAGCTATTAAATATACTCGTCGCGATTATTATCTTTTCTGTGATTGTAGTGTTCCACGAATTAGGACATTTTCTTCTGGCTAAGAAAAATGGAATTGAGGTAACTGAATTTTCTCTTGGAATGGGTCCACGTCTTTTATCGACGGTAAAAGGAAATACACGCTATTCTCTAAAACTATTTCCAATTGGCGGTTCCTGCATGATGGTAGGAGAAGACGGAGAAGAAGATGGACCAGGTTCTTTTGGGCATGCATCTGTCTGGGGACGAATCAGTGTAGTTGCAGCCGGACCAATATTTAATTTTATTCTTGCATTTGTGTTTGCATTGGTCATTACGAGTGTGATGGGATATGACCCGCCAAAGGTACTTTCGGTGGAAGAAAATTCTCCGGCCGAAGAGGCAGGATTACAAGTGGGAGATATCATTACGAGTTTTCAGGGGAAACCTATTTCCATCGGCAGGGATATCAGTTTGTATGAATCTCTTTATGGAATGCAGCAGGATCAGATTAAGATGACTGTAAAAAGAGACGGAAAAAAGATTGATTTAAATTTTAAAGCTGCAAGTGAAAAGAAATATATGTTAGGCTTTTCTTATGTTCCGGATGGAGAACCGGAAATTACGGAAGTCTTTGTCGATGGAGCGATGATGAAAGCCGGAGTGCTTGCAGGAGATGTGATTACCGCAGTAGATGGAACGAAAGTTTCGACAGGAGAAGAACTTCAGACGTATCTGGGAGAGCATCCGCTTGGAGAGAATGCTGTGACGATTACGGTTTCGAGAGATGGAAAAGAGAAAGAATTTACGGTTCAACCAACGGTACGGACACAGGTCAGCACTGGATTTGTCTATAATCTGTATCGGGAAAAGACAAATTTCTTTGGTGTGTTAAAATACAGTGCAGTGGAAGTCCGATATTGGATTTCAAGTACGATTGACAGTTTGGGACTACTAATCAAGGGGACGTTTCGTGTCAACGACCTGTCAGGTCCGGTCGGAATTGTAGATGCAATCGGAAGTTCCGTAGAAGAGGCAAAATCAGAGGGAACCGTTGTGATGTGGATGCAGATGTTCTACTGGGCAATTCTGTTATCTGCAAACTTAGGTGTCATGAATCTTCTTCCGCTTCCGGCACTTGATGGGGGACGACTGGTATTTTTACTGATTGAGGCGGTAACGAAAAAGAAAGTCAATCCGAATATCGAGGGAATGATTCATTTTGCCGGATTTGTACTTTTAATGGCTTTGATGGTTTTTGTATTTATGAATGATATAAAACGTTTATAATGGAAAGAAAAATGGTTTGAGGTTTTGACCTTGAACCATTTTTTCACGTTTTGGGAAAGAGAGGCATATCTTAAAGCGATGAGCCTTTTGAGGTGTTTTATGCGAAGAAACGGACTAAGAGCAATGCAAAATGACCAGATTGATAAAGGCGGTCTTAAGATTTCAGTTGTTTCGTCGAACAGAAATCGTCCAATTGCAAATGCGAGGATTGAAATCACTTATACAGGAGACCCGGAGAGGATTGTAGAGCGTCTGATAACAGATGAAAATGGTCAGATTCCTGAAATTGAATTGTCAGCACCGCCGATTGAGTACAGTATGACGCCGTCTGAGTATCAGCCGTATTCCGAGTATGATTTTCGGATTACGGCTGATGAGTTTGAACCAATTACAATTTCAGGTGCAGAAATTCTGCCTGAGATTACTGCACTTCAAACGATAAAACTTAATGAGAGAAGTATAAGAGAACCATTTGAGGTTATTACAATTCCAGACCATACCCTGTATGGAAATTATCCACCGAAGATTCCGGAAGATGAGATTAAACCGGTGGATGAAAGTGGAGAAATTGTTTTAAGCAGGGTCGTAATACCGGAATTTATTGTGGTACATGATGGTTCACCGGAAGACTCTACGGCAAATGATTACTATGTGCGATATCGGGATTATATTAAAAATGTAGCTTCGAGTGAAATTTATGCGACCTGGCCGAGAGAAACGATTAAGGCAAATGTACTGGCAATTATGTCATTTACTTTAAATCGGGTGTATACAGAATGGTATCGAAACAGGGGATATGATTTTACGATTACTTCCTCTACAGCGTTTGATCATAAATGGATTTTTGGAAGAAATATTTTTGATACGATTTCAGAAGTGGTAGATGAAATCTTTTCGTCTTACCTGTCACGGCCGGGAGTACGTCAGCCGATTCTGACTCAGTACTGTGATGGGGAACGGGTTTCGTGTCCTGGCTGGATGACCCAGTGGGGCAGTAAATATCTTGGGGATGGAGGGTATTCGGCCATTCAGATTCTTAGAAATTTCTATGGAAGTAATCTGTACATTAATACAGCAGAGGAAATCTCAGGGATTCCGCTTTCCTGGCCGGGATATGATTTGGATATCGGGGCTTCCGGAGATAAGGTGTCACAGATTCAGGAACAGTTAAACACAATCGCAGAAGCTTATCCTGCTGTCCCTGTTGTTACCGCAGATGGAATTTACGGACCTGAGACCCAAAATTCCGTCAGGATTTTCCAGAGCATTTTCGGTCTGGACCAGACAGGGATCGTAGACTATCCAACCTGGTATAAAATCCAGGAAATCTACGTGGCAGTCAGCAGGATTGCTGAGTTGCGTTAGGGTTGTAGCAAAAATATACGTAAAATGGCTGCCTCACCTACTGATATGTTATCTCACATATTTAGCGGATTGGCAGCCGTTTTATTACCCTTACAACAGATATCACCTAAAAAAAGAAGCAAATTCATCTATCGATTCAGCAATATAATAATAGCTATCTTCGCTTGAACTCCAATAATATACTTTTCCATTCTCATTATTTACACAATAATAATTATCTCCCGAAGTCAGTACCACCAGCTCTGCTGGTGGTTTGAGATTGTTTCAATCATGTACCTCGTCCGCAAAAGCATATAGCTGTTCCAATGTATAATCTGTCTCCTGTTCCAGCGTCATTTCCGCACCTTTTGTCACGATCAGATGTGTCTCTATTATTTCTTTATACTGCTGCAGTTGTTTCAGCAATTCTATTGTAAGGGGCGCTCCGGAAGCCCCACTCATACCGATGATAAGTCTCTTTCTCATTTTTCTTCCTTTCCTGACTTTTCCGTTCATATTAAAGTATGTTTAAAAAATTTTCCAACAATTTGCACAAATTATACCCGTTCGTTTCCTATTTCCTTCGCAATTCTTCTTTTCACATGGATTATTCCAACAAGGAATACGTAAGAAAGAATCCTGTCCAAAAGACTGTTACATCACAGAAACATTGCAGAATAATCTTCTATGATATAAAAAGCTCCCCTCAGTATCACAAATAATAATCACTGAGAGGAACTGTAATTTCAGAACAGCAGAGCTGTTTTCTTATTAAGATATCTTCTTAGATTAAGAATTTTCTTTCCCAATCTTAACTTTACAATGTTTCCGATAACAGGCAATGCCATAATTTACAATATTCTTCATCCCGTCACTCTTTAACCTTGCAGCATACTGACGTTGTTCAATCTGTTTCAGAGCTTCTGTACAAGCTGCCTCCATTCTGTCTTCCTGAGCATATTTCATCTCGATCACCACTCCGACACGATTCTCCGGAACTTCCAGTAAAATATCACAATAACCTTCACCAGATTCTATATTCGACCAGACAGCCCAGTTCTCCATATGACTTAGCAGCCCCAGCAAAACTCCATGATAAAAATTTTCTTTTCTTCCCTTAACTGCCGTATCCCGAATACTGATTGTATTCCATAAATAGTCGTTAAACAAATCTTCTATCGTTTCTGCATCTCCATCTGGAAAAGCCATGCATAATTTATCAAGCTTCTTTACATCCTCAGATGACTTTTCCTGAAACCATTCCCTGATCTGAAGTTCAAACAATTCTTTAATTTCTCTGTTAGGAATTGCCAGACGTAACTTTCTGCTGTTTATTCTTTCACGTTGTGTTAAATACCCTGTTGTAAAAAGTATACTCCAAAGATTCTCAATGGATTTATCCAGTTCATTATATGTCAGTTCCTGTTTTATTTCTTTTATAACCGTTTCTCCCGAAATCAGGTTTTCGATTTCATCTCTCGTCTGTTTATTCGCTTTATCTATAAAACGACTCACAATGCTGTTGCTGCTGGTATTAGACCAGAAATCTTCTGGTATCGCATCAGGATCTGCACATAAATTTCTGCAATAACTGATCACGTCCCAGGGACAATACACTGCTTTCTTTCCAAACTGATAACCATCATACCATTCCCTGATTGTTTCATGGTAGTCAGAAAGCCCAAAATATTTCAGCATTTCTGCGACCTCATCATCTGTAAATCCAAAGAACTCATCAAACTGTACACTCGTAATCGAAAAAACATTAAAATTGTTTAATCCTGTAAAAATGCTTTCCTTCGCAATTCTCAGGCATCCCGTAAGTACTGCAAAAAACAGGCTCGAATTTGTCTTCAAAACATTTCCAAACATGTTTCTGATCAAAGATACCATCTCGTCATAATATCCCAGTTCATTGGCTTTTGCCAATGGGACATCATACTCATCAATCAGCACGATCACCTGCTTTTCATAATGCTTCCGCAGAAGCGCTTTTTTTCCATAATGTTTCTCCAGTAATACAGTTAATATAAGCAGCGCCTTCTCCATTGTGGCATCAGACATTTTGAAATCGCCATGATCATCAACGACAGTCAATGCTTTATAAGAGTTTTTTTCTTCCTCTGTAAGGCGGCTGCTCTCTGCCAGAGCACTAAGTCTCCACGCCTCCATTCCCAGAGTATTCTTCAGCGATTTCCGGGCTGACTCAAAATTTAATCCCTCCACATTCTTCAATGTAAGCGAAATTACCGGAAACTTTCCCATATATTCTTCACACAGTTCTTTTTCACGGGATACCTTCAGTCCATTAAACAGCGATTTATCACATCCGATTTCCAGAAATGACTGCAGCATATTCATATTCAGAGATTTTCCAAAACGGCGAGGACGTGTAAACAGATTCACTTCTCCCCAGTTATGAAGAAGTTCTGTTATCATTTCTGTTTTATCCACATAGTAAAAATTATGCCGGATTATTTTTTCAAAACTATCTATTCCAATTGGCAGTTTCTTTCTGTTCCGCATATTTTTCATCCTCCTTCATTACCAGATTTTGCAAGTCAAACGGATATTCGCAATCCGCAAAAAATTCCCCGAAAAACAGCTTCCCTGATTTTAGATAATGATAACATGAAACATTTGTAACGTAAAGCAGGAGTTACTGCCACTTCGAGCCCGACTAAGCCAGAAATAATAACAGCAATTTTTATTTCAGACAGGAATTATTTATGCTAAAATATACCTAATTATAACAATTCCGACGTAATTTCCTAAGCATAACAAAACAGCAGCCATTGTGGTACTGTTTAGAGTATCTCACAATGGCTGCCTGTCTGATATCACAATTTCATTTGTTATTTCTTATACCAGAATTTCTTACATTTCACCAGTACCTTTCCATCCGGAGCATCTGTCATCATTCCAATTTTGAACCTGTAATTTTTTGTCTTTCCGGCCGGAATATTTACATTGTAGGTTTTGGTCGGTGTTGCAGTTTCATCCAGTGGTATCTCAAAATACATCGTTACCTTTGTAATCGTATAACTGGAAGTGTTCTGCATACGGGCAGTTATATACAGCTCTCCTGTGTTCGGATTGTACTCATATCCCTTGTAGCTGACTTTGAGCTGGTTTAGCTTAGGTGTCGCTGACTTATACCAGAACGATAAGCATTTTACCTTCGGCGCTTTATATGGCTGCTGAGTCATTTTTCCAATATAAACCGTCTTATTCACTGTCTTTCCTGGATTAATCGTTACACTGAAGGTCTGGGTTATGGTTCCATCCTCCATAATAGGTATCTCATATCCCATCTTCACTTTTGTAATCGTGTAACTCGAAGTATTTTTCAGACTCAGCTTCAGATATAACTTTGCTGTATCATTGTCATATTCGAATCCTCTGTAGGTTACTTTAAGCTGTTTGGCAGTTGGCTTGGCAGCAGCCGATGCTACCCTTGGGAAAAATAAAAGTGCTACAAATGCCGCCAGAAGAAAAAATGCCAGATAGCTTCTACATTTTCCTGCAAATCGATTTTTCATACTCATAAAAATCTCCTCCTCTCTTGATGTGCCATTATAGTTTCAGGCAAATATCAGGAAATACTTTTGATACACCTGATATTTTTTTCAGATTTATTATATATTTACAATACAATATCAGGAAGAAATTTTCTATTAACTATTGGTTAGTTTTTTATAAGCGCCATTACAGTCATCTATAATTTTGATTGTAATTGACCTAAAAAGAAGCAGATCTCCGTTTCTGAACTCAGAAATGAAAATCTGCCAGCTTAACTTATGATACTAACGGCAATATATAATTCACCCAAAAGCATGACATAGGCATGATCAGCACCATCGCCGGTATCATGTCCGCAGTTGGGAAGTTCTTCAGCTTCACCATACGAAAACCGGTTGCAAGCATCAGAAACCCGCCACAGGCTTTAAAGTCATTGATCATGCCCGGCGTAGTCAGCGGAAAAATCGCCGTTGCTGCAAAGAACAGAATCAGGAAAATGATCACCTGCGGAATGGCGATCATACACACTACCATTCCCAGGCTGCAGGCAAAAATAGCTGCTGTAAATAAATCCAGAATAGATTTGGAGATCAGCACTGAATGATCCCCGCTCATTCCGGATACGATAGAGCCATAGATTCCTGTTCCGCTTGCACAGAATAATACGATGATCGTCACCAGTGTATTCATAAACTCATCCTCAGAAAGCTCTGAATTTGAATTCTTGATAAATTTGCCGATCACACGCTGCATAACACCGGCACCGGCATTAATCCTTTCTCCAAGATGAATCGCAAGTCCGATTCCCGTACCGATCACAACAGAAAAAATAACCGCCGGCATATTTTCCATCAGACCGATGGTGCTGATTCCCATTCCCATAGAGCATACCCCGAATACAAGAGTAATATCCTCTTTGAATTTCGGACTTAATTTGTGCCCCACAAGAGCCCCCAGGATTCCGCCGATAACTATGGATAATGCATTGATAATTATTCCAATAGGCATAACTTTTTTCTCTCTCCTTTATCTTTATCTTTTTTCTTCTTCGTAAATATTATACCCATCTCTGCCATTCTGTTTTGTCTTATATAGTGCAGTATCTGCATTTTTATACAGATCAAGATATCCTGTTCCATGTTCCGGAGCAAATGCCATTCCGGCACTAATGGTAATATTCTTTCCATTCATTTCCGGAAATGTTAATTCTTTAACTTTTTTTATCAAACTTTCGATTCTGGAAACAGCCACTTCTCTGCTGTCCGTTTTTCTCATAAATACTACAAATTCATCACCACCGATCCTGCCGACAATGTCTCCTTCACGAAAATGCTCATGAAGCACTTCACCAAATTTGTGCAGGACTTTGTCCCCTGTAATGTGTCCATATATATCATTTACTTCCTTAAAATGATCCACATCCATGATCACAAAAGTTCCCGGTTCCTGCGGGTGTTCCTGCAGAACATTATGGATCCGTTCTTCTGTACTTCTCTTATTGTACGCGCTGGTCAGTGCATCTGTCTCGGCTGCCTGAATAAGCTGTTTATTCTTTGATCTGTTCTTAACAAATCCCCAAAGGAACAACATGCTTACCATAACACAAAACCCGATTGTAAAAATCAGTTCATATCTTCGTACAAAGTTATAAGATTTCTGCGCTTCAGAAACAGGGATAACATAACAAATCATCCAGTCATTCAATCCCATATCTGTATAGGCCAGATAACGGTCTGAATTATAATCATTTCCAATTCTTATTTTCATCAGTCCATCGGCACCCACTGTAAAATCTTTTTTCACTTCTGTCAGGGACGAATCAAAAATAAGTGTCTGATCATCATAAAATTCAAAGAAGTTATCGCCATATTCAATCTCATGATAGGCAAAATCACCATCATACGCAATAATCTCACCATCACTGGTAGTAATCAGTGTATATCCTACATCTTCAAAGAAATCGTTAAACAGCATACGGCTTAATGCAGTTACGTTATAAGAACCACCCAGAACTCCTATCACTTTTCCGTTTTTCCAAACCGGTACGCCCAGAA
>OGRK01001261.1_pt1 | contig 16949 bp, 7 predicted proteins | sample 1553471 | NCBI WGS metagenome assembly OGRK01 (sample SAMEA2580080, study PRJEB22360) | human gut metagenome | biome: human gut; feature: human-associated habitat; material: faeces | place: Denmark | collected 2008/2010
GGGGCTGGACATGGAGAAATAACCGTTGTACGACACCTCGGCCTTTTCGTTGTACCGCCCGCTCTTGGTCGTAATCAGAATGACGCCGAACGCGCCGCGGGCACCGTAGATCGCGGCCGAGGAGGCGTCTTTGAGCACCGTGATCGACTCGATGTCGTTCGAGTTGATACGGTCGGGATAGGTTTCCACACCGTCGATCAGAATCAGCGGACTGCCTCCGTTGGGCGAAGTCGTACCGCGGATGTTGTACGACGCGCCGGCTCCGGGCTGCCCCGAAGAGAGAGTTACGTTGAGGTTGGGAATCACGCCCTGCAAGGCGCGGCCTACGTTCGACACGGGACGGTCTTTCAGCTCTTTCTGCGACACCGTGGCGACGGCTCCGGTCAGGTTGGCTTTCTTCTGCACGCCGTAACCGACCACCACCACTTCGTCGATGCTCTGCTGGGCGGAAGTCAGGACCACGTCGAAAAAGGTCCGGACGCCAACCGTCGTCTTGTAGGTGTCGAACCCGATGAACGACACTTCGAGCGCGGCCTTGTCCGAAAGGCTGAACGAGTCGAAAGCAAAGGTACCGCTCGCCCCGGAAGAGGTGCCCCGGACCGCTTCGCCGTCTTTGAGCAGGATGGTGGCACCTACGACGGGATTACCGGAAGCGTCCGCGACCTTGCCCGAAATTTTGCGGGGGGGGGAAACTTGCGCACCGCGGCGCGGCGTCAGGATCACCTTGTTCCGCTCGACGTTTACGAGAACGTCGGGAATACATTTCAACACGATCCGTTCGATGGGCCAGGCCTCCGCAGCGACGGAAACGACACGGGTCAGGTCGATGTCGGCGTTGTTATACGCGAACGAGTACTTCCCCTGCGCCTCGATCTGCCGCAGCAGTTCGGCGACAGTGACATTTTTCAGATGGATCGTCACGGGCGGGTTAGCGGCGGAAACGCCCCCGACGGACATAAACAGAAAAATGAATAAGGACATGATTTTTACAGGCAAACACCGCTTGTGCGGGGCGCTGCCATCGGATTGTCCAAAAAATTTCATAGTTTTGTAACGATTTAAAGTTCATCATTCGTAGTATTATCTACGATAAGGTCTAATTTTAAGTCATGGGGCGGATGGTAGGAACATCCGTCCCAATTTTTTTAAGCTTGTCAGATCATCATAGGCAAATGGTTTTCAGGATTCGAGTTCGGGATTGCGTCATTCCGGGGCGAGAAAAACCGTCCCGCCGCGGATGTCGTAGCGTATCGGGGCGATCCGCGAGATCAGGCGCATCGCCTCCTCCAACGATTCGTATTCGATATGGAAAGAGAGTTTTGCCGAAAGGTCGATGTTCCCTTCGGAATGGAAATGTACGCCGTACCAGCGTTCCAGATTGACCAGTATGGCCGAGAGCGATTTGTTGGTGAAGACCAGACGGCGGGACGTCCAGCTGCAATAATCGCCGGCGGAAACCTCGGAAACCGCAATCCGGCCGGTCTGCGTATCGAACAAGATCCGTTCGTCGGGCCGCAGCAGGATCGGACTTTTACGGTCCGGGGTCAGGACACGGACGCTGCCCGATTGAAGGATCGTTTCGGCATAGCGAGTACCGGCCCGGTGACGGGCGTCGAACTCCGTACCGAGGACCTCGACCTGCATGACCTCCATATCGACGACGAAGGGATGGGAGGCATCGTGCCTGACCTGAAAAAAGGCTTCGCCGTCGAGCCGGACCCGACGGATTCCGGCATCGAATGTTTCGGGATAGCTCAGACGACTGTCGCCGTTGAGCCAGACCCGCGTCCCGTCGGGAAGCGTGAACTCGCTCTTGCTGCCTCGGGCCGTGACCAGGCACACCGAAGGGGCGCGTTCATACCGCGAACGCAGGAACAGGTATTCCCCGCAGACGACGAGCGCCAGCAGGGCCGCAGCGGCCGCAAAACGCCGCAAGGATATGAACCGGCTCTTCTTTCCGGCCCGGTCCAGCATGTCGATCCGGTGGTGTATGTCGGGGAGTTTATGGCGGTAATCGCGTTCCGCAGGCCGGGCGAGCAATTCCTTCCAGGCCTGAAAAAGCGCTGCGTCCTTCGTTTCCCGGTCGGCCGGGGCGGTCATCCACCGTCGGAAACGGCGTTGGATCTCCTCCGGCATATCGCCGTGCAGAAAATCGCGGACGAGTCTGTTGATTTTGTCGGTCTTCATCGTTTGGGGTGCTGCTCATAATATAGAACGACGAAAGAACGGCGAACCCCCAGCCGGAAAGAACGATTTTCAGAAAAAAAGCGTGATCGAGGCAAGCAGGCGCCGCAGTTGGCCGAGTGCGGCGGTCATATGGTTTTCCACGGTCTTGACGCTGATCCGGAGCCGCTCGGCGATCTCCCGGTTCGAAAGACCCTCGTAACGGCTCATCCGGAAGATACGCCGCCGCTGATCGGGCATCTTGTCCACGGCGATGGAGATCAGCAGCGCCAGATCGTTCGTCTCCACCTGGCTGTCGAGCGTATCGTCGTGAAAATAGCGGACGGAGGACAACTGGGCCGATTCGTATTTCTCATGCACCAGCGAACGGTTGTAAATGTCGAAAATAGCGTTTTTCGTCATCGTAAAGAGGTAATTGGAAAAACGGGTCATCTGCGCGATCTCCTCTTTGCGTTCCCAGACTTTCAGCATGATGGACTGCATGACATCCTCCGCCTCCGTCCGGTTCTTCAACATCCAGAACGCCAGTTCCTCGACTTTCGGAGCATAATGCAGATAGAGCGCATCGAACGCCTCCCGATCCCCCTGCGCCATCCAATATTTCCCGCTCCTGCTCCACTCAAAAAATGTTTTTACAAAGATACGAAATATTCTTGCCATATTTTTCTTCCTTTATCAACTCTCTAATGGTTACCCCTAAAACTTTTGCGATATCATCCAATACCGCCAATGTCGGTTGTTAACGATTACAACAATAAGCATTCACGGTGTTAAAACTTTTGCCTATTTTTCCCGCCAACTCCGTTTGAGAAATATCTTTCTCGATGAGTACCAATTTAATCCGATTAAGGTTTTGATTCATATATCCGGCTACTTCATTTTATAAATATAGTAAATCGCCCGCTATCTACATTACATTTTCAGCTAAAAACGGGACACAATCCCTAACACACAACTCAACTTAACTCAACCATATCTCCTAAACAAAATAAGATGCCAATAAAAAACTTAGCTTACCCCTATACAAACCCGCATAGAGATAAGCCAAGTTACTAATTATCACAGTCCCGTCAAACGATGGAGTTCACCCGCTCCTCTTGCTGCCATTCTGCAAGGGAAACAATTGCTTGGTATTGTTCTAGAGTCAAATCCGAACCTCATCATCCGAGCATTCATATTCCCAGGGCAATTCATAGACAGCACCTTCTTCTTGATAGCCCATATATGTGATATGAATCGGGAACCAGCCGCACATAATCCCCTTCCCGCAGGATTCTCAGAAGCTTCTCTGCGTCGTAGATCAGCAGCAGCGCCCCAGCCTTATACAGGGCAGTAACCACCTCAATAGCCAGCCCGACATTGGACGAATAACTGTTGGAGGTAACAATCATCCAACCTTGCTAACGCTTGTTTGAGGCAAAGATATTCAAGCGAGAAAGTCCTAGTTCACCGTAGTGGTCCGTTGCAAACCGTATAAAATTCGCCGGACTGTCAATGCCGTACAGGGTCTCCACATCCACGAACTTCATCTGCTTATAATAGGCTACATCACGCAGCGTTTCCGGAACATCCTGCAAATCCTCATAAACACGTCCGCTGGCGCCCCGTTCTCGGTAGTAACGCCTCTTGGCAATGCGGTAATAAGTGCAATACAGCCGGATGGTCATACGCTCCAAAGGAGGCACGGAACGCCCGTGCACCGAGTCCTCCAATGCATTGATGGCCGTTTCCCGATTTCCACCTCAATTTTGGAATTCGGTACTATGCGGTTAAATTCCTTTTGTGCAATACGCCTATTCGTTGTTGATACGGTAGGTTGTGCGCCACGTAGTCATTGAATCCGTCTGGATTCGCAACAACGACATCAATCAGCCGTTGCAGATAGTCGAAGAGGCGGGTTAGGGTCTTCCTGCACCACGCATCATCTGGTTCCCCATCAACACACGCGGAGCGGTTCGTGATGATGAACCTGGTACGCTTCCGGTCCGTAACACGAAGCGACCGAGAATCCCCGTACCAGGTCGAAGCGACATGGAACCACCGCGTCTCCAGTGGGTTGAATGCAAGCCAATCCGCAAGGAACGCCTCCCGGCCGTCATATTCCCCCGAAGCAATCAACTCCCCGGCATCGCCCCACTCTTCTGGCGTAGGCCGCGACACCTCGATATAGAATCCCCGGTACTCATCGTCGCCCATCACGGCCAGTCGTTTGAATTGACACTGAATTTCAACCAGCCGTTCCAGAATATCGCCACCAACGACAATCTCCCATTGGCAGCTTTCGCCCAACGCCTCCAAATGCAAAGCGTTCAGACCAAACTCCTTCGCCAAATCGGCAAGAAACCTTCTATCTATGATCTTCCTCTTGTTTATTTCTGTATACTCATAAGATCTTTTCTACGTTCCTTTGGCAAAACAGTCCTATGGACTGCTTCCGATAATATGTACACATAAATGGCATTGCAAACACACGTTCAACTAGACTACAAAATGATCAGTTATGTCAATAGTGAAACCGCAGCCTTCATAACTCGATTGTCCCGATAAATGTATTCATCAAACAGATCCAATACCTCATTCATAGCATCTGTATCTTCATGCAAACTTAGTTTCTTGTAAATCTCAAGCAAAACATTTACAACCTCATCATCGACTAGAGATGCATCCTCAGTATCAAAATACCTCTGAGACGATATGAATCTATAACATAATACTGGGCTAGTCGAAATACATTTCTTCACATAACCAAGCTCAAAATGAACTTGCTGATACTTTTTTCCTAAATATACTGGGGTAATGCTACAATACCAATTGAAAGCCTCCGTCGGGAGAGAATCACAATGCATACAATAGGCATTAACAACTTTTTCCCGACTGTCAGATGCATAATGTTCAAGAATTTTCACACTCAAATCTCGGTACTCTACATGCTCATATGATTTCATTGCCGTCTCAACAAGTTTGGCAACAATCTCTTCATTGTTAATGGCTAGTATCTTCTCAAGCCGCCTTTCGCATTCTTCCGAAATAGGAGTCCCTTTCATACCGTAAAAGTATATCTGGACAAGCAATTCATGAGTTGAAGGATCGGGCTCAATACGGTCAATATAATTACAGACCACATCATTCCTATAATAAAAGCACCATTGGATCGCATTCACCTGGAGATATAAGGACTCTGGCCCCATACCTGACAAAAGAGATCTCACCAGAGGGAAATACAACTCTTCATCATAATAATCTTCCATGTTCAAATAATGGAGTGGTACTGTTTTGATATACTCATGCAGAAGAATATTATTATCGGCAAAGAATGTATAAACTATCGGTCTTCTCGAAGGAATCGCACACATGCGTACTAACAATTCTGCGGCACAACCTTGGTATGAATTAATTGCTTTTGTAAGCATGTCTGTAGCTCGCCTACTCATATCCCTCTTACCATCTTCCGCCGTAAACAAACTACTTTCTTCAGAAAAAGGAGAGATGGTCAAGGTTTTACAAAGCTCCATTATTTCCTCAATGCACTCATTCTCTTCCTTGATATAGTACTCAACAATCTGACTAAAAGTATAGGAATTTGCTTTAGCGAACTCTTCTGAAATGTATCGTTTTGATAAATTCCAAAGTGAATATGGATTGACTCCACCTGCTAAAAGCCCTTCTAAACCTGCAATCTTGTACATATCTTGAATATCCGCCATATCACTAATTTCAAGCACGAAATCGTAAAATCTGTCCGGATTAGAGGATACACACTTTTTAAATGCATCGGCATGCTCCCTCAAACTAATAGGACCTCGACCCTCACGCCACTTATACTCACCAAGTTTCAGAAATGAATTCAACCAGTTAGAAATTGGCCATCTTGCATATGTTTCATCACCTACAACGCCACCGCAAATATGTGCCACACCGACGGAATGATAATTTCTCTCCACCATATGTTTCTGTCCGAATCTGCGCAAAAGTTCTTGGTAGCATCTCCTCATCTCCGGAATCATATGATCCTCTGGCAATGTATTGCATATCAATTCCCATTTGTCTTGCCATAAATGGGGACACAAAAACTGACTCCACCGTCTTTCTGCATCGTATTTAAAATCAAATTCAGACTTATACGATAATAAAGCCCGCTGATACCTCTCAGCGTCATTTTCATTCAACGTCTCATACCATGCCCTGAGCATTTTCAGAAAGAAGAACTCAACATCTCCACGAAGATATATTCCGATCGTCGCATTATCCTCCAACAGGAGCCGAATCTGGTCATCATACTGTCTCGGAGCCTCAGCCATAGCTGCAAAAGCCACAGACAACGTTGTCTCATTATTTAATGACAGAAGTTCAAGGACAAATGAACGCCCCAAAGTATCAGATGCATAACGAATCATTAGATCCTCATACATTTTCAATATCTTTCCTACATAATTATTTTCTGTGTCAACCCGATAGAACTTTTCAGTTGTTGAAAACCCATAATAGCCACTTTGCGCTGTTTTTCGAACTGTCTCACAAATACAGCAATGCAGTATTCCGAGTAGTTCTTTGGGATATTCTACACAGAACTGCTTACATAACACATCTGCCAACTCATAACCGTCATGGCTGTTATATGGACTATCGGATACAAGATACTCCATAATCAACTCCTGCGTTTCTTTCAATGCAAACTCTTTATTGCTTTTAATCGCATCCTGAAGGAGATGGACGGTAAAAAAAACGTTTTGTGGTTTTGCCTCAGCATACGCCTTGAGAACACAGGGTTGGCTATAGTCGTTATGCTCTCGCACTACATATGCGACAGCGTATAATCTCGACTCTCGATCTTGTATTTGATTTATCATTCCATACACCGCCTCTGGATTATCAAAGACATAGCGAGACAAGCATGATATTATAGGGAAGAATTGTTCGTCATCTTTCTTAAGCTCAGGTATTATACCGTTCAGCATCTTCCGAATAGTCTGGAACCAATCCGGAGAATTTACTCCGCGGAGGAAATACACCAACAGCCGCCCATCCTTCTGACAAACATCAGCAACAAGAACCTTCTCTGCACGGGCCGGATTATTCACAAAAGCCAGCACAGACAATGTCAACAACTTCAAGTGAAGACGAATATCGGGATCCTCAAGAATACTGCGGGCTTCATCCACGAATTTGGCAGTATCATGACCTCGTTTGAAATCAAGGACTGCCTTGACCGTCGATCGTATCTCCAGGCCTTGAATCTCTTTTTTGAGATCAGCCGAGAACAGACCCCCGGTCTCAGAATAATGACGGGCAAGGGTATATTCATAGAAAGACTGATGAAAGAATGAGACAGCAGATCCATCACGCCGAATCAGACCATTACTTGCCAAATACTCATATGCACGTTTCTGACTGGAATCAGGAATAAACTGAGGATTCAGAGTCCCTGCAATTTGTATTGTTTCAACAATCTTATACATTAAATGCTCCCGCATTTCTACATCATGCCGTAGAGATGAGTCACAAATAACAGCATCCCAAAGAGCATCGTATAATTCAATCTGATTATTGAAGTTGATTTTAGACTTATTCCGCCGAAACAAGAGAGAAAATGAATCCAGCATTTGAACGGTCCTGAGCATCGTGGCCGTCACACGATCTATTTCCTGACCAAGACCATTCTCCAGTTTATTGAGAGCTATTGTCACCTCCTTCTCGGTTAGCTCTCCAATCTCAACAATTGTAGATCTATCCTTTAAACTGTTCAGGACAGAATCATACTCCAGATCATATTTACGGCACGAGACAACGGCTCTGACATTCGGCCAATCGTTTAATGAAGATAGTACCGCCATCATCATATTCAGATGCGTTCTATCATTCGTGAGGGATTGAGACAGCGCATCAATCTGGTCAACAATCAAAATCACCTTATCTGCTTCCGTGCTGTAATACGCCAATGTATCCTGCATATCGCTCAAAGAGACCGGGTTGCCATTATCATCAATAGCGTCGGACTTAACACACAAATACTTGATACCCTTCTCGGACAGTATGGCTATTAAATCTTTCAACACAGCGGATTTTCCGACTCCTGTATCACCCACCAGAAGACAGATATTCCCTTCGTTCTGAACAGGATCCTTGCTAATCCATTGCACAATCTCATCAACCTGGAGTCGAGATATATGCGAGTCTCTCACCCCATGCAACTCGGAAGAAACGGCATTGAAGCACATTTTTTGCCGCGAAGCAAACTGGTCTGCCAGATACTTATCATCCTTGATGGACTCCATCTTCTGTTTATACAACTGACGCCAATGATCGATGGTCGCGTCAACATTCTTCTCACCGCATTTTTCGTTGTCTTTAAAATAATATCTCGCCTTAGTTCGGATACGATCAGATTTATTTTTAAACTCTTCGATGGCAGCCGTATCAATGTTCCGCCAATAGAATTTTCTAGAGGCATAATCACAAGCTATAAAGAAGACGAGTTCTCCTTTATGTATTTTCGCATATGCATAAACCGACTCGGGAATATCATAAAACACTTTCCCATTTTTCTCCGGATATGTCAGGTGCTTAACTTGAACTGTTATTTTTTCTCGAGCTATTCCATTTTCATCAAGAATCTCAAGATAGCCATCAATATTTGGTAAGGTACCTCCCTCTTGAAGTTGAGAACAGTCTACACAATTATCAGGAAGGATACTCTTCAGAAGATTTATCGAACGCCGATCATGCAATACGGATTCTGAGATATTCCTATTTGGCTGTAATTCCATAACACTCACGATTCGTTTAATAGCTCAGATCTTGTAGTCACCTCTAATCATTAATTCTTTCTTGCACCCCATCAAACATCGCATCCGCCTCCTTCTCATTCAACCCAGCCTTTACCACTACAGCCAAAAGATCTTCTTTCGTCGGTTCGATACTGTCATTGATTGAAGTCGTGCGAAAACCATTAATGCCATCGCTGGGTAACAGGTCATAGGCCGGAGCAAAATACCAATCGCCATCCCGATGAATAAAGGCAAAGTTCTTAGCGTGGTCGTCCTTGTTATCAATGAGAAAATTGAATATCATCAGTCGATAAACTTTCCACAACTCGGCTACACTATGCGTCAGCATGGCGCACACCTGAAAAATATGCTTGTAGTCGATACTGGGTAACCGATAATCGGCACCAATAAGACCGGCCACGCTAACGACATGCAGTTTGCCACCCAGTGTTCGGTCGAAACGCTCCACACCAAAGTACTTGCCTTCAAAAAGTCGAGTCTCCGGCATTTCGATTCCGCACTCTTTGGCTAGCAGCGAATAGCGGTATTCATCCACACCGATACTCTGCGAATCCCTCTTGGCTCGAAACTTTACCAGCCATTCTTTGTCGTTATAACGAACGAAGATTTTAGGCCTCGCGCCTCCCGGAGAACCACCTCGATCCTGAAACTCCTCGATCCCTTCGCCCATATAATCGTCGCTGGCCAGTATCTTCTCGGCCTCCAAAGCAAGCTTCTCGAAATCAGCAAAATCCTGCCGCGTCACTACGCTATTATCAGGACGAAACTCCAATGCTCCGCGTCCTGTCGATCCCACCAAGGCAAGACGATCCAGTAGAGTGAGTGTGCGAGGATTGATTCCCTTTTGTTGCAGGTATCGGTCCAGAATAAGAAGTCCCCATCCATCGGGCAGGCAATCATCGAAAACACCGAATCCCCCCTCAAACGGACGGGGTTTAGCAATAAAGACACCGCTTCGCAAAGGCAACTCAAATGGAGAAATAGAGAAACCAGAGCTAAGCCACTCTGCCGAATATTCGAAGGCACACAACCCCTCTCGCGTCAGAGCAAGACGACCGACCAGCCGATTGTTATATATTACTTCTATCTGCTTGATACTATTCATTTTTCTTCCCTCGTTTGCGGGTAACACTCTGTTCATTCAATACATCATCCAACGATTGATATTGCTTTTGTGCAAAGAGAACATCAAACTCAGATAACACATTCAAAGCAAATCCAATCTGCAGCAACCCCTTCAAAGAGATTTCTCCTGTCTGTTCGAAACGGCGGTAAGTAGCGAACTTAAGACCGGCTCTTGCAGCCATACCTTCCTGAGTTAGGTTCAATTCCAGTCTACGAGTTTTAACTCTCGCTGCAATCTGCAAAGCTACTTCGCTTGGACTTAAGACATCAAATGCCAATATATTATTCATAGATTCATTTATACCAAGCAAACAAATAAGATAATATTCATTGTAAAGATAGCGAATATTTTTATTTTAACGTCAATGTTTAAGACCTATTTTTCTCACCAAAAGAAAAAGAACTTTACTTTATCTCCGTATTCACATATACGTTCAATAAAGTAAAGTCAAAATAAGGGAAGAAAAGAGATGGCTTCGCCATGATGAAATGGCTCCAGCCATTTTCTCTTTTGGCTGCAAAAAAAAATATAAGTTACCGGATTGATAAGTCAATCATTCCGTCCCAATCTACCCACAAAATGACTCGCAAAACATATGCGGATTCACCTCCAATTTTATAGTATATTCTGGCGAAATAAACCCGCCCTGAACGGAATGTATCGAGGTCTACAAGGATGTTTTTCCCTCTGTTTGGATGGAGCCGATGAAAAGGTTGCATCCATAATGTTAAAGTTAGATAAGATCTGACTACAAACTTAATTAAGAATACAATCAAACAGGATAGTGTAATACACAATGTATAAACAAAAAAATTCTATATTTGTAAAATAAACTGTAAATTACTCCTAATTCCATGCAGGAGAACCCCATATCGAACAGCCTGTCCAAAACGGATTCCAATGAGGCATCGAATCCAATCCGTAGCCTCATGCCCTTTCGGTATGGACCGTTGTGTTATGCGATTGTGGACGTTGAGATCGGACTGACCGACCACCGGATTCACGACATTGGGGCACTCCGCTACGACGGGGCCATCTTCCATAAAGCCTCGAAAGAAGAGCTGCTACCCTTCCTCGAGCGTGTGGAGTATCTCTGTGGTCACAACATCATCCACCACGATGCCAAATACCTCTTTGAGGATCGACAAATTCCTTGGCGGCTGGTCGACACGCTCTACCTCTCGCCCCTGCTCTTTCCTGAACGTCCCTATCACCGGCTCGTAAAGGATGATAAGTTGCTCAGCGACCAAATGAACAACCCGGTCAACGACCGTGAAAAGGCCCGTGATCTGCTTCTGGACGAGATGGCCCGCTGGGATGCATGGCCCGAACAGAAACGGAGGCTCTTCACCGCACTGCTGAGGGATCAGCCGGAGTTCGACGGATTTCTCGATCTGATGGGAGCCGGCCTGAAAAATTGCGACCTGCGCGAACAAATCGCAACCGTCTACCGAGGCCGCATCTGCCAGAACGTCGAACTCGAACCGTTGATCGAACACTACCCCTGCGAACTGGCCTACGCATTGGCGCTAATCGACACGACCGATCATCGCTCCATCACGCCGGGATGGGTACTGCACAACTATCCGAGCGTGGAATTCATCATCAAGAAGCTGCGGTACACCCCCTGCCTAGCAGGCTGTACCTACTGCAACTCCCAGCTCGACGTCCACCGTAGCCTCAAGTCGCTGTTCGGTTATAATGCCTTCCGTACCTACGAAGGTGAACCACTCCAGGAGCGGGCTGCACAGGCGGCCGTCGAGGGACGCTCACTGTTGGCAATCTTCCCTACCGGCGGTGGAAAGTCGCTCACCTTTCAACTGCCGGCACTCATGGCGGGGCTATCTGTCCACGGACTGACAGTAGTAATTTCGCCCTTGCAGTCGCTGATGAAGGATCAGGTGGACAACCTCGCCGAACGGGGCATCACCGAGGCCGTCACCATCAACGGCATGCTGGACCCTATCACACGGGCACTGGCCATCGAGAAAGTGCAGGACGGAACTGCTGCGCTACTCTACATCTCGCCCGAGATGCTCCGCTCGGCAACGATCGAACGCATTCTCCTTGCCCGCAACGTCGTCCGCTTCGTCATCGACGAGGCCCACTGCTTCTCGTCGTGGGGACAGGATTTCCGGGTCGACTACCTCTATATCGGCCACTTCATTCGCAAATACCAGCAGAAAAAGGGAAGCAAACTCCCGATCCCGGTCTCCTGCTTCACGGCCACGGCCAAACAGAAGGTGACCCAGGACATCCGCGACTACTTCAAACAGACGTTGGATCTGAATCTGGAGCTCTTCGCCTCGAAAGCCACACGTACAAACCTGAGCTACTCGGTGCTGCACGTCGACAACGACGAAGAGAAATACCAGCGGCTGCGCGAACTCATTGCCGACTCACAATGTCCGACCATCGTCTATGTTTCGCGAACTCGTCGAACCCGGGAGTTGGCGTCACGCCTCACCCACGACGGCTTCCGGGCCCTTCCCTTCAACGGCAAGATGGATTCTGACGAGAAAATCACCAACCAGGAGGCCTTCATGAACGACCATGTACGCATCATCGTCGCCACGTCGGCCTTCGGCATGGGTGTGGACAAGAGCGACGTGGGGCTGGTGATTCATTACGACATCTCCGATTCGCTGGAGAACTACGTACAGGAGGCGGGACGCGCCGGCCGCAACCCCCATCTGCATGCCCGCTGCTACGTCCTCTACGGCGACAGCGATCTGGACAAGCACTTCATCCTGCTGAACCAGACGAAGCTGAGCATCGGTGAGATCCAGCAGGTATGGAAGGCCGTGAAGGAACTCACGCGCCAGCGCATGCGGGTCAATTCGTCGGCACTGGAGATTGCGCGTCAGGCCGGTTGGGACGGTTCGGGCTCCGACATCGAGACCCGGGTACGAACCGCACTTGCAGCACTTGAACAGGCCGGCTACCTCGAACGGGGTAACAACGTTCCCCACGTCTACGCCACGGGCATCACCGTGCGGAATCTCGACGAAGCCCGCCGACGGCTGACGGCCTCACCGCTGTTCGACAGCAAGGAGACCGAACAGGCGGTCCGCATCATCAAGTCACTCATCTCGAAAAAGTATATCGCTAAGGCGCAGGACTCGGAGGCCGAATCGCGAATCGACTACCTAGCCGACATTCTGGGCATGAGCAAGCGCGAGGTTATCTCCGCCGTGGAGCGCATGCGCCAAGAGGGGATTCTGGCCGATAGCAAGGATCTGTCGGCCTATCTGCTCGGAACAGGGGATTCGGAGCGCAAGTCGCAGCAGCTGCTCGAACGCTTCATCCAGCTCGAACGCTACCTGCTCCACCGCATCCCGGAGGAGGGGCTCTGCATCTCCTGCAAGCAGCTGAACGAGGATGCCATCCAGGAGGGAATCGGCACCTCAAAAGAGAAGGATATCCGGACTCTGCTCTATTTCCTTACGGTCAAGGGATACCTCCGCAAACAGGAGGATGCAGACCACAACCTGCAACTTCGGCAACAGACCGACCAGCAATCAACGGAGGCCCGGTTCGATAAACGGGCCGAAATCTGCCGCTTCGCCATCGGATGGCTCTACCGTCAGGCCGCCGAGCTGACGCGTACGCTCATGCAACCCAACGCCACCGGGCAGGAACACACCGTCGCAGACAATGCCGTGCAGTTCTCGATCGTCGAGTTATTGAATCAATTCAAGGCCGACAACCGGACGATGCTCTTCGAACGGAACGACCTGCAGCTGGGCGAGGTCGAGGAGGCACTCCTCTATCTCTCGAAGATCGGGGCACTGAAGCTCGAAGGGGGATTTCTGGTCCTCTACAACGCGATGGACATCCGCAGGATCAAGGACAACAAGTCGCGCTACAAGGTCGACGACTACCGGTTACTCAACGCCTTCTACAAACAGAAGATCCAGCAGGTCCACATCGTGGGCGAGTATGCTAATCTGATGGTCAAGGACTACAATGCGGCGCTGCAGTTCGTGCAGGACTATTTCCAGATGGACTACCGGCGTTTCATCGCAAAATACTTCCGCGGCGAACGCATCAACGAGATCCAGCGCAACCTGACGCCCAAGAAATACGAGCAGCTCTTCGGGTCGCTCTCCCCGCGACAGATGGAGATCATCTCCGACAAAGAGTCCCACTGCATCGTGGTTGCGGCCGGACCCGGCAGCGGCAAAACCCGAGTACTGGTCCACAAACTGACATCGCTGCTTCTGCTCGAAGATGTCAAGCATGAACAGCTGCTGATGCTCACTTTCTCGCGCGCGGCGGCCACAGAATTCAAACAACGACTAATGGTGCTGATCGGCAATGCAGCCCATTTTGTCGAGATCAAGACCTTCCACTCCTATTGTTTCGACCTGCTGGGGCGTATCGGCAACCTTGAAGATGCCCAGGACATTGTCTCCCGGGCTGCCCGAATGATCGAACAGGGGGAGGTCGAACCCAACAAGATCGGCAAGACGGTGCTCGTCATCGACGAAGCACAGGACATGGCCGACGACGAGTATGCCCTCGTAACGGCGCTGATGACCCGCAACGAGGAGATGCGCGTCATCGCCGTGGGTGACGACGACCAGAACATCTACGAATTCCGGGGATCCGACTCAGACTACATGTTCCAGTTGGCTCAGCGCCCCGAGGCGCGCTTCATCGAGATGACCGACAATTTCCGCAGTGCCCGCCATCCCGTCACCTTCGACAACGAATTTGTACGATCGATTCCCAAGCGCATGAAGCACACGCCGATTAAATCGATGCGCAGCGAAGAGGGGTGGGTCAGCGTCACTCACCACACGTCGGAGATCATGTATCAGCCGCTGGTCGACGAGTTGCGCTGCCATCGCCATGCGGGCACCTCGTGTATCCTTACCCAGACGAATGAGGAGGCGGTCATCCTGACCGGACTTCTACGCAAGGAGGGTGTTCCGTGCAAACTGATCCAGTCGATGGACGGCTTCCGCTTCTGGAACCTCTCCGAGATACGTTATTTCCTCCGATACCTAGACAAGCGAGTGACGACGCCCGTGATTCCGGGCGAACTCTGGGAGGAGGCGAGGCATGCCACGAGCAATACCTACGGGCGAAGTCAGAATCTGGAACTTGTGAAGCGCTGCTTCGAACAGTTCGAGCATCTCAACCAGACGAAATACATCAGCGATTTCAAGGAGTTCGTCTTCGAATCGTCAATGGAGGATTTCTGCGATGTTTCGGGCTCCGAGGTGATGGTATCGACCATCCACAAGGCCAAAGGGCGCGAGTTCGACGATGTCTACATGCTTCTGACTGACAACTACACCAAGAATGCGGAGCTGATGCGCCGCTACTACGTGGGGATCACCCGTGCCAAGAACCGGCTGTTCATCCATACCAACGGACACTGTTTTGACCGTCTGACGGCAGACCGTCACGATCACGACGATCGGAGCTATACCCTGCCCGAAGAGATCGTCCTGCAACTCTCCCACCGGGACGTCTATCTGGAGTTCTTCAAGGGGATCAAACGCGAAGTACTAGCACTGCAGAGCGGTGATTCGCTGCAATACCACGACTTCACGTTCTATACCGAGAAAACAGGCCTCCCCGTAGCCAAACTCTCGACCCGAATGCAGAAAACACTTACCGATTGGTTTACAAAAGGCTACCGGGTCAAATCCGCGACCGTTAGCTTCATCGTGGCCTGGAAACCCAAGGATGCCCCGAAAGAGGAGCCGGAGACAGCCGTCCTGCTGGCCGACCTTACCCTCACTCTCTGATCGAAGATCCAACAAAAGTCGGGGTTCCAGAAGACGGAGTTTACCTTTTCCCCACTGTTTAGAGAGGCGATAAAAAAGTTAATTTTTTTGATTTTTTTACAAAAAAACGAGTAAATTTTTGAAAATTCTATCTTTTAAGTCGTAAGCTATTGATAATCAATAACAACACAATAGTATATCAGCAAGCAGACAAAATTCATCAATACCGCGAAAACTTATCAAAGTCATAGGAAAGATGACTATCCAAATATCGGATGGTATAATGTTTTTCATAAGGTGACCCATATCTTCGGAGCTAATCGATGCGATTACGCATGACATCTATTCAAGCTCGCGAATGAAACTTGGTTGGTTAGAACCGGGCCGTTGGGCGGCCGCGTTCTGAGGTGCGAGCTTTCCGAGCGAGAACGTCAGCGAGCCGGGTACGGCGGTATGGTCGCTGGGCTGCGCGAGTTCAGGAGGGGGGGGGCACATCCGCATCGCCGTCTAACCGGAAAAACCGCAGGCATCTCCGAAATACGGCTCGGATAAAAACGATACGATTCTGCCGGCGCGCTATTTCGAAAATGAGCGTACCGGCTTTTTAATCGGGACATCTCCATACGCCTCTTTTGGCGTAGTCCGCCAAACCTTTCATATAAACCGTATACATCCGTACGCACCAAGACTTCCGATCAAAATCCCAAGGCAAGACTCCTCCGCACAGAAGCGACCTCATCTTTCTTCTCCAGATACACGTCAATATCGGAAAAGCGTCGGAAATTCCACAATGCACATCTTTCGGCGCTCGGGCGAAGCTCATCGACCTTTCGGGCCGAAAAAAGCACGCGGCGAATGACAAATCACAAGCTCATTAAAAAAACTCGTCATCGCCTGTAAATTACAAATAATTTGATATTTTTGCCTAAAATACTTATTTCATTCAGGGGAACATCGACCGATCCGGCCCTAACCGTCCGGAAAAGCGCCGTATCTCCCGCATGTCATCCGATGGAAAAGCGACCCTTTCAGAATCCGACAGAACAGATGCTCGACCGCTTCCGGCAAGGCGATGCCAACGCATTCGCCAGTCTCTATCGCACCCACTGG
>OGRK01001274.1_pt1 | contig 16789 bp, 13 predicted proteins | sample 1553471 | NCBI WGS metagenome assembly OGRK01 (sample SAMEA2580080, study PRJEB22360) | human gut metagenome | biome: human gut; feature: human-associated habitat; material: faeces | place: Denmark | collected 2008/2010
GAGCGGCTGCATGGTTACCATCCATGGTTTTCATCTTTCTTGCCATAGTTTGTTTCCTCCTTAAAGGTATGATGAAAAATTTTTATCTCTAGACCAGTAAGCGGTCTAAAAGTCCATTCATTATTATAGCATACGCCTTTCGGATTGTCCAATCTGGATTGTATTTTTTCTGTACATATTTACATACAAAAAAGTTACAGTCCACTTACTTTTTGTGAACTGTAACAAATTCTCTGGTGTTTTGTACCAAAAATGACATTCTGTTCTGCTTTTCAGAAATCGACCGGCTCTTCCATAAAGTCCGATGGAAGAAGATCCTTAAGGTTACTGCTCTTAAGCATTCCGCAAAGTTCCTTCTGGATCTTGCACAGCTCACAGTGTATGGTACACGCATGGTCACCCTCACCATTGCGCGGACACTCATATCCCGGTTCCAGACAGTCGATGATCAGGAATTCCGGATCAATCGCTGTATAAATATCGTAAAGAGTCAGATCCTCTGCCCTGCGGTTCAGGGAATACCCCCCATGCACTCCCCGAAATCCCTTTACAATCTCTGCTTTCTGAAGTTTCTTAAGGATCTTGTAGGCAAAAGGTGCTGTGATAAATTCCTTATCACAGATATCCCCAACACTCATCCTCCCGCCTGCCGCCAGTGCGCGCACGACCCTTACTGCATAATCACATTCTCTGGTAATCAACATAGTTTAAGCCCTCTCTCTGCTGTCTCGGACGTCCCTCTCCTTTGCGTCCTTATCTGTCTGCGTACCTTTTGTTTCTTACTACAGCCTATTGGTATGGATTATAACAATTTTATTGTATAAATTCAACATTATTTTTAATTTTTCAGCCGGATTTTTAATTATTTTCAACAGCTTCTTCGTTTTTCCCGCAAAAATCAAGGATTAAGTCTTGCAAAATCCTCTTTTTACTGTAAAATGAGATGTGAATGCATAAAAATAATAAGAAAACCAAGAAACCATAATCAAGAAAAGAGGTACTTTATGATTTCAGCAAATAATATCACACTGCGTGTTGGCAAGAAAGCTCTCTTTGAGGATGTCAACATCAAATTCACAGAGGGAAACTGTTATGGTCTGATCGGTGCAAACGGTGCCGGTAAGTCTACTTTCCTCAAGATCCTGTCCGGACAGCTTGAGCCGACCAACGGAGATATCGTTATCACTCCTGGCCAGCGTCTTTCTTTCCTGCAGCAGGACCACTTCAAATATGACGCTTATCAGGTTCTCGACACCGTCATCATGGGAAATGCCAGACTGTACGAGATCATGAAAGAAAAAGAAGCGATCTACGCTAAAGAAGATTTTACAGATGAGGACGGAATCCGTGCCAGTGAACTCGAGGGCGAATTCGCAGAGATGAACGGATGGGAAGCAGAATCTGATGCTGCTACTCTTCTGAACGGACTTGGCATTGATACCGATCTTCATTACACACAGATGGCAGACCTGACAGGAAGCCAGAAGGTCAAAGTCCTTCTGGCTCAGGCACTTTTTGGAAACCCGGACATCCTGCTCCTCGATGAGCCTACCAACCACTTGGATCTCCCGGCGATCGAATGGCTCGAGGAATTCCTGATCAACTTTGACAATACCGTCATCGTTGTATCCCATGACCGTTACTTCCTTAATAAAGTCTGTACTCACACCGCAGATATCGACTACGGCAAGATCCAGTTATATGCCGGAAACTACGACTTCTGGTTCGAATCCAGCCAGCTCCTCATCAAACAGATGAAAGAAGCCAACAAGAAAAAGGAAGAAAAAATCAAAGAACTCCAGGAATTCATTTCCCGATTCAGTGCCAACGCTTCCAAGTCCAAACAGGCTACTTCCCGTAAGCGTGCCCTGGAGAAGATCCAGCTTGACGACATGCGTCCGTCCAGCCGTAAATATCCTTACATCGACTTCCGTCCGAACCGCGAGATCGGAAACGAAGTACTTATGGTCGAGAACCTTTCCAAGACCATCGATGGTGTGAAAGTTCTTGACAACATCAGCTTCACTCTCGGTCATGACGACAAGGTTGCTTTCGTCGGTGCCAATGAACAGGCGATCACAACATTCTTCCGTATCCTTACAGGAGAGCTGGAGCCGGATGAAGGAACCTACAAATGGGGCGTTACTACTTCCCAGGCTTACTTCCCGAAGGACAATACACAGGAATTCGACAATGACCTTACCATTACAGACTGGCTGACCCAGTACTCTGAGATCAAGGATGCTACTTATGTACGTGGCTTCCTCGGAAGAATGCTCTTCCCGGGCGAAGACGGTGTCAAGAAAGTCCGTGTACTCTCCGGTGGTGAGAAAGTCCGCTGCCTGTTATCCAAGATGATGATCTCCGGTGCGAACATCCTGATCCTTGATGAGCCTACCAACCACCTTGACATGGAAAGCATCACTGCCCTGAACAACGGACTGATCAAATTCCCGGGTGTCATCCTTTTCACCTCACACGATCATCAGTTTGTACAGACAACTGCAAACCGTATCATGGAAATCCTTCCGGACGGCAAGCTGATCGACAAGATCACAACTTATGACGAATATCTGGCAAGCGACGAAATGGCCAAGAAACGCCATGTCTTCCAGGTTAATGAAGAGGACGCTGCGGATAACTAAATCTTTGCATCTGATTTATTCCATATACAAGAAATCCCCTGTTCCCGAGACACTTCTCATGGAACGGGGGATTTTTATATATTTATCATTTCATGGTGATATCAGCAAGCTTCCCATTGGTCACCTTGAGAAGTGGTTCAAGCGGAACCTTGAGTGTCAGTCCGATCCTTCCGCCGCTCACATAGATCTCATCAAAGTTTCCCGCGGATGCATCATAAACTGTCGGATATGCTTTCTTCATTCCGAGCGGACTGCAGCCACCCCTGACATATCCCGTAATCTTGAGGATATCCTTGACATGGATCATGTCTACTGCTTTCTCGCCGACTGCTTTGGCTGCTGCCTTGCGGTCTACTTCTTTCTCGATCGGAACTACGAACACATAATAGCCGCCGCTTTTGCCCTCCATGACCAGTGTCTTAAAGGACTGTTCGTATGGTGCATCGATCAGGTCTGCACTGTGGAGTCCATCTATAAATTCATCACATTCATAAGGGAACGCCTCATACTTCACCTTCTGGCGGTCCAACATTCTCATTGCATTTGTCTTTGCTTCCTTTGCCATTGTGTCCTTCTTTCCTGCCTCTTATCTGGCATTTCTGTTTCGTTTTGTATTCTTTGTATTTCTTGAATTCTTTCCGGAGATCCGGTTCCAGATCTCTTCGCCTTCGCGGTCATCCTCATCCATCATTTCCTGAATGATCTGCTCGTCAAGATCCTCCTCGTCGATCGGCTCGTCATCATAGTAATCATCGTAATAATCATCCTCATAAGTATTCCGTCTGACATTTCGGTTATTTATATTTCTATTATTTACATTTCTGTCATTCACATTACCGCTGCCACTGCGCCCTGTTCCCGCAGATGCGCTGGTTCTCTTTGGACGGTATACAACTGTCTCCTCCCGTTCCGGTGCCGGATCATCGAGCCTGCGCTTACGTGTTTTTTTCTCAAGCGGAACATCAACTACCTGTTTCTGCTGAACAGAATTATGTTCTTTGGAATGCTCTTCACGGCGTTTACGATTCCTCTGGGATTTCTGTTCCTCACCCGTTGCTCTTTCTCTCTTTCTGCGTGGAAGATAATCGTCTGTATCCACATAGTCTGAGCTTCTGCGAGCTTTTTCGTATTCCTGCGGGTCATATTCCTCTTCTTCGATCACAACACGGCGGTTTGTCGCAAACTGGATCAGCATACCAAGAAGGGCACAACCCACGCTCAAGCCAAGTCCATACGGAATATCTGCAAGTCCTCCAAGTTTCGCCAAGGAAAAACCTGCCATGGCGCCGCCCAGCAGGCTGGTTCCAACGATCAGGACAATCCCCGCCCACTTCATGGCAAGCACGCCAAGTCCCACGCCAAGCAGCAGGCAGAAAAAAAATACCAGAGAAGTTGTCGGATGGAAAACATAGATTCCAAGTCCCAGTCCGATGCCTGCACCGATAATAAAAATTCCGACCTTGTAGCTCAGAAAAGCGATCACTGCGAGCAGAATGCCCACACCGATCATGATCACTGCGTACATATATTTTTCCTGGATTCCCATGGTATATGCCACGCCAAGTCCGATACCGCCTCCGATCAGAAAGCCAAACAGCATCATCCAGAAGCGGAGCAGCCGGTATCCCAATACGCAATTGATCGCACCAAGAACAAGAAGGGCTGCAAATCCGATCATAGAAACGCTGTCCAGAACCGAAACGGACCTGGTCTGCTCCATGGTACTCATTATCTGTTGTAAAATTCCTGTCATAACGCTCCTCCTAAAACATAAAATACATTGTTTTGAGATTATCCAGAACTCCATAATGATACTCTACTGTACTAAGCCCATACAGTCCCATATAATATCGTGCCACATCCTGAATATATTCATCTCCGTCGCTCTGAATCCACTGCTGATAAACTTCGTCAAAATCTTCCTGATTTCTGAACTTAAAACGAACTACCGCAGCCCCGTTATCCAGACGCATACAGCAAAATTCATATAGCGACTGGTAATCGTAACTGTCAAAGCATGCTCCATTTAACATATAGAAATTCTTATCTGTTGCCGTACATTCCGGTACAGGAAATTCATCCGAAGCTGTATAAACCAGCTCATACTCCTGAGGAAACGGACAGAGATAGTCATAAATAATTGTTTTGTGTTCTGCGAACTGAACAGCATCTCCCTCCAGAAACTGCGGCTGATCTCCATTGGTTGCATCCACATAATAATACTGCCCTTCTATCTGAACAATATCCCATGCATGTCCCTCATCACTGTCCCTGGTATCCCCTTCGACATAAATGCAGGGGATATCAAGCTGTTCCAGGAGGTATTGTACAGCCCTTGCATAACCGGCGCAGACTGCCTGCCCTTTCCAGAAAATCCCCGCAATATTCTGATCATCCTCAGAAGATGCATATTCTGCATGATCAATAAGATAAGCGTAAACTGTCCTGACTTTCTCGTAAGTATCTGCTCCTTCTGGAATCAGACTTCGAACTTCCTGACAGGCATTCTGCATTGCCTGCTGAATTTCTTCGACTTCCTGATCTGTGTAAGTATAGCCCGGGGCAAATTCACAGTAATCTTTCCCCTGATAGGAAGTTGTATATACTTCCTGCCGGTTATGTACCCAGAACAATTCCGGATGGTCCTTAAGAAGTGCATGATAAACCTTGTTGATCTTCGTTTCTTCTGAAGTTGTCAGATAAAAATTATTCTCTCTTTTCTCAATTCCATCTAACATTTCCCGGTAGATTCTTCTTTCATCATCCCCGAGAAGATTAAAATAATACTCCTGATATCCACCCTCGTCCGTCTCTGCTATACTTTGTTCTCGTAAATCCTGTACCTCTGAAGGTTCTCTGTCAAAAATCCCCCTCGCCACATCCATGATCACAGACTGTTGTTCTGTATCACTGCCTGTCTCTCCAGATCTGTGGATCCGTGTATTCAGTCCCCATCCCAGAACGGCAAGCAAAATCACAAACAGGCATACTTTCTGAGGCAACCTGTGCTTTCTCATTTCCCACTCCTCTGTCTTCCTGATAGTTTCTTTTTATTATAGCATACCGAAAAAAGGGTCTGTATTACGGATATTCACGAACAACCGACAAATCCCGATGTCAAAAAACCCGCGAAAATCATATACCGATCTTCACGGGCTTTTCTCAGGTATTAATCTTCGAATTCCACTTGAATATCACTGTTATCCGGCTGCTGTGGATAAATTGCGGCACTGCCGGAAGAAACTGTCATTCCCTTTTCGAGAATTTCTTTAAGTGTACCTGTCACTTCTACTGTTGTACTTCCTGAAGTGATTCCGTCAGAAAGCCCGGCATCCTCTGTTCCTGCTTCCACATCATCCTCAAAACTGATATCAATTCCTGATGTATCTTCGCTGGATTCTTCTGCTTTCTTAGTGTCTGCTTTTGTTTCTGTATTGGCTGTGAAATCACCATCCGATGTTTCTGTTACATCTGCGGCAGTATCCAGTGCCTCTGCATTACTTGCAGTCGTTCCATCACTTACCATCTGGGCAAGTTCTTCCTGTGTCGGATAGAAAGATGGCTGACGGATGTAACGGAAACTTGCACCGTATGCCTCTCCTACTGTAACCCCGTTCTTGCTGGAAGAACAATGTACTGCGATCCAGTCGCCCGCATCTGTCTTACCACAGATGATACCCACATGATTATTGCTTCCTGATTCCGGACCATTCTGGAACACCAGGTCGCCAGGCTGCGCATCCTGCTCGCTGACTACATTTGCCTTTTCCCACTGATCAGAAGTTCCATCTCCAACACTGCCTTCCATATCTGTGCTGTCATATCCATTGATGACTGCCCAGGTAACAAAGCCGCTGCAGTCCAGACCATAGGCTCTGGTCGTTCCTGTGCTCGGGCTTCCGGCTGCTGAAACCTTCTCTGCATTTCCCCAGCTCGGATCCTTGCCGATCGTAGTAGACTTGCCGCCCCAGAAATAGCCGACCTCACCTACCAGAGAATATGCCGCTGTAATGACATTGACACGTTCTTCCGAAACATCATCTCCAACACTCTGACGTACAAATCCTTTGGCATCTGTAACGATCGCACAAAGGAGCTTACAGTCTGTTTCTGTGTATTTCTTGAGAACAGTTCTCTTGTCCTGTGCAATATTATTCTGCTTGATGTACGTATTAATATGATAGTTTCCATAGGAAACATGGGTGATATTTTCTTTGTCACGAACTACCGGATTCATCTTTGCAAAAATCTCAGCAAGCTCATCCTTGCTGGAAGAATCCAGTTTAAATTCCTTGGTACCTTTCTGGCTCTGCTCATACACATAAATCGCCAGAATATCCTGCCAGTTTCGCACGAGCAGAGAATCCGCAGATGTAGTCATTCCATCCGTTCTGCTGTCACTGGCATCTGTCAGTTTGTTCTTTTCTTTATATTCTTTCTCAATTTCGTCCATTACAGATGAAAAATCATCAGAAAAGCTGAGCTGATAATTCTCCTTCAGGCTGTCCAGATAAAAGTCCTTTCCTGCATGAAGGTTTGACACATAATAAACCGGTGTACCGGTCTTACCTGTCACATCTGTCGTTTTCGTTCCATCTGAAATATCAGTAGTATTGCTGTTGCTGCTGTTCTGTTTCTTCTTAAGTTCTGCAATCTTTGCCTCAAGTTTTACCAGAGTCTGATAGTTGGTAACCATTGCTTTCTGTTCATCTGACAGATTATTGTAAGCTGTCCGAAGTGCCTCTACTCTGGATGCATGATTCAAAGTAAGTGTCTCCCCTGCCAGGGCATTGATCTGACTGATCAGCGCAGTCACTGCTGAATTATCTGTTGTCGGAGTCGGCGTTGGTGTTGACGTAGGCGCTGTAGTTGGAACCGGTGTCACAGTTGCTGTTGGATCCGGTGCTGTTGTCGGTTCCGGTGCCGTCGTTGGTTCTGGCGCTGTTGTCGGTTCCGGTGCCGTTGTTGGTTCCGGTGCGACTGTTGGTTCCGGATCTGGCGCTGTTGTTGGTTCTGGTGCCGGTGTCTCCTCCCCGGAACCATCACTCAGATCACTGCCGTCTCCAAAATCGCTTGAAGCCTCTATTCCTTCATCCGCAGCTAGAATAGACATCGGGCTGGACAAAACCATTGCTGAAATCATCGAGATGCATAAATACTTTGTCAGATATTTATTCTTCATTCTGCCAAAAAAACTCCCTTCTGTGACCATATTCCCATTTCCTGAAAGGAATATGTTAAAATCTTCTAACTTACATAATAACTGTGCTTATTTTAGCATACTGTTTTTTCAAAATCAACCGCCGGAGTGTAACACTCCGGCGGATTTGGGTAAATTTCATATTTTTTTCATATTTTCAGATATTTACTGCCGGTACACCTGATGCTACTACACGGAGGCAAAGCTGGAACAATCCCTGGAATACCTGAAAGCATACACTTAAGATATAATGGATATCCTCCTCGATCGAACGCTTGCGGTCAAGGTAAACGTTGTGACGCTCTCTGATATAATCAAGAAGCTGGTTCAGTGTATCAAAGCGAAGATTCTTCTCCGCATAAATATCTGCTCTTCCACTCTCAACAAAGACCTTGAGTTCATTCTTCAGATGCTTCTCATACGTATTGTGCTGACGCAGAGATCCGTCAAATGTCTTGTTATGCGGAAATGTAAAATAGTCTGCAATGTAATGCATGATCTCGCCTGCTCTTCTCCAGAACACACGGTCATTGTATTCTACCAGACCGTTCTCTACCAGACGGCTGATCTTTCCCTGTACCTCGTCAAAGGTGCCAAAATATTCATGTCTCTTGGTTACAAAGGATGGCTGGATGTCCGGAAGAATATTTCCGAGACAAAATGCTTTTCTATGTGACTGTAAGCTCTCATTAGCAGGCATCTGGTCTGCCAGATATCTTGCTAACAGTATGTGTGATTTCTTTCGCAAAATAAACACTTCTTTCTGTGCAAATAAATTGTTTGCTGTAACCAACATCTACTATAACAGATATCCGGCCATTTGAAAATAGAGATTTTGTGAATTTTAAATTTTTTTCTTCGAAGCACCGATCGCCATACTGTGCTGTGCCGCATGACGCTGCTCTGTCAGTTCCTTTTCGTAAAAGATCACGCCATTATGATCATATGGATCGTTGAACCAGTAGCCATTCTCATCATATCCCACCAGAAGCATACAATGCTCATTGGAAGTCCATTCAAACCGCTCACCGGAATCCAGAAGTTTCCACTCCGGCCCCGGGATCTCCTTTCGCATATTGATGCAGGCCCAGAAAACTACCGGCATCCCGCGGTCAATGTACTTTCTGCACAACTCTTCTATGGAAGTTCCTGTCTCATTGACAAATGCAAAAGTATCTCCTGCCGCCCGCTCAAGTGCTCCCTTAAGCGCCGGTGCATAGCATCCAAAAGCCTCATCATCATAAGGACTTCCACAGAAAAATTCGTTCGGATCCGGTCCATAAAGTCCGTCCTCTCTCTGCTCCATCGCCCTGCACCTGAGGCAGTTCCGGATAAAACCATCTACCGTAATATCACACCCAAGATAACGGAGAAGCATGACAGCAGTGACGCTCTCGCATCCTGTCGGATATCTGCCGCTCTGGTCGATATAAGGTACTTTGATCTTCGTCATATCTCCTGTCTCTTTCCTGTCAGATATCATCTACTTTGCAACTTTGCGGAGCACAGTAAGGACCGCAAGCAGCAGGATAAGGCTGACTCCCAGGACGATCCACCATACATGGACAAAGCCTGCAAGCAGGAAGCCCACTGCGGATACCACTGCAACTACAGCCGCGTACTGCATCTGTGTCGTTACATGATTGATATGATTACTCTGTGCACCTGCTGAGGACATAACCGTTGTGTCAGAGATCGGCGAAACATGGTCTCCGCAGACAGCTCCGGAAAGAACCGCGGATACTGCAATGATCATCATCTGCATATTGTCCGCACTCGGAAACATCGCGATCGCGATCGGAACCAGGATTGCAAATGTCCCCCAGCTTGTTCCTGTTGAGAAAGAAAGGAAGATCGCCACCAGGAACAGGATTGCCGGAAGGATCACACTTGCAGATGCATTGGTGCCTACGATCGTCTTGACAAAAGTTCCGATCTCAAGTGCATCGCCCATTCCTTTCAGTGACCATGCAAAGATCAGGATCGCGATCGCCGGGATCATCATCTTGAATCCTTCTACAAAGCTGTCCATAAACCCCTTGAATGTGACAACTTTTCGCGGAAGATACAGCACGAGCATAAATAATACGGTGATCATCGTTGCAAAAATCAGACTGGTCTCTGCATCACAGCCGGAAAAAGCAGTGACGATATCTGTCGCTCCGCCAAGGAATCCTGTATAGATCATCGCACCGATCGCAGTTCCGATCAGTACCAGGACCGGAAGGATCAGATCGATGACATGACCGTTGGAAGAAATCTCTTCTTCCTTGACCTGATCAAATTCTTCTCCGCCGGAAGTAAAAAGATCTCCTCTTGCCGCATTCTGTTCATGTTTCTTCATAAGTCCGAAATCAAATCCGGTACCGATCATATAAAATACCATGACCAGGGTAAGAAGTGCATACAGGTTATACGGGATCGTCCAGAGAAAAAGCTGGAATCCTGTGATCCCTGCATCTGCCGGCACATAAGAGTTGACTGCTGCCGCCCAGCTTGAGATCGGTGCGATAATACAAACCGGTGCTGCAGTCGCGTCGATTATGTAAGCAAGTTTCGCACGTGATACTCTGTACTTGTCTGTGACCGGACGCATAACAGAGCCTACGGTCAGACAGTTAAAATAGTCATCCACAAAGATCAGGATACCAAGTCCTGTTGTTGCAAACATTGCGCTCTTTTTATTCTTGATCTTACTGCCCGCCCAGCGTCCATACGCCGCTGACCCTCCTGACTTCGCCATCAGTACAATGATCATTCCAAGCAGAACGTCAAAGATCAGAATATTCAGATTCATACTGCTCTTCATGATGTCAAACAATGCTACAAACGCATTCCACGGATGAAAGCCCGTATAAAGCAGTGCTCCCATTGCCACACCGATAAACAGTGAGCTGTAAACCTCCTTCGTGATCAGCGCCAGCGCGATCGCCAGCAGCGGTGGAACCAGTGACCACCAGGTTCCGATAAACATTGATCCATCCATTTCGTTTCCCCCTCTTATTTTTTAATTTATCAATGCCCCTTAATACTGTCGAAATCAGGTGTTCCGTACAGATCAAACGGTGTACTCTGGTATACGTAATAATTCAGCCAGTTTGTATACAGATTGTTTGCATGTGCTCTCCACATAAGCAGCGGTTTGTTTGCCGGATCGTTTTCGCGATAATAATTCTCCGGGATTTCGATCGGGAGTCCCTTGCTCATGTCACGCTTGTACTCGCCGTCCAGTGTGACACGGTCATATTCCGGATGTCCCATCACAAAGATCTTCCTTCCACCTTCTGCCATTGCCAGGAAAAGTCCAGCTTCCTCAGATTCTGCCAGGATCGTGATGTCCTTGCAGGCACGGATGTCCTCGATCGGGACCTCTGTATGTCTGGAATGTGGTGCAAGGAACATATCGTCAAACCCTCTTACCAGCGGGATCTTGCGGTTCAGGACTTTGTGCCAGAACAGACCGAACATCTTGTGGTCAAGCTGGCGTTTCTTAAGTCCATAGAAATGATAAAGACTCGCCTGTGCAGCCCAGCACAGAAAGATCGTAGAGGTCACGTGGTCAGAAGTCCAGTCCATGATCTCCTGGAGTTCGTTCCAGTAGTCTACTTCTTCAAATTCCATCTGCTCGACCGGAGCTCCTGTAATGATCATTCCGTCAAAACGTCTGTCTTTGAGATCAGAAAAAGTCTCATAGAATTTATTCAGATGACTGATCGAAGTGTTTCTTGCCTCATGGCTCTCCACTGCCATAAAAGTCACATCCACCTGCAGCGGTGTGTTGGAGAGAGAACGCAAAAGCTGAAGCTCTGTCTCCTCCTTGAGTGGCATCAGGTTCAGGATCAGGATCTGGATCGGACGAATGTCCTGATGCACAGCCCTTCCCTCGTCCATGACGAATATATTTTCTCTTTCCAGAATTTCTTTTACCGGTAAATCCCCCTGTATTTTAATAGGCATTTTCCGTTCCTCCTTTATGTGCTTCTTTCTATATATTATTGTTCTGTCATTTTGATAAAGTCTTCCTCAGACAAAATTGGAATCCCAAGTTCCCTGGCTTTTTTGTTTTTGGATGAATTGGATGTGGTATCGTTGTTGATCAGGTAATTTGTCTTGCCTGTGACGGTACCTGTCACCTTGCCGCCCAAGGATTCGATCAGCTTCTTGGCTTCGCCGCGGTTGCTGAAATGCTCCAGGCTTCCTGTGATAACAAAATTCATTCCTGCCAGTGTCTGGTTCTCAGAAACTTCTTCTTTATTAATATGAAGATATCCAAGCAGATGATCCAGCTTGCGGTTGTTTTCCGGATCTTTGAAATATTTCGTGAGGCTCTTTGCGATCACCGGGCCGATTCCATCGATCGCACTGATCTCCTCTTCCTCGGCTGTCCGGATCTTGTCCAGATCATCATCAAAATGCCGGCAGATCACTCTCGCATTGGAAAGTCCGATGTTAGAGATTCCAAGACTGTAGATCACCTTCGCAAGTGTTGTCTCCTTTGCTTTGTCAATGCTTGCTATAAGATTGTCATAAGATTTCTCTCCAAATCCTTCCATTGTCACGATCTCTTCGCGATGCTTCGCGATCTCAAAAATATCTCCGAAATCATGGATAAAACCTTTGGCGATGAATTTCTCCAGTGTAGCTTCAGACAATCCGTCTATATTCATGGCATCTCTGCTTACAAAGAGTGTGAATGCCTTGATCTTCTTCGCAACACAGTCCGGGTTCATGCAGTAGAGAGATTCTACTTCATTTTCCTGAATGACCCTGGCTTCCTCACCGCAGACCGGACAGATATGCGGGATTTCCAGATTACTGCTCCTGGTCAGGTTCTCTGCGATCTGCGGAATGATCATATTTGCCTTGTAGACCTGGATCGTATCGCCGATCCCAAGCTGTAATTCCTTCACAATGCTGACATTGTGGACACTTGCACGGCTGACGGTCGTCCCCTCCAGTTCCACCGGATCAAAAACTGCGATCGGATTGATCAGTCCTGTTCTCGACGGGCTCCACTCAATCTCACGAAGCGTCGTTTCGCGGATCTCATCTGCCCATTTGAAAGCAAACGCATTTCGCGGGAATTTCGCAGTACTTCCAAGTGAATCTCCATATGCAATGTCATCATAAAGCGCAACAAGTCCATCGGATGGAAAATCATTATTCTCGATCGCATGAGAAAAATAATCCATCGCTTCGTCCAGGCTTTCGCCTGTCACCATACGGTATTCCACCACCTCAAAGCCCTGAGATTTCAGCCATTCCATCTGATATGCCCTGGAATTATGCATATCCACATCCTGTGCAGATACCAGCGCAAACGCATAAAACCTTACATTTCGCTCCGCGGTGATCTGATTGTTCAGCTGTCTGACCGATCCGCTACAGAGATTTCGCGGATTTTTGTATTTGGCATCGACATCTTCGATCGTTTCATTGATCCTCTCAAAATCGGAATAGGTGATGATTGCCTCGCCCCTCAGCACAAGCCTTCCCTGATAGGCGATCTTAAGCGGGATATTCTTGAATGTCCTTGCATTATTAGTAATGACCTCTCCGACGATCCCGTTTCCTCTGGTGACCGCCTTCTGAAGTTCCCCGTTCTCATAGGTAAGGACAATGGTCAGTCCATCCATTTTCCAGGAAAGCAGTGTCGGATTGGTTCCTATAAAAGCTCTGAGTGTCTCTCGCTCTTTGGTCTTGTCGAGAGAGAGCATCGGAGATTCGTGTGTTTCCTTTGGCAGTGCATCTACTGCCTCATATCCTACATTAACAGTCGGACTGTCTGCCAGAACGATGCCTGTTTCTGCTTCCATTTGCTCCAGCTGATCGTACAGAGCGTCGTATTCTCTGTTGCTCATGATCTCCCGGTCTTCCTGATAATAGGCCTTTGCCGCTTCGTTCAGTTTTTTTACCAGTTCTTTCATTTGGTTTACGGCTGCTGTTTCCATGATGTCCTCCTGTCTCTTTGATCGTTTCACTTGATGAATTTCGGATCCGTTTTTCTAATTCCTTCCATTCTTCCTTTCGGATCTCACGGTATTCTCCCGGATCCAGCCCATCAAGGGTCAGGTTCATGATCCGGACTCGCTTAAGTGTCTGCACCTGATATCCAAAATATTCGCACATCCTGCGTATCTGACGGTTCAGCCCCTGCGTCAGAATGATCTGAAAACTTCTCCATCCGGTTTTCTTTACCGTGCAGGGTCTCGTCACCGTGTCAAGGATCGGAACGCCACCCCGCATGCCCTTAAGGAAATCCTCCGTAATCTCCTTATTTACTGTCACAAGATATTCTTTCTCATGATAATTCCCTGCACGCATGATCCGATTCACAAGATCGCCCTGATTCGTCAGAAGCAGCAGCCCTTCCGAATCCTTATCCAGCCGTCCGACCGGATAGACACGCAGCGGATAGTTAAGGTACTCCGTCACCGTCGTCTCATTTCGCTGTTTCTTGGTGCTGCAGACAATTCCTCTCGGCTTATAAAACAGCAGAAGGACTTTTTTATCCTCTCTCGTGATCGGGTGTCCGTCCAGGCAGACTTCTGCATCTGCCGTTATCCTCTCTCCTGTTTTTATCACAACGCCATCCAGCGTAACTCTCCCCGCATCGGTAAGCTGATCGGCATCCCGCCTGGAACATACGCCTGCGTTGCTTAAGTATTTATTTATTCTGATCGTTTCTGTATTTTCTGTTTTGATTTTTTTATCCATTGTTCTATTATATAATTTTTTCTTTTTGACCGCAACAAAGAGTTTCAGGTTTTCCTTTTAATTCCAGCCTTAATTTTGACGGACTCTTGTATTTTTGTGTCGATTATTGTATCATGTATAGAAGTCCGGGCTTTTGTCTTCTCAGACAGACCCGGTATTATTTTCATAAATGTTAGGAGGAAACGGCATGCCAAGCCGCAAAAAACATACAAATCCGTTTCTGCTGCTCATTGCCATCGCTATCTGTCTCGTTCTTGGTGTCACGCTCAGACAGTCAAATGCTGATTTTTCTGTTCTCAGCGAGAAACCTTCTCAGTCAGTTGCTTCTGTATCTGACAGCCAGGAACAGAACGAGCCTGATTCTGACCAGAAATCCGTTTCACCTTCCGAAACTGCCACACCTTCTCCTACAGAGAAGCCATCTTCATCTGAACGCAAAATTTCTGATGGGGCAGCTTCCGGAGTCTGGACTTCCAGTGGAAGCGACTGGCTCTTTATGGTAGACAGCAAAGCCTATACCGGATGGCTCACAGACACAGACGGCAAAACATACTATTTCAACAAAGATGGTATTATGCAAACCGGATGGGTAGATGCAGACGGCAAACGTTACTATATGGATCTGGACGGTATCATGCAGACTGGTGTTGTCACTGTCGACGGAAAAAGCTATGAACTTCTTGATGACGGTTCACTGAAAGGCTACAAAGCAAAGACAAAAAAGGCCACGACAACACCCACTGCCAAAGCAAAAGCCTCAAAGTCCAAAAATAAATCGTCTGAAAAAACAGCCGATAAATATGTGGCTCTGACCTTTGACGACGGTCCAAGTTCTTTTACGAACAGACTGCTTGACTGTCTGGAAGCAAACAATTCCAAAGCTACCTTTTTTATGGTCGGCAAAGAAATCGACAGTTTTCCTGATGAAGTTAAACGCATGGAATCTCTGGGCTGTGAACTCGGAAACCATACTTATTCCCATGTAGATCTCACAACACTTGCCCCGGAAGATATGTCTGCCGAAATTGCAGGTGTAGATGAAGATCTCGTCAATCTGGTCGGACACGGTGCCACGGTACTTCGTCCTCCATATGGAAACATCAATGATTCTGTACGATCAACCGTTGGCACCCCTATGATTCTCTGGTCGATCGACACACTGGACTGGGAAACGCAGGATGCCAGTCAGATCACAGAGGCTGTCATGTCTCAGGTTCAGGATGGTTCAATTATTCTGATGCACGACATCTTCAGTACTTCTGTAGATGCTGCTGAGATTTTTATCCCGAAATTAATCGAGGAAGGCTACCAGTTAGTCACGATTCACGAACTTGCCAAAATCAAAGGCACAGAACTTACCACCGGCATCGCATACGGTGATTTTACCGGTCAATAAAAAAGAAATCTGCGTATACACCAAAACGCAGATTCTTTTTTGGTCCATAAACCCGGACATAACAAAAGGCACAGAAAATCTGTGCCTTTGCCTTACGTTACTGAAGCAATCCACTGTATACATATCCAGTCTGCCCGTCATATTCAATTTGAATCCAGTCACCTTCCTGACCGAGAACCTGTACCTGATCTCCTTCATCCAGACCACCGATGATATTATCCTCATCGCTGTTGGCAGCAGATCTCACATTGCACCCCTCTGCAACAGTCATTGTCGTACCATCCGATGTCTGTGATGTGGTGGAATCCACCTCTTCTCCCAGTCCATTCAAAAATGCAGCAAGTGCTGTGTCATCCTGCTGTGCCTTCTCATAATCTGCCTGAACTTCTGCTGTAAGTTTCTTAACATCCTCATCGGATTTCAGTGAGTCCATGTAATCGGAAACTTCCTTATTCTGTTCCAGATCGCCCAGAATCTTATAACTGCCGTCACTGTCTCTGACTATATAAGAACTCCATAATGAAGGCGCAGATGTATCTATCCCCTTACAAATAAAACTTCCACGTGTATATACTACATAGGAATTCTCGTCCATGCCCTTCTTCGCATATACATGGTCAACCTGATATCCTTCTATATAATCTTTGGCATTTGTAATTCGCGACTCATCAGAAGGCGTCAGATTGCTGACCAGTGTTCTCAGTGTGGTAATATCTCTTTCCCCTAAAGCCTGATAATAGCTCTTCATAAGTGCGGTGATCTCATCACTGCCTTCTTCCAAGGGATTCGTGTCTTCTTCTTTCTTCCCGTCGTTTGTCTCCCCATCATCTT
>OGRK01001290.1_pt1 | contig 16615 bp, 28 predicted proteins | sample 1553471 | NCBI WGS metagenome assembly OGRK01 (sample SAMEA2580080, study PRJEB22360) | human gut metagenome | biome: human gut; feature: human-associated habitat; material: faeces | place: Denmark | collected 2008/2010
ATAAATTATATTACAGATAACTATGAAAAAATGTCAGATATATTAGTATAACTTGACTATTATTAGATATTATTTTATAGTTTATTATAGCATTGTACAGGTAAGGAGAAAAATATGTTAGAGAAAAATAGTCCAAAACCATTGTACCAACAGTTAAAAGATATTCTCGTTGATGCAATAGATTCTGAAAAGTGGAAAGCGAATGAAAAGATTCCATCAGAGAATGAATTGAGTTCTATTTATGGACTGAGCAGAATGACGGTCCGTTCTGTACTTACCGATCTGGTAAAAGAAGGCCTTCTTTACAGAGTGCAGGGAAAGGGAACGTTTGTTGCAGAGAAGATTGTGACAGTCAGTCCATCCTATATCGGTATTCGTGAGCAGTTAGAGAAGATGGGATATGAGGTTGAGACAAGGATTGTTGAATGTCAGGAAGAGCGTTCAAGTGAGACAGTAGCTAAAAAGCTCAATCTTTTACCGGGAGAGTCTGTATTTAAGATTAAGAGAGTTCGTTATATTAAGGGAGATCCGATCAGTCTTCATATATCTTATATTAATGCAAGATACAAAGAAAAGCTAACAGTAGAGATGTTAGAGAAAGAACAGCTTTGTGTGCTTTTGAGCGAGAACTATGGGATTCACAAAAAGAAAGTATCCGAAACATTAGAATCTGTGGTTGCTTCTAACGAAGAAGCAGAACTTTTAGCGGTAGAAAAAGGTCACCCATTATTATTGTTAAGGGATGTTCTTTATGATGAGATTAGCCGCCCATATGAATATACGAAAGTCGTATTTCGTGGAGACCGAATTAAAATCCGTTTACAGTATGAGGAATAAAGACGATAGAATAGATGTAGATCAAGTTCAAACAATAGAAGAAAATAATGATACAATATATACTGATTAAAAATAGAAGGGAAAGTTCCCTTCTATTTTTGCAAGAAGAAATACACTTCTAACTTATCATTCTCTTTATCATACACACAATGATCCACAACACTCCTTATAGCATTAGCTCTTGTAAGAGTATCTTTAGAAGTATCCTTAATAATATTAAGAACAGATGTTATGTGTTGCAACATTTCATCAGAAGAATCAGCTTCAGACGACTTAAGAGAATCAAGCTGTGCTTCCAATGATTTTCTCTCATTTTCGATTAGCTGTTTATTTTCTTTATACTCTTCTATGGTATCAATGCCATCTCTATATGCTTGCTTTATTCTGGCTTCCTTATCGCCAAGTTTAGATATCTGGTTTAGAATCATGTCTCTGTCTGTTGTATTACCATCATTTGGAGATTTCTTTAACTCATAGTGTAAATCCATGCTACCATCTAAAACACGCTCAAATGCTTCATATATGGCTTGCTCAAGGGCAGCAGTTTTAATGTAGTGGCTGTGTGAACATTTCCCTTTATTGTAATTACCACACTGATATCTTGTAGCATTAAGACCGGCCATAAGAGAAGCTCCACAGTCTGAACATTTTACAATGCCACCAAGCCAGTGTTTCATGTGCCCTGCAGCTCTTGCTTTGTATGGACGGCTTCTTAAAGCCATAAGGTGCTGCACCTCGTCCCATGTTTCTTTATCAATAATAGCTGGATGTTTGCCCATAACGATAATCCACTCACTAATATCTTTGATAGTATGGTCATCATGCTTCTGACGATTCCAGCGAATAGCACCGTAGTAAAATGGATTGCTTAAAATGTATTCAACAGTACGACCTTCAAATGCTGCACCTCGCTTTGTTGTATATCCCAGAGCATTAAGCTCCCTGGCAATCTCTAAGTAACTGTGACCTGAAATATAGTCGTTATATATCTTTTTTACAATAATAGCTTCATCCTCATATATGTAAGGTATGCCGGTATCCTTATTCATTTTGTAACCAAGAGGAAGAGAGGATTGGTAACCACCTCTTAGAGCTTTTTCAGTCATACCCCTTAAAACTTCACCAGATAGACGGATAGAATAATATTCGTCCATCCATTCAATTATTCTTTCAATGAGGCTTCCAAAAGGACCGTCGATGAGTGGTTCTGATATACTTACGACCTCTACATTGTTCTTTTTTAACAATGACTTATAAACAATAGATTCTTCCTGATTGCGGGCAAATCTGCTGAATTTCCAAACAAGAATAATATCGAAAGGGTGTTCCTTGCTTTTGGCAAGACTAATCATTTTCATAAATTCAGGTCGCTTATCAGCTTTTTTTCCAGAGATACCATTGTCTATATAAATATTTTCAGCAAGAAGAGACATATTATGTTTTTTAGCATAATCTATCAGGAGCCGCTTTTGTGCATCAGGAGAGAGTTCTTCTTGCTTGTCTGTAGATACACGAATATAAGCACATGCTACTTTCATGTTTGCAATATTTGCAGCCATATTAACCATCCTTTCTGTAAAATATATGCGAGTTGCACCAGTGCAACAGTAAAAATGGGTATAAAAAATACACCTACTTGCAAAAGCGGTGTTCGGAATGATATAATATAGCTTGTCTAGGGCGGTATTATATCATAGGCACTGCTTATGTAAGTATCGTAGTAAAAGCTCTTGTGTTCCAGCACAGGGGCTTTTATTTATTTTGTCGGACCATCTCGGTGAAGTCAGCGGGATGGTAATTTATTTTTTAACACATCGTTTGCAAGGTACATATCCCTTTTCTATTGCTTCCTCCGTATCAATTTCGAAGGCATCTTTTATTCCACTGCAGTGGTTAATAGAATGATATTTATTGCTATTATTGGTTACATACACTATATCGTGAGGTACAATATTCATATTAAGTATCTGACCTAAATATGTTGTATCTTGAGGGAAATTACCGCAGTGTTTGTTAATCTGTATCTCTAACGATTTGAGGAGAAAGAGATAAGGACTTTTATAATCCATCAAACTTAATAAAAACAATAATTGACTAAAACCAGGTGGGGTAGGTTCAATGCCATTGACAAATATCTTTTCTTTGCGAAGGGTATAACTGCATTTATGATTATAAATGCGTCCTCCATGGGCAGCGGTATTTCTGTAATCCAAACATATAAATAATGTATCCATCATTAATGTACATAATTCTTCATCAGACATATCTAAATCGTCACTATATAGTTTATGAGCAAGCTTAACCAATTCGTCTTTTTTAAATAAGTCAATGAAATTAATAATTGTGCTAAAATAAATGCTTTTAAAAAGAATCCAAGGTGGAACATTGCCGTATTTTTCAGCATAATGTGATATTGGATTTTTATCTGTATCAAGAGTCTTTTTTAATGTATCAAGTATACCTGGTAGAGTAAATCTTTTCTTTCGTTTCTTTTTATTTCTGTAGTTTCTGTAATCCAGGTAATTTTCTTCATTAGTACCAAAGGTTTCAGCTACGACGCTGGCAGCAGTCTCTTTTATATGTTCTTCCAAATCCTGCATTGCTGACATAACAGAATTACGAAGATTCTTATCTAACATATATAGAGAATGAATTTGCTCAAATGTTACACCTGAACGATATTGTATAGATGTATCCGTTTTGATTACATAAGGTTCTCTGTAACTTTTAATGAGATTCGAATAACCAAATAATTCTAATTTGAATTTAGCATAATCAATATCATCTATAATTAAATTTTGTGATAAAAGTTTTTTAATCTGCTCATCAATTGATGAAAAAGGTATATCAATCATATATTTCTCCTTATATGCAAAAAGAGCCTTGGAATACAATTCCAAGACTCTTCCGCGACCGCCCAGCAGTCATTCACTAATTACAAGTGACATTATATCATATCCAAAAGTCTTGTCAAGTATACCAATATATTTTAATTTATAGCGTTATATTGTAATTTATAATCCATGTGCAAAGCTTTCAAAGAAATCAGCAAGCTAAAAGCCCCTTTACAAAAGCTAATATATATCCAATCTTGTAATCAGGTACTTTTTCAATTAATTGTAATAACTGTTCTTTTTCACTCATATTAATACCTCAATATACTATTGTCTCATTTTCAAACTTTCTCTATACTATTCTGCATCTGGGATATCACATTCTTAATCCCCAGTTACTAGCAGACAATCTATTATATTGATATTGTGTTAATCTTATCGGAAGAGAGTTATATGCTTGGATTATTTGCTGATAATTAAAGCATGGACACAAACAATAAACAGAAGCATATGAGTCAATCCTCTTTTTTAGTTCCATTTGATTCAAAATATAATTATTTCCTACTCTTCGGTAGAATGACCACCAAGGATTATTAGCTGCACTTACTTGTAATCTGTGACAACCAAAAGGATTTTCGGTCATATAACTAGCACCATAACAAAAATGTGGGTCACCACTACGGCATTTATCACCATAACAATAATTCAACTTACCTATTATCTTTCTGTCAATGACTTTCCCGTTTATTATAGTAAAACTGGATTTCCATGTGCTAACCAATTCATATAAGCTTATAAAAGCGAGATATTCTTGTGGAGCACTCGAGTATATAGCCTGATGAAGAATGATTCCATTATCCGTTTGAGTATGATATTGCGGAGCCTGCTTGGCAAGAGTGACAGCTTTCATGTAATTTTCCGAAGAGGATTTTCCAAAGCAGATTGATATATACCAATCTGGGAAAACTATGTGAGCATCTTTTGTTTGCGGTGCATCCAAATTATTTGATATTGATGAAGAGCAGTCTGTTTTATCAGAATATGAAGGTAATATTTTGCTGAGTAGGCATAAAAAGAGGACAACATGGGAGACACAGCTGTGATATTGTTGAATAATTCAAGTTGGCAACAAAATTTTTAATATCTTTTTGGACAGAAGGTATATTATATTGCATAACTAATGTATTATATATCTTTAATAGGTTGTTATCAGAAGAAGAAAAAACTATAAAAGAATTATCAATAAATTCTATAACGATGTATTTTAAAGAGAGAAATACATTATTTATTTCATGAGTAGAATAAATATATTTGTTTCCACCAAAGAAATCTATAAACAATTTATCTTCAAACATTCCAACATTACAAGTTATTTGGCGTTCATACTGAAGACCATTTATGTATGAGAGTGTAATATAAAATTTATTGTTAGTTAAAAATTTTGCAGCCTTTTTTAAAGATTTTAGCTCTTTCTTATCTATAAGCATATAAAGCATTCTCCCCCTTTTTAATGCTTAATTTATGTTGTGTGCATATATTTCAATCATATCAACATCTTTGCACTGTCTGTCATAATCTCCATTTTCAATGTGTGTTAATTCATGATGATATGATTTAAGATGTTGTTCTCGGTTTAGCCGAGAATTAAGCACGATTGTAAAAGAATCATCATTATTATTAACAGTGTATGCCTTTATTGTAGGAGGCATATCTGCGTAAATAACATTAGTAGTAATATTAATCATCCCCTTTATTTGACATTCTATCTATCATCTGCTTAACAAAGTCGATATCTTCTTTCTTGACCTTGCGAGAAGCGTCAAAGAGAACTTTGTATTCAGGATTCTCATACATAAACTGAGCCATATCTCTGGCATCATCATCAAGGTAATACCTATCGGGAATAACCTCAGTAGTAGGTTTTTTACCTAGTAAATAGTTCATATCAACATTAAATGTATCAGCAATTAGTTCCAAAGTTTCAAAATTTGGTTCTCTTTCGCCATTTTCATACATTCCAATAGCGCTTCTGGATACACCAAGTTTATCAGCCATTTGCTGTTGAGTAAGTCCACTTTGTTCTCTTATTTTTCTGAATATGTTAGGAAAATCACCCATATAATTCAACTCCTTATGTTACTTTAAATATATAATAACACGAATTGTGGAAAAATCAAGAAAAAATTCCACAAAATGTGTTGACACGATATGTGACAAGTGATATATTACAGTTGAGCCACAAAGTGTGGCATGAAAGGAGTGATAATTTGCAACCCAAGGAAATAGGCAACAGGTTAACAGTGTTAAGAGGAAATAAGCCACAGAGTGAAGTTGCGAAAGCAATAGGCATAAGTGATTCGGCTTTGTCTATGTATGAATGTGGCGAAAGAATCCCAAGAGATTCTATAAAGATTAAACTGGCACAGTATTATGGAAAGTCGGTTCAGTCTATTTTTTTTGATTAATAATGACACGATATGTGACATTATCTATTCGAGGAGGTGAGAGAGTGAATTATACAGCAGTAGCGATAACAGCAATTATCTGCATAACAATATTGGTATTATGCCATGAACCTAAAAAGCGTAAGTAGCATATAAAACATAAAAGGGCATGAGGTGAATTAATGAACATAGTTATAAAAATTATTGAGGGAGAGAAGATAATAGATTTCTCAGCCCTGGATGAAAATAAGAAGAAAGAATACGGACAGCGCCTCAATGAGCAGGGGTTAAGTGCTATGGGTTATGTCCGTAGTAAGGAGGCAACATGAGAGATGTAGGTTTAATTATAGCATATAACAAGCGTATTAATGCGGCGGTAGACGATAGACGCATTGAAGATGCAGCTAAGTGGATGTGCAGATTACATAAGTTAGAAAATAGAAATGGAGTTCCGGTAGGTAGCTTTAGGCTCAGGGAGGCGTAAATGACTAAAAGTACATATTTGGGAAAGTGCATGTATTGCGGGCAACAAGCAATGCTTGAGATTAATGATGATATTGCAGATTCATTTGAAGACAAACCAGATGATTGGGATACATACATTTCAGAGGAAGTGACTAAGATTTGCAAATGTGAAGGTGCAAGAGCATGGTGGAATGTAGAAAGGCGAGTGCGTAAGGCAGAAGACGAGTGCCTGAAGCTTGCTGGCAATGAACAGATTGGAGAAATGTTGAAAGTAGCAGTAAGACATGTGATGAAAGATAAGTTTGACAAACTCATAATTAAAGATGGGGGGGTTACATACAGTGTGTATCTTGACAGTGATGAACGCATTCATGTCCGTAGAGAACACAAGGTTACAGAAGATAAGACAGAGTAAATAAAAAGAGCCGCTTGGAGAAGCGGCTCAAACCAAATCGACAAGTTGCGTAACAACTTGAATACATAATAAATCATTTTAAGAATAAAGTCAATATTTGATGTGAATATCAAGAAAAATAATGGGGAGAAATCCCCATAAAAACTTGATTGTATTAATTAAGTTAAGAACCAAGGAGACAATTTTTAATGCCATACATAAAGGAAATATGTATAGCAGGTAGCGTAATAACAATAAGACGATATCACACCCTTAGATATAACTGTCGAGGGGAAAGAAGGGAGAGCCGGGAGAAGGTAACAACAGCGAAACAGGAAACCATAAACCGGAGACTGGCAGAAAGGAAGCTGGCGGCAAAGATGAATACCAATTTTACAGATGAGACAGGAATGTTGGTTACATGGACTTATGCCAGGGAGAGCCGACCTCCCACACCTGATGATATGACAGTAGATATTCGCAATCTGCTAAAAGCTTTGAGGAGAGAATTTGAGAACATTGGTCCTCTAAAGTACATCTATGTTAAAGAGATAGGAAGCAAGGGAGCGCATCATATTCACATGATCATGAGTGTATGTGATGTGCGTGTATTAAAGAGATGCTGGAACAAAGGGTTTGTCCATGTAAAGCCGCTGGACAGTGACAATGACTACACAAGAATTGCTCAGTATTTTGTTAAGTATGCAAATAAGACAGAGGAGACTCTTGGCAGAAGAATAGGTAAGCGATGGAATTCTTCAAGAAATTTAAAAGAGCCAGTGATTGTAAAACAGGTAGTTAATGCAAATACGTTTGCAGATAAAACAAGGAGAAGCACAATACGCAAGTACGAGAAACAAGGATATTACATGGTTAAGGATTCTGAGAGAACCGGAATATCTGAGATGGGCTTTAGATACTATGAAGCCAAGTTCCGACGACATAAAGGAAGGGAGTGTGGTTAGTGCAGAAAGTAGATGTTTATATAAAAACAAGCGCTAGAGGACCAGCAGTCCGTAAGCATGTAGCATACATGTATGTCTTAAAGATAGTTATTAATGGCAAGGAATTTGTCCGTAATGGAAAAGGCGCACTTGAGAATGTAACAGAGAACCAGGCAACGCTACAGGCAATAATACATGCACTTATGCGTTTCCGTGAAAACTGTGAAATCCGCATAAATACAGAATGTGAGCATGTGTTAAACAGTTGTAGAAATGCTTGGCCACAACAGTGGGAAAAGGACGGTTGGAAGAAAAAGACAGGCAAGTCAGTAAAGAATGCGGATTTGTGGCAGCAGTACCTAAATGTAAGCCGCGGACATGTTATAAGCTGGTCGGATGAGCCACATGATTTTACAAAGTGGATGGAATATGAGCTTAAGAAGATGGAGGCGGAATGGACGAGATAAAGATAAAAAAAGAGCTGGAACGGCTTAAGTGGTTAAGAAAAGCCGCGTACATGATGCCGCCCTGTAAAACAGCGGATGAAACAAGCATCAAGGTTACTAATCTTACTATTTTGGGAGGACAGATTGCAAAGCTTGAGCGGGAATTGTATGTCTGCCAGCATCCAGAGGTAGACAATTAAGAAACAAGAACGGTGCAAAGCCGCATAAATACAGAATGGGAGTGACATTTTACTCCAAATACATCTACACGGTACTTATTCACGCACAGATTAAAAATATATCACAGTTTTATTATCTGGCAGGTTAATCCTCCCGGTCATGCTGGGAGGGGAAAGGAGAATTGATGGAAAGTATAATGCAGGACATTAAAGAATGCTTCCTGTGTAGAGAAGCAATGATTAAAAACAATAATTTTAAAAGGCTTCCATCGAATGATTTAGAGTGCCATCACATTATGCACGGTATGGCCAACAGAAAGATATCAGAGCATTACGGGCTTAAGGTATGGCTTTGTGAGGAGCATCACAGGACGGGCAAAGAGGCAGTACATAAATGCAGGGAAACAGACCTGAAGCTTATAAGAGCAGGTCAGAAGAGATTTGAGCAGTTATTCAGCCACGAGGAGTGGATGAATTTATTTATGAAAAATTATTTGTAGGAGGAACATTATGTTTGATAAATTCGGGGAGTTTGACAGTGCAGAGGAAATAAACAAGGCAGCAGCAGGACTTGATGAGACTGAACTTAAAAAATTAGCGGAGGAAAACGGCCTTGATGAGGATGATGCTATGGATTATTGTGGAGGCTTAATAAAAGAATTGGCTACACCCATGACAGCAGCGCTTGGAAAATTAAAAGTTGAAAAAGCTGAACTTGCACTTAAAGGAGTTCTGGAAGACTGGTATGACATAGTTGTTGATATATGTATGAATGATGAAAAAGTAATGGCAGCAGTTAGACATAAAAACAAGAGCCTTAAAGTATTTATGAGTCGGGTTTTAGCACGAGCATTTGACACAAAAGAACTTGTAAGCGACCAGATTGTAAGGATTACAAAGGTAAAAAATGGTAAAGAAAACATGAGAGGTCCTGTGTATCTTGGTATTCCTAACAGGGCTGAAATTAAAAAAATGTGCAGGGATTATTATCTGGAATAGGAGGTACATATGAGAGCAATTAAAGCATTTGATTCACAATTATGTGCAACACAAGGAAAAGGAATTATGCAATATGAATTTGGAAAGACATATAAAGAGGCAGAAGCGAAATGTGCACATAATGGTTTTCATTGTGCAGAAAATCCTTTGTGCGCCCTTGGGTATTATGAAGGTATGAGTTCAAGATTTTTTATCGTAGAAGCTGGTGGAGAGATTAACCAGGATGGTAATGGAACAAGGATTTCATGCACAGAAATAACTCTGTTAAAGGAGATTACGAGATTACAGCTTGCAGCATTGGCGTGCGAGTATATACAGAAATACCCTGATAGAGAAGAGAAAGAAACACACCTTGAACGAAATGTCGGTTATGTAAATAGGAAAGATGATTTTATCATCGTTAGAGGTAAGAATCCTAAAGCTAAAGGAGTTAAAGGTTCTTATATTTTTTTACTAAAGGAGAAAAAAGGCAGCAGAGAAATTGAACAGATTCAGGCTGCATATATAGATGATATAGAAATAAAAGCAGATCAATATTATGGATTGCGGGGTGATGCTATATGCAAAAAGAAATGCTGAGAGGATTAAAACGCATATATGCAACGCCGGCAATGATAAGAAATGCACAAAACAACAAGCTGGATGAACCAATTATATATAACTGCGGCTGGCATACATATAAATATGACACAAAATATGACTTGATGATTAGATGTCAGAGCCGAGGGAAAATTCTTATGATAGCTGTTTTTCTGCCTCAAAATATTGCCAAAGGGTATAAATATCCTAATTATGAAATATACTGCAATCCTGAAGGGGATGAATACATAACTAGGGTTAGGCATGCAACTGACGGGAAAGAAATAAAGTGGTCAAGTACTATGATATGCAATTTAGACAAGGTAGATAACATAAGGTATTTCGATTATGGATTGCCAGAACGTTTTAAAAAAGCGGCAATATGGCAGAGGTATGAAGGAAAAGATGAAATCAGACAATTTCTAAAGGTTAAAGAGATAGGATTGGGAGGGATTCTTGAATATCAGCGGCGTTGTAAAGTACGAAATATTGAGAAAATAGAAAAAAGAGAGCAGAAACCATGGGATGATGAGTTGGCATTAACACCACCTATATTACCAGGATTTGAAAGATGGTCAAAGCATGAGGCAGCAGATGAAAATTTTATTTTTTATAAAAGTATTCATAGCGCCACAGGATATTGCTCATATTGCGAAAAAGAAGTCCCTCTTATAAAACCACAGAGAAATAAAGATGGCAGATGCCCTTGTTGTCATAGAAAAATTAAATACAAGCTTAGAAATAAGATAAAGAGTTTACATACAATACCAAGAACTACAACTTGTATTCAAAAGATTAATGATGGTGGTGGTTGTGTAATAAGAAAATATAGAGTTTTTGCGTATTATCGTGATAATGCATACGATAAACCTAGTTGGATATATCAGGAAGAGGAACGTATTTTTATATATGATAATGGGAAAATGTCTTTTTATACATACAGATATTATAAAAACAAATATATGAGGTTTTGCAAAGAAAATAGGACTATACCAATAGATTATTGGTACGGGAATTATGGAAAGTTATATAGAAGAAATTTAAAGGCTCTTACAAAAACGATATTAAAGAATAGTGCAATTATGTTATGGAAAGAACTTCCTTGTAGCTCAGAAAGATATCTGTTTGTAGAAAAAAACAATCCAGTAATAGAGATGTTGGCCAAAATAAATCTTTTGGGATTGGCAAAAGAGATTGTGCAAACAAACTATGATAAGGATTTACTTAATCAGGATGCTACTGAATTGTCAAAAGCATTAAAAATTGATAGTGCACGTTTAAAAAGACTAAAAAATATGACTCCTACAACTATAACATTAAAGTGGATGCAGTATGAAAAGATGGCAAATACGATTTGGCCTGATTGCATGATATCGGAATTTGGCCAGAATAGAATTGGAATTAATGAGTTGAATTTTCTTCCCCAGCCAGTGAAATATGTAAAAATATATAACTATATAAAGCGGCAGCAGACATTAAGCGGAGAAACATTCCACCAGACTTTTATTACATATAGAGATTACTATAATCTTGCAGAGCAGAACAAATGGAATGTGACAAGTACACAGATTTCTATGCCAAAGGATTTAAAATTGGCACATGCTAATGCAATATTGTTTGCGAGAGGCGAGTCTATTAAGAAACAGGTGAAGAAACTGGAAAAGAAATGGCCTAAGTGCAATAAGATTCTGCCCAATTTAAAGAAATATGAATATAGCAATAAAGAATATTCGATAGTTGCTCCTGTATGCATTGAAGATATGGTTAAAGAAGGAATATCACTTAATCATTGTATGGATCATGCAGATTTTTACTATGACAGGATACAGCAGCATGAAGCATATCCGTTTTTTTTAAGAAAGACGAGCCAGAAAGATATACCGTGGTATACGCTAGAGGTAGAAGCTTCTGGAAATATTAGACAGAAGAGAACCACTGGCGATAATCAGAATTTGGATTTAGAAGCAGCAATACCTTTTTTATATGAGTTTATGGCTAATTTTAAGAAAGTTATGAATGAAGAGGAAAGGGCACAAGGGAAGAAAGCAGATAAAAAGCGTAAGGAAGAGTATAAGAAGCTGAGAGAGGAACAGAAGAAGGTATGGCGTGGTAAGTTGGCTGGACAGTTACTTGCGGATGTTCTGGAAGCGGATTTTATGCAGGCAATTTAACAGAAGGAGAAGCAAAATATGATAGAGATAATACCTACAGGAACATTTGATGAGTGGCAGCAGGCATTGGATACAGAATTTAGTAAGAGTGCGGAAAGCTTTATAAGAATAGGCTATCTTTTAAAAGTGGCCAGAGATACAGACATTCTTAAGGATACACCGTATGCCAATGTAATTGATTATGCTAAAACAAGATATGGTTTGGATAAGACACAGGTGTCCAGATTTATTGCTATAAATGAGAGATTTGGAAGTAAAGAAGATGATTCTACCCTGGAGGATAAGTATAAAGGATTTGGATATGCCAAACTTGCTTTAATGCTTAATATGCCAGATGAAATCATAGAGGAAATATCCCCGGATTATTCTAAATCTGAAATAGAGGACATTAAGAAGGAAATCGATGAGGAAAAGAAGATGTCTGACATAGAGGTTTTGATCGAGGGTAAAGATGAAAGAGTGAAAGAACTTAATGAGCTTGAACAGGTTCTTCATCAGCTGTTTCATGACAATCCGGAGCTGTTTACGAAGATACATACATCATCATATGAGACAGGGGAGCTGATAGATATATTAGCTCCTACAGGAGAAATGATATATTCAGTGCGCCTGCAGGGCGTTGGCCGCCTTATGCTAAGTATCAAGGCAGACTCTGGAAGAATAACGATAACCAATGTGCGAAGCATGGATAAGACAGAGTGGAACATAGAGGACATTGCGGAAGCTGTGATAAATATATTTAACATGGCAGTGGATACAGAAGATCCGGCTAAGGCGTGGACGAGCATCTATCAAGATGAATATCCGAAAAAAGCAGAAATTGCACCAGTGCAACAGGAAAAGCCAGTGCAGAGGAAAGAAAAGAAGGTGCAGAAAGCCAAGATTGAGAAGCCTAAGCCCCAGCCGGTAGAAGAGAATACGGAAGAGGAGCAGATACCAGGGCAGGACAGCGTGCTTAATCATCCGGAGTATTTACCGGAAAACGGCAATAATAAGGCAGATTCCACAGGAAATGTGCAGGAAACAGATACATTTGTGGATAAGCAGCAGGAAAAACCGCCATATTTTGAAAAAGTTTCTGCAGAGAAAGAAAAAACAGAGCCAGAAATGCCAACAAATGCGATAAATACAGAATGTGAGGACGAAGTAGACGCACTTGGAAACTATATGAATTGCTGGGAAGCAATATGTGATGCACATCGCAAGATTACTCTGTTTATCGAGGATTACAGCGCATCTGATACAACACCGGATAATATGCGGATAGAAGCAGCACGAATAAACGCGGTTACATTGGCGGAAGAATTAGAACACTTAAAAGCTCTGTAGACCGCATAAATACAGAATATGGAGAATGATTATGATTAAATGTGATAAAAATAGAATTGAAATAAAAGGAACACCGGTAATACTTGTTGGAGAATTAGGAACAGCAATACAGACTGTATATAGAGCAATGCTTAATACAGGTATTGATAAGGTATTTGCTGAAGAAAGAATTAAGAAAGCCTGTGAGCTGGCACTTTTAACAGATGAAGAGCAGGAAGAGGTATCGAAAGACCTTGATAAAAAAATAGATGAAAAGTTGGATAAATTGGCTAATGCAATATTAAAGGGACTTTTTTGAGGGAGGTAGTAATGATGGTGAATAGAGATTGTATAATGGCTAATCTTGAGCAGAGAGACTGTAAAGGACTTAAAGAACTGTATTGTGCCAAGGAGGATAAGCCTTGCCCGTTCTATAAGTCGGCTGATAAATACAATAGAGATGGCAGCAGAAGGAGGAAGGCAAATGAAAAGACTTACAAGTAATAAAAATACATCTGATATGTCTATGATTGAACTGGCACATAATAGTTGCTATATAGATAATAAGCGTAATGCAAGATACAGAGATTACAATTTAGACATTGACAGTAGGCAGCTTGCAAGAAGTCTTATGAAAGATATTTGCAATGTAGATTTAACTGATTTATCAGATGAAGAATTTGAGGAATATATGGGTTCTATGCTTTCAGTAGAAATAGATAGTACAGTAGGACTTCTGGCATTGTTTTATCGTAATTTATGGGCGATAGCTGATTTAAGAGAAAAACTGAAAGAATATGAGGACTTAGAGGAACAGGGCAGACTTGTCAAGTTACCTTGTAAAATCGGAGATGATGTTTATTTTGTTCCTAGTCAGGTCAATTACAAGCTGAACATATTAAATAGGCATAGTGAAAATAACAAAGTCTATCATCAGAAAGTAGAGAATTTCGTACTGACAAGGCGCGGCTGGTACTTAGAGTGTGATCAGGATGTTAAGTATGGAGCAGGACATATTTTAACAGATAGGTTCTTTAATGAAACTTGGTTTCTGACAAAATCCGAAGCCGAAGCAAAACTGAAAGAATTGAGAGGTAAGAATGAATAAAAGAAAAGCAATATCTAAAAAAGTGAGACAATCTGTATATCTCATGTATAACGGACATTGTGCTTATTGTGGTACAGAAATAGCTTACAAAGATATGCAGGTAGACCATGCAACACCGCTTAGGATAGGTGGAGCAGACGACATTTCAAATTACATGCCAGCTTGTAGGAGCTGCAACCACTATAAAGCCACTTTAGATGTCGAGGGATTTCGAAAGTATCTTTCAGAAATACATAAAAGGCTTATGCGTGACAGCATACCTTATCAAGTGGCGAAGCGGTTTGGTATAGTAAAGCATATGTCGGATAATGTGAAGTTTTATTTTGAGAAAGTAGAAGGAGACGATTATGTGGAAAATAACAAAGAAAGACGGTATTGCAGTGGAGATAGAGAGGTGTCCGGATGAGCAGAAGACGACATAAGCACCTGAATGAATATACATGCTGTGAGCAGTGTTCTAACAGCGTGGCAGCAGACGGAACATATACATGCAATAGAAAGACGATAATAGAGAATTATATGCCAACAGAAGAATACTTCTGGTGCGATGGAGAGATGTTTATTAGGAGGGAGTATGAAAAATGAAATTAATAATAGAAATGCCAGAGGAATTTGAAATACATTTTATGCAGGATAAATTTGAGGATTTCTTTATAAGAATCATTGGGGATATGAGTAGAAATGTTCCTAGTTTATGTGGAGTTGACGAGAAGGAGATTGCTGAAATGTTTAAAACAGCATTTTTAAATAGTAAAGTAGTCAATAATGATGTCAATGAAGCTGCAGATTATCTTGAAAAAGGAAAGGAAAGAAATAAGGCTATAGAGGATTCGAAAAGGGCTGTGGCAAAGGCAATATGTATAGGGTGCGGATATCTCAAAGAGACAGAATGTACATATACTGGCCAGAATTGTGGAACTAGCAAACCAATGTTAGAAGTAGCCATGAAAGCATTAGATAAATTAAAGGCAGGTGATTCATAATGCTAATATTGCCAATCAAGAAAAAGTGGTTCGACATGATTCTTTCTGGAGAGAAGAAAGAAGAGTATCGGGAAATAAAAGAATATTACGAAACAAGATTCCAGAATCTGTTCGGAGCAATAACAATATATCCATTTATTGAGGATTACAGCGCATCTGATACAACGCCGGCAAGTATCTTCTTACATAGAAGCAAATATGAGTTATTGCAAGGAGAGGCAGTACCAGAGGAAATAAGGAAAGACAGCATTCAGGAGATTATTTTCCGTAATGGATATAGCAAGGATTCTAAAGCAATAAAAGCAAGATGTAGATTAAGGATTGGGGAAGGGAAATCAGAGTGGGGAGCTGAACCAAATAAGCAGTATTATATTTTAGAAATTCTTGATAAGGAAGAGCTGGCAGCAGATGAGAAGAAGGTAGGTGATGAACAACTTGAAAAATAACAATATAAAAGACCTTCTTAAGCAGTACAATGATCTGGTTAAGGAGAAACAGGAAATACAGGCCGCGATTGATAAGATACAAAGAGAATTGGATAAAATGGAAGCTGAAGGCTATACGGAAAAGGATAGTGTTACCGGTGGAAACGGAGGTAAGCAGCATTTTGTTGTAGAAGGCTTCCCTTATCCGGCATATTCACGTAAGAGGACACTTCTTCTAGTGCGACAGCGGCAGCAGATGGATGTTAAAGAAAAGATAGATACACAGATTAATCTAATAGAGCAATGCATAAATGAAATTGACAACAGTAGAATGAGGCGGCTTATAACATTAAGATACATAGAAGGCTTATCCTGGGTGCAGGTAGCAAGAAAGATGGGAAAACACCACACAGCGGATGGCTGCAGAATGGCAGTAGAAAGATTTTTAGCAAAAATTTAAAGTTTGTTCGCTCTGTTCGTTTTGTCTGTGTTAATATCT
>OGRK01001322.1_pt1 | contig 16241 bp, 9 predicted proteins | sample 1553471 | NCBI WGS metagenome assembly OGRK01 (sample SAMEA2580080, study PRJEB22360) | human gut metagenome | biome: human gut; feature: human-associated habitat; material: faeces | place: Denmark | collected 2008/2010
CCGCCATGTCCTCGTCCATGTCCGGCAGGGCGGCCCGGATGTTGGCCGCCGTCCTGCGCTGGTCGGTCTTGTGATACATACAGATCAGGTTTTCTTCTTCCACGGTAAACTGTACCATTGTCATACCTCCAATTCATTTTTCTTGGTTCTGGCCGGGGCCTTTTTCGGGGCTTGGGCCTGTTTGGTTTCGGATAGCTGCCTGCGGATGGAAGCGCGGGGCCTCCGCACTTTCTTGTCCCGGTTCTCGTCCTTGCCGATCACCGCATACAGGCCGTGCCGGTCTTTCATGCCGGTAAAGGCCAGAGATTTATAGGGCAACATGGAAAACAGCCGGTCGGTGTCCTTGCTGGATGCCATCTGCACGAAATACGGGGACAGCTCCACCATGAAATGCGTCTTGTTGGGGCTGTTGGGGGCGGACAGATCTTTCAGCCCGGCCACGATCCGCTGCGCCTCGGCCAAAATCATGCCGTCATGCAGCGCCGTGACGTGGGCCTTGAAGTCGCCGGGCGCAAGCTGCGCCCGGCCTTTCTGTTCCTGCCGCAACAGCTCCCGCAGGTGTTCCGGCTCATTAGGCTTGGCCTCATACCGCAGGAACGCCCCCAACTTGGGATCGGGCCGCCCGTCAAAGTACAGACCGGCGGGCTGCTCCCGGTCGCCCTTTTCATAGTGCAGGATGATGTTGTCGGCCTGTACCGCCTCGGCTGCGACGTGCCGGAAGTGCTGGGGATAGTCCAGCTCATAGAGATTGCCGCGAATGACGCCCCGCACCTTGCCGGTCAGCTCCACGGCGTAGGCCAGCACCCGGTCACGGGTCTGCTCCCCGTAAAACTTCCATGTGTTGTGCTGCCGGGTGCCTTGCAGGTACACATCACTTTCCCGGAAACAGTGCGTCCCGGACGGGCGGGACATCCACAAAAGCGTCCTGTCCTCGGCCTTGTCGCTGGCAGCGGCCCGCCCGATGATCTCTTTGTCGATCTCAAAATCGTTGCGATAAAAGGCGGTGTTCTGCCGCATGAGCTGTTCCAGCGCGGCCAGAACATCCACATTCTCAAACCTGTTCATGGTGTCACACCTCCAATTCCTGTGCTTTTTCCCGCTGCGGCGGTTTCTTCTTCTGTTCCTCCTTGGCGGCTTTGAGCTGCGCCCGGATGGACGGTTTTTTCTGTTTCTGCGCCGGGCGCTGGGGCTGCTTGGGCTTTTGGGCCTCCGCCTTGGCTGCCTCGGCCACGTCGAACAAGGAAATCTGTTCCCCGGCTTTGGCCTTGGCTTCCAGTTCACTCATGGTCGGGGCATTGTTCAGAACACCGTCGATCATGTTGTAGTTCTGCTCGGTCGTCATTTCAGCGGCCTTGATGGGGCTTTCCTGCTGGGCGGGGATGGCAAAAGCGTCTGTGCCGTTGCCCATGATAAGATACTTGCCGTCCTCGGATTGGTGGTGGAAACCATAGCCTGCGGCCTCCAACTGTTCCCGGCTCATGTCGGTTACAAGGAAGCTACCTCTTGGGGTCTGGATGCTCTCGCCGGTGAGCAATTCCCGTGGCGTAAGCTGTTTTTCCCGCTGCAAGAAAAACTCCGGCACCGGCGTAAAGCCGAAGCTGTCACAGTAATGGGCTTCCTCCTTGCCGCTACGGTTCAGCACCACAACGTCGGAAACGGAAAGGCTGTGGCCGGTGAAGTCGGCGGGACGGTCAAGGTTGAATGTACGGTAGATGTCCTCCAGCGTGGTTTTGCCGTCCAGCGGGGCCGTGTAGATAAGATCGTAATTCTGCCGGTCAACGGCCAGCCCCGCTTCCTGCAAGCTCTCGTAAGCCTCAAAGCGATAGTCCCGTGTTTCCGGCCCGCCTTTGAGCTGGTAGATGGTAAAGGTGTCGCCCTGCTCCTGTGCCGGGGGATCGACGGTGAAATACGGGTTTTCCCATTGGGTGAAAGGCATATCCGGCATGGCCTTGTAGCTGCCGTTCTCCACCACATAGGGCCGCACCCGGTCAAAGCCGATTTCCTGTGCCACACGGGAAAGGCTTTCCAGTACCACGGGATCACTCCGCAACCGTTCCATGCGAGTGAAGTCCTCCACAAGATAATTCTGGCCCGCCCGTACATGAAGAATATCGGCGGCGCTCATGCCGTCCTTGCTTTCCATGCCCAGCGTCAGATGGGCATAGGGTCGGCCATCGGTGTTCAAATCCTTGGCCTCGCTGTTATAGGGCTGGCTCCGCAGCTCGTCGAACCGGGCCTTGGCTTCCTCAAAGGTAGCGAAATGCTCTATCGGGGTCTGCTGCTCGGCATTGGTGGCCCATGTTTTCAGATCGGGAATGATGTAAAAGCCCCATTCCCGGCTTGCCTCCGGCGCGGCGGCGCTGCGCTCGGCCAGTGTCTTTTCGGCCCGTTCCCGCACATCGTCCCGCAACGGCACCGTATAGAGGGTGGACGCAGAGGAAAAGCCCACGTTATTGAAAACGTAGTCTACATCGGCCTCTTTCAAGGCTCCTGCCGGGTAGTAGTCGGCCCGTGTTGGGGTGTCGCTCACCTTGCCGCTGGCAATGTCATGGTTCAATCCCGTTTCCAGATGGGTACAGATTTTGCCGTCCACGGCCAGCGTCACATAGTACCAGCCAATATAACCGCCGGTCTTTTCATCGGCTCCCTCGTTGAACTCCACATTGAGCAGCGTGTAGGGCTTCAAGCCCTTTTGGGCCGCGATCTCGTTGTCCTTGGCCTCCCGCTGCAACAGCGCAGGCAGGGCCGCTTCCTTGGTGGCCTTGACGATCTCCGGGTTGTACTGCACCAAAGTACGGTTGACACATTCCGTCTGCACCTTGACCGTCTTGGCTTTCGGCGTTAGGCGGTTGCCGATAAACAGGGACGCGCCGTTGTCAAAACGGATCGTCATATCGCTGGTGCCGCGCCATTTGCCGGTACAGGGGGATGTGTGGATTTCGCCGGTCTTACAGCCAAACGCCTGCGCGATCACATCAATCTTGGCCTGCAAGGGCAGGTCTTTGTATCGGTCAGCGATTTCCAGCGCCTTTTCCTGCAACTCCGTCAGGGTTTTTGCGGGGGCTGCCTGCGGTTCGGTGTCGGAAGTAACTTCCGGCTCCGGGGCGGTTTCCGGCTCCTGCACGGGTTCTTGTTCCGGCTCCGGCTCTGGTGCCGGTTCCTGTTCCGGGGTGGGTTTCTGTTCCGGCTGCTCCTGTTCCTTGGCATACAGCTCCTTGACGGCCTCCTGCGTCAGCTCCCCGGTATTAAGCTGATCCATCAGCTCCCGGCACCGTTCCGGCGTCCCGATGTAGAGAACATCCCCAATCTTGGCCCTGCCGTTGTCCTGCGGGATATAGGCTTGCAGCATATACAGGTTTTCCCGGCTGTCGCTGCGGGGGTTGGCGTGTACCCGGTAGAAGTAGTCCGGCTCGGCCTGTTCTTGTGCCATCTGCGCCCTCTGCTCCCGGCTGCTGTTGCGTTGCAGCTCCGTGGGCTTGATGCCGGAAAGGGGCTGAATACAAGCGATCCTGTCCGACGCACGGTAGGCATTGTCGTTCAAAAGCCGCTGCCATGCGCCCACACTCGGCGCCCAGCGGAAACCGTTCTCTTTCAACTGCTGGCGGGCGTCCGCTTCCGGCTTGCCGTCAAAGAACACCTGCAAGCGGCCCTGATCCCGGTTGGCCTCCACATGGCCGCCGTCAAACTCCCAGCCCACATAGGCCACTTCGTTTGCGCGGGTCAGGCTTTCGATCCGCTGCCGGACGCGGCGGATTTCCGCATTGTTGTTGGACAGCTCCCAGCTCTGAAACGGCTTCTTTTCATAGTGCCAGCCGGATGCCATATCCGCTTTCAGGTTTTCGATGTTTTCAGGAGAGAGGTGCGGGCAGCCGTCCAGTGTGCCGTGTTTGCGGTAATAGGCGTTGACCGCTTTCATGGTTTCCTGCGCCTTTTCCAGACCGGCCAGCTTCTTTTGCAGCTTGGGAATGGCCTGCGGGTCGTCCTGCCGGATGCCGCCCATGCCGGTGCTGCGGATTTTATCAAGCAGCCCTTGGATGTACTGCCATTCCTGCATATTACTGTCGCGGGCCGCGTTCTGTTTTTCTTTCTGGCGTACCGGGAAATTGGAACCACCGGCAATCAAAATGGACGGAACACGGGCGTCAATCTCATAGCCGTGGTTCATGTTGGCGGCCAGCTTCCGGGCATAGGTGTCAAGCAGGCTGTCGATCTTCTCATGGTACATGGGATCGACGCGCTTTTTCTGTTCCTGTGCCAGCGCAAAGGCTTTATCCACATAATTCCGGTACTCGGCTGTGGCGCTGCCGGGCTTGTAATCGGAAAAGCTGTTCATTTCCTTGGCACGGCGGGCCGCACCCTCATTGATGGAATAGTAGTAGTCGGACGCCGCAGGCTCTTTCACCGGCTGTTCCGGGGTTTCCTGCTGGGGCGGCTCTTGGGCCTCCTGCGGCTGGGCCGGAGCCTCATAGCCAGCCGCCGCATATTCCTCCACGGTCATACCGGCGTCGGCGGCCTCCTGTGCAATTTCGGCCTCCACCTGCGCCTTGTAGTCCTGCAAGTTCTGGTCGAAGTCGGTCAGTTTCGGCATTTCCGGCAAAGGCTCTCCGTGGTTGAGCAGCGGACGGCACTCCATAGCGTAGTCCACCAGCGCCCCATAGTAGGCGGTTTCCTCCGGCGTCAGGGTGTCGCTGGACGCCAAACGGGTCTGCGCCTCCTGTTCCAGCCGGGACAGGTTGCAATGCAGCTCCATGTAGGGGATGATCTCGGTGAGAAAGGCTTCCCGGCTGGCGTGATTCTCCGCCCATGCCTCCGGGCCGTCCTGCCGGGTCAGATGGTCTTTCCATTTTTCATCGTTCAGATAAAAGGTCTGATACTCCCGGATATGCTCAATCAGGGAACCGTCCCGGTCGCCAAAGTCCTGCCGCCCGGAATAGCTGTGCGGCTCTCCTTGGAATGTAAAATCAATGCGGAAGTCGGTCTTGTCATAGTAGCCGCCGCCTCGATGTTCTGCGTCCAGCCGGGCAAACAGGGCGTCGGCCTCATGCAGCGGCATTTGCTGGCCCATTTCCAAATCGGGGCTTTCGGTGAAAAGGATCGTCACAACCGGCTCTGCCGTGGGGTCAAGGGTGGGCTGCTGTGCGGTCTTGGCCTCCGCGATTTCTCGGTCAATCCGGCTTTTTACCAGCTCGTCCACATGGCCGTGCTGCATTTCGTAGCCATGTTCGCAAAACTCATTGATAAGGGCAATCACCTTGTCCGTGTTGTCCACGGCCTCGGCGTACTCTACGATCAACCGGCGTTCCTCGTTGCCCATGCGCTGTCCGTTGCGCTCGGCCCAGTCGATCAGAGCGTTGGCCCGTTCTGTGGGGGTGGCCTCCGGCATAATAGGTTTGTTGTTCAAAAGGCCGTCAATCCCATTCCACGGCTGCGGCTCCGGCTGGGCCTCGGCCCGTTGCAGCGTCCCGTCGCCGGAAAGGACAAAGCCCTGTGTCTGAATGGCGTCCAACGTGCCTTGCGTCACCTCGCCGCTGGATTTTACATCGGCGTCAATCAGGGTTTGCAGCATGGCTTTCACACTGTCGGTCATTTCCTGCTGCTGTTCCGGGGGCAGCTTGGCAAACACACTGTCGGGGGCAGGCTGCTCGGCGGCCTGTTCCACGGTCGGCTCCACAGTTTGCTCCACGGCCTGCTGCGCCTGCCGCTGCTGCTGAAGCTCGGCAAGGTGGCCGTTGATGGTGGTAATCAGCTCATGGGCGGTGGCCCGGATGGTTTCAAGGGACGCCCGCAGCTCTTTCAGGTCTTTGCCGGAACTCCAACCGGCCACATACCCAAAGGAATAGTCGGACGTGTCCAGCCCGTAGTGCTGGCAGACGGCATAAGCCACGCTCTCGGCCTGCACCTCGCGGGTGCGGCTGTCGGGCCGGTTGGCCTGCTCGGTCAGAGGGGCCTCCGGGTCAATGGCGTGGAGCTTGGCATGGGCAATCTCATGGATGGCCGTTTTCAGGGTTTGCAGCTCACTCATGTTCTCCTGAATGGCGATCCGCTTTTCCGTCAGGTGATAGTAGCCATGAGAACCACCGGGGATGTCCTCAAAGGCCATCGGGACGGGGGAAGTCTGTTCCAGCGCCTTGAAGAAGTCCTCGTATTGCTCCACATTTCCGGCCAGCTCGTCCACACCGATAGAGGGCAAGGGTTCGCCCTCGGTCTGGCTCACGTCAAAGACAGACACAATCTTGAACGCCGGAATCTGTTTTTCCTGTACCTCGGTCAACGGCTTACCGTCTTTTTCCATCATCGGCTGGCCCTGTTCGTCCCGCTTCGGCACTTCCTTTTTCACCTTGTAGGGGGCGGGGGCCAGAATCTTGATACCTTTCTCGCCCCGCTTCACATTGCGGTGAAAATCGTCCCGCCACTTGTTGTAGCCCGCTACAAGCTGGCCTCCCTGCATGGCGATCAGCAGCGTATTGTTGAAGCTGTAACTGTGGAACTTCGCCATAGAGGTGAGATAGGCTTTGTAGCGTTCACTCTCGAAAAGCTCCTGTATGCCGGTTTCCAGCCGGTCGGTGATCTCTTTCATGCGGTCGGCGCTGTTCTGGCTGTTGAGAATGATAGGGACGACGGGCGGCGGGGCCGCAGCTTCGGCGGTGGGCGCTGCCTCCGGCTGCACCGTCCGGGCCGGGGCCTCGTCCCGCAGAATTTCCGGCGCGGGATAGGCCATCACCCGGTATTCCTCCGGCACCGGCTGGCCCTCATGGACGCGCTGCCACTCGTCGCCGCTTTTCACCAGATAGCCATAATCGGTGAAAACGCCATGCTCTGTTTGGGCAATGTGCAGGCCGAAACGGGGCAGGAAAATTCCCGCTTTCCATTCCTCCGGCATATCCACCATGCCGGAACGGTTCAGGTAGTAGTCACCCAACTGGCCCGTGCCGGTGACATCCGGCAGATGCACATAGTAGTCCACGTTGTCGGGGTAGTCGATGATCTGGCCGATACTGCGGAAGTCGCTCTGCGGGCTTGTCAGGGCGGCGTTCAGCTCCGCAAGCTCGGCGGCGTCCAGCTTTTCCAGCCTTGCGGCAAGGAAGTTCAGCTCGTCCACATCGGCGGACAGCACCAGATCGCGGGGCAGCTTAATGGGACGCTCCTGCGGGCTTCGGTAGCCGTACAAGAAAAAGTCCTGCGGATTGTCGGCACTGATCCCGATTTCCCGCAGGGCTGCTTGCAGCTTTTCGGTTGTGGTCGGCAAAGAAAACCAAAGGCCCTCTTTGCCTTGCTCATAACGCTGTCGGTTATGAAGCAGGATTGAAAACACTTCGCTCATGGGTTCACTCCTTTCATATTCATAGGGGTTTGGGGCTTTCCCCAACAAGCAAAATCCCCGGCCCGGCAGGGTGGCCGGGTCAGGGATTTGTCGGAAGTGTGGCTACACTTCCTATGCTTGCTACGTTACTCCGTCAGCTCTTTTTCTCCACGCGGTAATTGACATACTTCCCGCCGGTATCGGCCAAAAGCACCGTTCCGTCATAGGTTTTGCCGGTTTTCATGGAGCGCAGGCCCTTTACCTTTGCCTTTCCGTCTTTGAGCAGCGCGGCGGCGATCTTCGGGGTGAACGTCTTGCCTCGTTCCTCAAAAAATCGGTCATTCTTCCACATGACAAACTGGCAGGCCCGGTTTCCGCAGTAATAGTTTTTCTTGCCCTCGTAGACGGCTTCGCCGCAGCGGGGACACTTGCCGATAACAACACGCTCGGCCTGAAACAACTTCTGTGCGTCCTCGCTGATCTGCGAATAACGAGAAATCAGGTTTCGGGTCATTTCCTCAATGCCCACCATGAAGCCCTCCGGGTCGGCCTCGCCCTTGGCAATGGCCGTCAGCTTGGTTTCCCATTCCGCCGTGAGCTGGGGAGAAGTCAGCACTTCCGGCAGTACGCACACAAGGTTGTGGCCGTCCTTGGTGGGAAGTAGCTGTTTGCCTTTGCGCTCCACAAAGCCCATCTGCACCAGCTTTTCCAGAATGGAAGCACGGGTTGCCGGGGTTCCCAAACCTTGGCGCTCGGCGTCCTCCGGCATATCCTCGGCCCCGGCACGTTCCATAGCAGACAGCAGCGTATCTTCGGTATAGGGCTTGGGCGGCGTAGTGAAATGCTCGGTGATGCTGGCCTTCACCGGGTCAAAGGTCTGGCCCTCGGTGATCTCCGGCAGCTCCCTTGCCAGCTCCGGCGCGTCCTCGTCGGCGTCGGTCTTGAACGACGCCTTGAAGCGGCGCTCAATCTCTTTCCAGCCGGGGGTGAGAATGGTTTTGCCCTTGGCGGTGAACTCGTTCCCGGCGCAGGTGAATGTGGCGGTGACAGCCTCATACACATGGGGCGCGGCCACAGCACACAGCAGCTTGCAGCACACAAGGGACAGCAGTTTCTTTTCGCCCTCGGTCAGCCCGTCAAAGCCTTTCTGCACAAACTCCATCGTGGGGATAATGGCGTGGTGATCGGACACCTTTTTGCTGTTCAGCACCCGGCCAAACTGCGGGGCAATGTCCAGCCCTGCCGCAAAGGAAAGCAGCGGCCACAGGCCGGACACAATGCTTTCCGCTGTGGGCTGCATATCGTCGGTAAGGTACTGGCTGTCGGTGCGGGGATAAGTCAGCAGCTTCTTTTCATAGAGCTGTTGGGCATAGTCAAGGGTCTGCTTGGCGGTAAATCCAAACAGGCGGTTGGCCTCCCGCTGCAAGGTGGTGAGATCGTAAAGGCGGGGCGGCTGCTCCGTCTTTTTCTCACGCTTCACCGATACACAAACGGCCTGCGCTCCTGCACAGGCCGTCTTGGTGGCGTCGGCGTCATCGGGGTTCAGAAAGCGGTCGCTGGCCGCCTCCATGCCGCCCGCCGCGATATGGACAACGTGGTATTTCTCTTTCTTAAAATTGCTGATTTTGGCCTCCCGGTCAACCAGCATATTGAGGGTAGGCGTCTGGACACGGCCCACGGTCAGGGTCTTGTGGTAGAGGATGGAGAAAAGCCGGGTGGCGTTGATCCCCACCAGCCAATCGGCCTGCGCCCGGCACAGGGCCGATTGATACAAGTCGTCGTAGTCGGCCCCCGGTTTCAGGTGGGCAAAGCCCTCGCGGATCGCGGCGTCCTCCATGCTGGAAATCCAAAGGCGCTTGAACGGCTTTTTGCAGCCCGCCATCTGGTAGACGAAACGGAAAATCAGCTCACCCTCGCGCCCGGCGTCGGTGGCGCACACAAGGCCCGTCACGTCGGGGTGTTCCATCAGGGAGCGCAGCACGGCAAACTGTCCTTTCTTCTCGGCGGGGATGATGTACTGCCATTCCTGTGGCAAAATCGGCAGGTCGTCATAGCGCCACTTCTTGAAACGCTCGTCATAGGCTCCGGCGTCGGCAAGGGAAACAAGGTGGCCGATACACCAGCTCACCAGATAGCCGTTTCCCTCCATGTAGCCGTCCCTTTTCTGATCCGCACCGATCACGCCCGCAATGCTGCGGGCGACGCTCGGTTTCTCTGCAATTACCAACTGAATACTCATTCCTTATTCCTCCTTATCCTGCGCGGGTTCCTCGTCCTCCGGGGTCGGTTCGTCCTCGTCGTCCTCGTCCTCGCCAAAATCGTATTCGTCCAGCTCGTCGCCGCCCTTGGTGTCGGCCTTGGGCTTCTTAAACTTGAAGAAGTAAAGGGCCGCGCCGCCGATCAGGGCCACCACAAGGAACACGACAAGGCCGCCCATGCCGCTGCCTTTCGCTTCATCTTCCTGCGGCTGCTCGGTTTCCTCCGGCTCCTGCGGTTCCGGCTCCGGGCCGGTACACTCGGTCATATTGGTTTTACATACCGGGCAATTCGTGTTGACGGCTCCCGCCGCGCACTTGGTCGTACAGGTACAGGTTTCCGGGGCGGCTTTGCCGTCCTCCAACAGTGCTTGCAGGTCAGCGTCGTCCACTTGGTTGAGGAAGTGAACGGCGGTTTCCTTGTCCTTGTTGGCGCGGTCGATCAAGATATAAAAGTAGTTGCCCGCCTTGGTGGTAACGGTGATAAGCTGCTTATCCCCATAAAAATCATCCACCAGTGTTGCGTTACCCTCCGGGGTGACAGGTACGCCCTCCGGCTCCATGCCGCCGGTGGTGGGTTCTTCCTCCTGCGGTGCCTCGGTGGTTTCCGGCAAAGGCTCCGGGTTGGGGTCAGTGCCACCGGCAAAAGCGGTGGTGGAAAAGGCCGTCAGGCAAAGCACAGCGGCCAGTGTCACGGTAAACGTGCGAATGATCTTATTCTTCATCGGCATTGTCCTCCTGTTCAAAATCCGGCTGCGGGGCCGGGGCGCTCTGCAAAGCGCCGCCGCGCAGGAACGCCGCAAATTCCTCCGGCTTCATGTTCAGGCCGCGCACAAGCTGGATGATCTGCAAATTCTCCTGTTCGGTCTTTGCCGCTTCCAGCTCACGAAGCTGCTTTTGCAGCTCCGCGATCTTGGCCTTGGTTTTCTCAATGTCCTTTTCGATACGGTCAAGTTTGTTTGCCATAGTCAAAACTCCTTTCTGGCGTCAAGGCAGACGCCCGTAACAATAGAAATGCTGCTGCCAATAACTCGAATTGAGGTTGGTGTAGGAAATGGGGTCGCCACAGTGCAACATCACGGAATTGCCCACATAAATGCCGACGTGGGAAACGCCGGGGGTGTCGTAGGTGCCGACGAAAAATACAAGGTCGCCGGGCTTGGCCTGCTCCGGGGAAACAGGGGTACAGATATTGCAAAGGCCCTGTGCGCCCAGCCGTCCCACGTCCCATCCGCTGTGATTGATTACCCAGCTCACAAAGCCGCTGCAATCAAAGCTGGTGCTGGGAGAGCTGCCGCCCCACACATACGGATAACCTACATACTTTTCCGCCTCGGCCATCATTGCGGCAAAGGTGGCGTCCTCCAAAGCCTCCGGGGGAATGTCGTAATAGGTCGGCTCCTTGACGGTGGAAGCGTTGGGATAGGTGCCGGTTGGGAACAGGTCAGGCCGGTTGCCCAGCGTGTGCATATACACCGCATACAGGCTCATTTGTTCCTCGCCCATGATGTAAACAGGCAGATGGGACATATCGAAGTTTTCCAGCTTCACGTTGCAGATGTAATAGGTGTAGGGAACTTGCACAGTATAGGTGTTGCCCTCGCTGTCCGTCCGGGTTTCGGTGCGGTATCGGGTTTCGGTTTCAATGGTCTGTGTCAGGGTATATTGCTTCTCAAAGAGCATGGCAAGGTCGCCTTGCACGTCGCCCAGCGTATAGACGCCCTCATGCAGCGCCGACAGGATGGAAGTCAGCACATAGGGGTCATGACCGATCTCGTCCAGATCGAAACGGTATTCGTCATAGCCGGGGTGCAGGCTTTCGTAGTTGTCAAGCTCATACTGCAAATCGGCCTCCATGTCCGCATAGGCGGCTTCCGCCCCCAGCATATCGCTGTCCTCGGACAGATAGGACGTGGCTGCCACGCCGGTTCCTGCGCTGCCGAACATGGCCGTACAGGATTGCAGGCCGCCCATAATCAGCATGAGCATAAGGCCCACACCGCCGATCAGCAGCACACCTTTCCAGTGCCGGGCCACAAAGGAAGCGGCCTGTTTGCTTTTCTCGGCGGCTTTTTTGGCGGCTGCGGCGGTGGTCTTGGTGGCGCTGGCTGCGCCCTGTGCCGTCTGGCCCGCCGCCCGTGCTGCCTTGGCATAGTCCCGTTTGATTTTCTGTTTCTGCCAGAACCGGGCCACCGGGTTTTTCACCGCCTGCGCCATTTCCGGGTTGTCCCGCAAGGATTTCTGGTAGATGTACTCCGCATTGGCGGCAATGGCCTTTTTCTCGGCCTTGGCTGCGGCCCGGTAGGGTTTGAGCTTATGACGCCGAATGCCGCTGCGAATGGCTTTTCCCGCTTGGCGCTCGGCAAGTTCTTCTCCCTTATGGCCGCCCTCGACGCCCACATTCTCATGCTCAACCTCATGGATTTTTCCATGCAGATACAGGCCCGCTTCCTCCATCGGACGGCTGGCCGGGTTGGGTTTGAGCTTGGGGGCCGGTTTCTCCACCTTGTCAAAGTGCAGCTTGGTTTTGGCCTTGCCCTTGGCCTCGTCATAGACGATTTCCTTGGTGACGACGCGCTTTTTCGGCAGGGCTTCTTTGGCTGCGTCCAGCTTATCCGCCCGCTTTTCCGCCTTGTGAACGTACTTGGAAAGGGCGGGATCGGCCCGTTCTTCGGCGGTGAATTGCAGGCGGGACGCCGGGCCGGTGGCCTGCGCTGCCGTATTCGCGCCATCCTTGGCGGCCCGCTTCGCCTTGCTGCGCTCCCGGATGTCCCCGGCACGTTCCAGCACCTTTTCAGCGGTGCCGCCCGGCTCGGCTGCGGAATAGTCCTGTTCGGCCTCCCGGCTGGAAATGTTGATGCTCTCGCCGGTGGTCTGGTTGTCCAGCGTCAGGCCGTCGCGGGTCATGTGCTGCGTCACCTTATCACGGGGTTTCAACTGCTTCATAGGGCGTCACCTCCTTGTCTGTCATACCGTTTCGCCCTCGCCTAACCGGGTCGTCATAATCTTGTAGAGCTGGCTGCGCTGCGGGATGGGGTTGCGGAACGGCAGAATCACATTTTCATAGATCAAAAGCCCCTCGCCGGGTTCGGAATTGTCCACATACCGTAATTGCTGCGGGGAAATGTTCAATCGCTCCGCAAGGATACGCCGGTCGCCGGACGCCTGATTGAGCAGGCAAATGAAGTCGCTGTTTTCCAGAATGTTTTCGATCTCCGGGGAAGAAAGCAGGTCTTTGACGTTCTGGGTCGCCCCGGTCGGGATGCCTCCCCATTTTCTGAACCGCTTCCAAATCTCGCAGGAGAAAGCCGCCGTCTGTTCCTCTCGCAAAAGCAAATGGAACTCGTCGCAGAAGTACCACGTCGCCTTGCCTTGGCTGCGGTTTTGGGTCACACGGCCCCAAATCTGGTCTTGGACAATGAGCATACCGAGCTTCTTTAATTGTTTGCCCAGCTCTTTAATGTCAAAGGCCACAATGCGGTTCTCGATGTTGACGTTGGTGCGGTGGTTAAAGACGTTTAGGCTGCCGTTTACATACAGGTCAAGTGCCTGCGCCACACGGTCAGCCTCCGGGATATGCTGGTCTAACAGGGCTTGATGCAGGTCGGACAGGATCGGCATATTCTCCGGGCGGGGGTCTGCCAGATAGGGCCGGTAGATTACCTGCACAGCACGGTCAATGACTGTCTTTTCGATGGCTTCCAGCCCGTTCTTGCCGCCCATGACAAGCTCACAGAACGACAGCACGAAATCGCTTTTCAAGGCCAGCGGGTTTTCGTCCTCACTGTAATTCAGGTTGATGTCCAGCGGGTTCACATAGGATTTGCTGGTGGGCGACAGCTTCACCACTTGGCCGTGGAGCCGCTTCACAAGGGGGTAATATTCCGCCTCTGGATCGCAGATATATACATCGTCCGGCGTACAAAGGAACACACTGACGATCTCGGATTTACAGCTCATGGATTTGCCGGAACCGGGAGTACCCAGCTTCAAGCCATTGGGACACCGCGCCCGTTTTCTGTCCAGCATAATCATGTTTCCGGTCTTGGCATTGACGCCGTAATACATGGCGTCGCCGCCCATGAAAAGCTCCTGCGTCACGAAAGGCACGAACACGGCCACGCTGGAAGTCGTCAAGGAACGCTCGATCTTGATGTGGTTGGCCCCCAGCGGCAGGCTGCTCATAAGGCCCTGTTCCTGCTGGTAGTCCAGACGGACAAGGGAACAGTTGTATTTCTGCGCCACACCTGCGGCCCAAAATACATCGTTCTCCAACTTCTGCCGGGTGTCGGCGGTGTTCATCACCAGAAAGGTGATCTGGAACATTCGTTCATTTCGGCTTTGCAGGGTTTTCAAAAGCTCCTTGGCGTCCTGTCCGTAGGTGGCAAGGTCGCTGGGCAGGATGTCCATGTCATAGCCGCTGCGGACAGCTCGTTTCTGTTCCTGTATCTTCATGGCGTCAAGGTCGGTGATCTTGCGCTTAACCGTCTTGATGGCCTCGCTCTGGTCGATGGCCTGCACATGGAGATTGACGACAATGCCGTTTTCCGTGTTGAGGAAGTCGGCCAGCATTTCGTCCGACAGTTCCGGGGACAGGATGTTTAAGAAGCTCACGGCCCCATACTTGCCGCCCAGCCCGAACATACGGGAATTGCCGAAGCGGAACGAGGACGGGGCAATAAAATCTTTTGTTGAGAGGCCGGACGGAGCCAGCCATTTCCATTCAAACTGAAACGGCTCGGCGTCGGGGTGGAGTACCCCATGCAGCACTTCCAGACGTTCCTTGGCGTCCAGCACATGAGCCACGGCCCCCATCGTCTTGAAATAGCCCAGCAGATCGGTTTCAATGCGGGTCAGACGGGCGCGGGCCATTTTCAGGTTGTCCGCCTCGATGGTGAATGTGAGGAACTTGCGCTTGGTGAGGCCGTTGTTGCCCCGCACAAGCTGGTCTTGCAGGATGCCGGAATACTCCGCCCGGATGTCGTCGAAGTCGTCCCCCTGCGCCTTGATCTCAAAGCTCTTGGCGTACTGCTTGGGGTCGGTCTTGCGGTTGACAAAGGAAAGCTGAACGTGGATCGAGGCGTCCAGATAGTTGTAGAGATCGCACAGGTTTTCAAAGATGGCCGTCTTGGTGTCGGCCTGTGCAAGCTGATAGCTGATGTCGGCAAACTCGATACATTTGCTGAACGTGTTGGCCGTCACCTTGCAAATCCCGTCCGGGTACATGGCCTGATACGGGATACTGGCCTGTGCGGAATGGGCTTTTCCGTCGCCCTTATACTTGCGGATGATGGCCTGTATTTCCCGCTTTTCGGCGCGGGTGAGCTTTACAGGCGGCTCGTTTCTTTGCTTTTCGGACAATCGCATTTACCTCCTTTTCCATTTGATGCTGCCGCATGAGGGCAGTATAGGCGTTATCGGTTTGGTAGGGCCTTTCCTTGGGCTGGATGAAGCAGCACTGGACAATCTGCCATACCACCACTTCAAGGGGCTGGCCGTGGCGCTCGTACAGGGCCAGCAGGAAGCCCGGCAGCATGGCGAACACCATAATCAGGGCCGCCGCGCTGCCAGTTACCCGGCCCCGGAGCAAAAAATAAAGCGGGACGCCTACGAGAAGCGCACCGCCGAAGCAGATCAGTTGCCGTTTGGTAAGGCCAAACACAATCTTGGATTTTACGCGGGTCAAGTCCTTCGGGACGGTCACATAAGCCATTCAAATCACCTCGTTTCTGATACATTTTCTTGTGGGGTCAGGGAAAGATCGCTGTCCACCTCGTTTCCCCAAACATCCCAGCCGGGCGCTTTCTGTCTGGCAAACAGCTCCACGCGGGGCAGGTCGCCCGCCAGCTCAATGATTTTGTCACGGGTCACGTCCGGCTTTTTGCTGTGTTCCTCCACAGGGGAAATAATAAACTGATGGACACCGGCGCTGCGGCGCTTGGGCTTGCCTCGTTTGGCAAGCAGGCAGATTTCCGCATTGCCTCTCGTCCAGTAGCCCAGCCCATAAAACCATGTGGGGCTTTTCTTGTTGAGCTTCAACCAGACAAAGGCCACCGTTTTGAACGTAAAGCCCCATGCCCGGATCAGGCACAGGGCTTCCGGGAGCTGCGGGAATGTGGCCCACAAGAACAGCAGACAGTCCTTTTCCGCCAGCGTTTCCACCGGCAGGGCGCACAGCTCGTCAATGCTCATGGTGGGATAGTGATGTTCCGCCGCACCTGTTTTCTTGCACTCATACCGCCACGGCGGATCGGCGTAAATGATGTGGTATCGTTTCTTTTGTACTTCCTCGATGGTTGGTAGTCCTCCTGTCTGTTAATGTGCAGTAAAGACGGCTTTCGATATGCTGCCAGTCTTGAACAGACAGAAGCAGAGCAGAACCGTGTAGCCCATACAGCCCCAAATGGCCCCGGATATATCCGCTGCCTGTCCGATCTGCTGGATCAGCACCGCATAGATGCCGACAACCACCATAATCAAAAAGGCTTGGAAGCCCAGCGCCAACAGGGATTTCAAGTAGTTCTGGCCGACGCCGCGCCACTCCGCATTGCCCAGCGTGGCAAGGGGGATCGGCCCCAGCGCGGTCACGGCATAAATTTCAATCATTCTGCCGTAGGTCACAAGGAAAATACAGATGGAAAGAATGTTCATCGTCAGCCCCACAACAAGGGTCTGGAACCACAGGC
>OGRK01001330.1_pt1 | contig 16170 bp, 10 predicted proteins | sample 1553471 | NCBI WGS metagenome assembly OGRK01 (sample SAMEA2580080, study PRJEB22360) | human gut metagenome | biome: human gut; feature: human-associated habitat; material: faeces | place: Denmark | collected 2008/2010
CGTCGTGACGGCCGTCCTCCTGCGCGGTTACGCCGTGCCGGCGATCATCGTGCTGTATATCCTCGTTTCGCTGGTGCGGGGGCTTGCCTGCCGGACAAAAGGCTGTGGGAAAGCCGAATAGTTGTATATTTAAAATTTTTTAATTACATTTGCCGCGGATTTCCGCTCTTTGGCTGACATGTCGAGATTTTCGAACCGCATATTGCTGACGCTCCTGCTCGGTCTGTTTTTTGCAGCGCCCGAGGCGGTGCGCTCCCAGGGCTTCGATGCGAAGACCTTGCAGCGCGCGCAGCGCAACGGCCAGACGGGTAACCTCTACGGCAGCAATCCCTACGAGCAGACCGAAGGCGAGGAGGGCGAGAACCAGCAGCCGCAGGACACCACCAAGAAGGAACGGAAAATCCGCAAGCCGCTCGAGTCCTATTTTTTCAATGACTCGATCCGCGCGCTGAACAACTTCAAATGGCACGTGAGCCGCGATTTCAACCGCGTCGAGATCGGGCCTTTGGACACCACGCTGACCGATTACCGGATCGACTATCCGTTCTACCGGGAGGACGTGGGCGACATCGCCCAGGGGGCTTTGGGCCAGACGTCGCTGCCGTTGAACTATTTCCGGCGTCCGCAGTTCTTTGACTTCAGTTTTGCGAGTCCCTACTACGCGTACACCTACAACATGGAGAACGTGCCCTTCTACAACACGAAGAAGCCGATGATCCGGATGAATTACGCGGAGTCGGGGCAGAAGCGTTTCCGTGAGGAGAATTTCGGCATCATGCATGCGCAGAACATCTCTCCGACGACGGGTTTCAACATCGACTACAAGGCGCGGGGCACGCGCGGCCAGTACGTCTGGTCGCGGACCAAGAACCACAACCTTGCGGTGGCCGTCAGCCACACGGGCAGGCGGTATTCGGTCCATGCGGGCTACTACAACAACCACATCGAGCAGCAGGAGAACGGCGGCGTGGTCGGCGAGTGGGCCATTGCGGACACGACGTTCGAGATGCCTTCGGGCGTGCCGATGCGGCTGGCCGACGCCGAGGCCAGGAACCTCTACCGCAACAACGCCTTCTTCGTCACGCAGTCCTACGGCATCCCGCTGCAACGGCTCACGGAGAGCGATTTCTCGATGGCGAACCTCTCGGCGGTGTATATCGGCCATTCGTTCGAGTACAGTTCGTGGAGCAAGGTCTACACCGACAGGAACGAGCCTTATACGAATGAACGGGACCACCGGGACGAGAACGGCGATTTCGTCTCCGCGGAGGGGCATTATTACGGCAACTGGTTCATCAACCCTGCGGAGACGCGCGACTCGATCTACGAGCGGAACATTTCGAACCGCTTCTTCGTGCAGGCGCAGCCCTGGGACCGGAACGGAATCGTGGGGACGCTCGACGCCGGCATCGGCATCGACATGCACACCTACTCGCAATTCGAACTGAAAGATTACCTGACGGGGAAGTACACGAAGGTCAACAAGACGAGTTACTTCTTTTACGGCTCCGTCAGCGGAAAGATAAAGAAATATGTCGACTGGGACGGAAACCTCCGTTTCTACCCGTCGGGATACAGAGGCGGAGATCTCTCGATCGGCGCGCACCTCGCGCTGAAAGGCTATCTGCGCGGACACCCCCTGATTCTCGAAGGCCGGTTCTCGATGGACCGCCGCTCGCCGACCTACTGGCAGGAGAATCTGTTCTCTAACCATTATATATGGAACACTCCTTTAAGCAAGGAGAATGAAACTCGGTTCGAGGTCAAGTTTTCGGTTCCCGATTTCGCGTTCGAAGCGGGGGCATGGCAGGGAGTCGTCTCCGACAAGATTTACTATGCGTCGGACAGCAACGTCGCCCAGCACAGCGGCAACGTCAGCCTCACGAGTGTGTATGCTCGCAAAGATTTCCGTTTAGGCGGACTTCATTTGGACAACAGGGTATTGTTGCAGTGGAGCACGGATCAAGATGTTGTACCCGTTCCGCTTTTGAGCGCCTTCCTGTCGTATTACTACGAATTCTGGGTCGTGCGCGATGTGCTGCGCCTGCAGATCGGTCTGGACGGACGCTATAATACCAAGTATTATGCGCCCGGTTACAATCCGGCTCTGTCGGTGTATTACAACCAACGGGAGGTCGAGACGGGGAATTACCCCTATATGGACGCTTTCGTCATGGGAAAGTGGAAGAGAATGCGGATATTCCTGAAATATCAGCATGTGAACAAGGGACTGTTCGGTAACGGAGAATATTTCTCGGCGGCTCGCTATCCGCTCAATCCGGGCATGTTCAAAATCGGTATCTCATGGGGATTCTATGATTGACGTGCTGTTCTGTGCGGTGTAAGCTGCCCGCAAAACAACATTTTATGTTAAAAAAGACCGTATTAACGTTTGCGTTCTTAACCATTCTTACGACATTTTACGGCTTCAACGCCCAGTTCAGCGCACCCGCGACGGACGACGCACTGAACGCACTGGCCGAGATGCACCACTCGCTGCTCCCCGAGGGCAGTTACGTCATTTCGGCCTACGACAATCTGATTCGCAACATCAGCGAAGAGGAGGGCCACGACTGGCGCCTGATGAGCGCCATCGCCTACCACGAATCGCGCTTCACGCCCGACATCACCTCGCGCAGCGGGGCCCGCGGCCTGATGCAGATCATGCCTTCGGTGGCGCGTCAGTTCGACGTCCCCGCGGCCGAGATCACTGATCCGAGGACCAATATCTGGTTGGCCAACAAACTGATGTCGAAGATCATGTCGTCGCTCCGTTTTCCGGAAGGGACACCTGAAAAAGACCGCATGAGCATCATCCTGGCCTCGTATAACAGCGGTATCGGCCATGTGAACGACGCCCGCCGTCTGGCCCGCCTGAACGGAGAGAACCCCAACTCGTGGGAGGTCGTGGCCCGGTACCTTACGCTGAAGGCCGAGCCGGAATTCTACGAGAACGAAGTGGTCAGATGCGGACGATTCCCCGGCAGCCGGCAGACGCTGGCCTATGTGAACGACGTGATAGGACGCTACGACAGATACTGCCGCATCGCCGGAAGGTGACGGCGGCAGGATAAATTAAAGGCAGGACCCGCAAGAGCGGTCCTGCCTTTTTTGTGCCTGTGCCCCGCGCAGCGGGGACAGGATGCCCTGCGGTGTGGAATCTACTCGAAGACGAAGATAGTTGGCGGCAGTCCAAATTTTGCAATTTCCCGAATTATCGCTATATTTGAATGATTCGGAGTATTCCGACATATTTTGAGAAAACTGTGGAAAACCATTCGGCGTATTTTCAGCAACTATTCCGCGATCACTATGAACCCTTGTGTGCACGGGCTTTTCAGATGGTCCATGACCGCAAGGCGTCGGAAGACATCGTGCAGGATGTCTTTCTTGCCTTGTGGGAACGGCGGGAGGAGGTGGACTTCGACCGGCCGCTGCTGCCTCTGCTGTTTGTCGCCGTGAAGAATCGTGCCATAGATTTGCTGCGCTCCAAAAAATGGCGGGGGGGGGAATCCGGACTGGACGAGTTGGATGTCTGTATTCGTACGCTTGTCGCCGACCATATCGAAGAGGAGTTCCAGTTATCGCAGTTGAGCGAGGAGATCGACTGCTGCATTTCGGGACTTTCCGAGCAGTGCCGCCAGGTGTTCCTGTTGAGCCGCACGACAGGCCTGAAAAACCGGGAGATCGCCGAGCGGCTCAACATCAGCGTCAAGACCGTCGAAAAGCATATTGGGGCGGCGCTCTCCCAGCTTCGGCTCCGGCTCAGCCGCAGCGGATTTCTGCGGCTTTTCCTCTGAAAAACAGAAGATGCCCTGCACCGTTTCGGTGCAGGGCATTGTTTTTTCCGCCTCGTTAGCGGAGTGGGAATTCGTGTGTGTGTGCGACGCGTCCGCCGGGACCGACGATTCGGATCGCGATTCGGTCGCCTGTCATGTCGCACCGTATGTAGCTTTGATTGCCGTTGACCACGACCGGGAACCGAACTTCGTCGTTTGCCGGGTGGAAGCCGTAGCGGTGCGTGTGGCCGGAGAACATGATATTGATGCCGGCCTCGTTGAGGATCGGCAGGAACAGATTCCGGAGGTGGTTGCTGCCGTGCCACGTTCCGCCGTCGAGCGGAATATGGAGGAAGACGACGCGTGCCGAGGCGTTGCGGAAGGTTTCGGAGGCCACCGCCCTGCGGAGCCATTCGCACTCTTCGCGGCGATAGGCGTCGTAGTCGGCAAGCCCTCCGTATTCGATGTCCGTGTCAGGCTTGTCTTCGCCGCAGTCGAGCAGCAAGAAACAGACCGATCCGACTTTGCAGAGTTGGTAGTGACGGCCGCTGCGCGTCGGGAAATAGTCGTGCAGACGGTCGGCGAAGACGCCGCGCGTCTCATGGTTGCCGCGGTTGTAGAGTATCGGGGTCTCCGAGGCGTAAAGGTTTACCGAGGCGTCGATGAAATCCCGGAACAACTGCTCCTCATTTTCAATGCTGTTGGACATGTCGCCGTTGAGCATTACGAAGTCGTGTTTGCCGAAATTGATTTCCCGGCACAGTTCGGTCATGTCGTCGGCGCGTCCGTGGATGTCGTTCAGGATGACGAACGAACAGTCGGTTCCCGTTGCCGGGAATGTCCGGAACCGGAACGGTGCGCGTTTGTAGACATTGCTGGCAACGGTCCTGCCGTAGAGGACGTTGTCTCCGTGTTTCCATTCGAGTACCTCCTGCGAGAAGATGCGGTAGCAGTATTTCGTTCCGGGACGCAGGTTGTTCAGCCGCACGGCGTGCAGCGTCTTGTGCGCCTGTTTGCGGCCCGCGACGGTTTCGTAATGGCGGGTATGTTCGGCGGCGTAGAAACTGCGTCCGTCGTCCTCGGTTGCCTCGACCCATGACAAAGCGGGTTTGTTGGTAGTCCACAGGACGGTTACGCCGTCTTCGGTCATGTCGCACAGCCACGGGCCATGCGTGATCTTGAAATCCTGGGCCGGCAGCGTCAGTGCCGCTGCCAGCCCGAGGAGTGTGAATAGCAGTTTTTTCATCTTCCGAACGCTTTATTCCTGATTCTCCGGGAGGTCTTCCTCGGTCTGGAACCGGATGTCGGCCACGACGGGGTGGTGGTCCGAGGCGTCGACGCCGTCGACCTGCTGGTCGCTGCGCGAAACCACTGTGCAGTTCTGTACGCCGAAGTGTCCGATCGGGGCATACAGTATGTAGTCGATCTTGCGGGTGGGATTCTCCGACGGGAAAGTGTATATTGGTCGATCGTTCCGACATTGGTCAGGAACGCGGTCATCGTGGCGATGACGTTCGAACTGGGAATGGCGTTGAGGTCGCCCGCAAGGATGAGGTCTCCGTCCAGTTCCGTGTCGCGGATACGGCGGATCTCATTGGCCTGCACCAGGCGGCTCGCATCGCCCGAAAGATGATCGAGGTGCGTCGAGGCGACATAGAGGTCTTTGCCGTCGATCTCGACGCGGATGACGCACAGCGAACGGTCCTCTCCCGGTTGCGAAGCGGCGCAGGGGAGCCGGTAACTGCGGGTCTCTATAATCGGGTGTTTCGACAGCACGGCGTCGCCGTATTCGCCTCCGTCGCGGTCGATGGCTTTCGAGAAGTGCCACTCCATACCGAGTTTGGCTGCCAGGTCGCGGGCCTGGTGTACGTCTTTTCCCGTGCGGTTGGTGAAGACATCCACCTCGTTGAGGGTTACGAAGTCGGGGTCCTGCCGGCGGATTACCTCGGCCAGCGCGTCCAGATCGGCTGCATTGGCGGGGCTTGTGGCGCGTGCGCCGTAAATGTTGTAGGTCATTATGCGGATGATCCTGCCTTTGGGTGGAATGACTGCCTTGTCTCCGTGCTCGTCGTTGTAATTGTCGTCGTTGGTGCATGAAACGACAATCAGGAGCAGCGCCCACAGACATATAGTCTTTTTCATAGTCTTTTGTTTGGTTTAAAAATTTGTTAGTCGGATCAGAATGCCCATACTTCGGCGATGCAGGTCTGGTAGAGGTCGGCCTGCGTGGCGGTGACGAAGATACGGAAATAGCGCCCCGTTGCCTTGTGGTCGAGGTATACCGTGTTCTCGATCCGGTTTTCGACGGTAAAGGTCCCTGCATGGGTCCAGTTTTGGTTGTCGTCGCTCACGTCGATGTTGAAGATACGCGGGTTGCCGCTGCTCTTGGGAACGTCGGAGCCTTCTTTGTCAGACCGTCCGCGGATTGTGAGTCCGTGCAGTTCCTTGGGTGCGCCCATGTCGACGGCGATCCAGTGCGGCGGGCCGGGTTTGGCGTTGCGCCACTGCGTACCCCAATAGGTGTTGTTTTCGCCGTCGATGATCGAAACGGCCAATCCGCGGTTGGGGTAGGTTGATGTCGCTTCAGCCTCCTGCGTCGAGAACCCGGCGATCGACCAGCCGCTCCTGTCGTATCTCGGGAACGGATTTTCGGTGTAGTAGCCGTTGATGCGCAGGTAAGCCGTCTGCAACGATTCGTTGACGGCCAGGTCGGGTGTCACATTCTCGATCCGTACCGGCAGCAGGAAGACGCCCACGCCGTCGAACGCCTGGCTGTTGATGGCGATCCGGATGGGCGAGGAGATGTATTTCCCGTTAGGAATCACGGCTTCGAGGTTCTCGATCGTGTAGCTTCCATCAAGCATCATCGGGTAGTTGCTCTGGTGCTTCTGATTGTAGGTATCCACCAGTTCGGGGGCGACGCGAAATTTGACCGTCACATCGCATCCCGGGTTGCGGATTCCGCTCAAGTTGGCGTAGACCATGAGCGACGTGTCGCGTTCGAGCGGGAATGAGAGTGTGTTCTTGGAGGCGTCGTCGACGGCGTTGACCGTGTAAATACGCGTATAGTTCTCGGGGTTGTCCACGTTCAGGTCGTCCTGAATCGGGTTTTCGCAGGCTGCGAAGAGCGTTCCGCAGCAGAGGACAGCCAGGTATTTCGTAAGTTTCATAGTCGTTATTCGTTTTTACGGTTACCATCCGGGATTCTGGACGATCTGCGGATCGCGGTTGATTTCGGACTGGGGAATGGGGAAAAGGTAGAACTCGGGCCGGAACACGCGGGTTTCGAATACGGTTTTCTCGTAGAACGCCTCGTCGGTGAAGCTGTTGCCTGCGTCGACGTTCATGCCGTAGAAGGGTCCTCCGTCGGTCTGGTCGGCGATCAGCCAGCGGCGGGTGTCGAAATAGCGCAGTTGCTCGAAGCAGAGTTCGATGCGGCGTTCCAGCCGGATCTGCTCGCGCATTTGACTCTGGTTGAGATCGCTTTGGACCGGTCCCAGGCCGCCGCGCTCGCGGATTTTGTTCAGGTAGGTTTCGATGTCCGCATTCCCGGGATCGTATTCGTTGAGCGCCTCGACGTAGTTGAGCAGTATCTCGGCGTAACGCATGATGACGAAGGGACGCTTGATGTAGTTGCCGTTCTTGGGATTGGACGAGGGCGAAACGTTTTTGATGGCGATGTATCCCGAACGCGGGAAGTCCCACGTGCCTTTCTTTCCCGATCCTCCGGTGTAGTAGAGCTGGATGCGGGTTTTCTGATCGCCGATCCAGTAGGCGCCGTTGAAGCAGATGTTGACGTAGAAACGCGGTTCACGATTGACGAACATGTTGCGCGTACCGGCGGGAGCGAATACCCAGCCCGATTTGGGGTCGGAGTAGTTCGCCTTCGAATAGCCGCTCTCCTTGTCCGGGGTAATGGCCGTGCCGTCTTTCATGCGGAAAGCGTCGACCAGTTGCTGGGTCGCCCCCATGCTTTCATAGCCGCTGAACTGCCGGGGTGAAGCCGACCGTTCCCAATGTTTGAGGTAGTTGCTGATGCGGACCATCATCACCTCGCTGTTCCAGTTCTCCAGGAAAACGTTGCGGCAGGACAGGTAAGGGTCGAGCGTTCCGTCGGTGTGGTACTCCTTGTAGAGGTCGAAAATTCCCAGGTCGATGACATCTTTTGCAGCCTGGGCGGCCTTGTTCCACTTTTCGGGGTCTTTTCGGGTCGAAAAAAGGTGTTTGCCGTCCGTGTTGACCACGTTGGCGTAGGCCGGGTTGCCGTTGAACTGGTCGCTGGCGGCCAGCAGCAGTACGCGGCTTTTGAGTCCCATGCACATGGCCAGTGTCGCCCGGCCGTAATCCTTGTCGGCCTGCACGGTGAAGTGCAGCGGCAGGCGGTTGTTGTCGATCATGTCGTCCAGTTCGCCGACGATGTAATCCACGCACTCGTCGTAGGAACTGCGCGGCAGGTTCATCTTCACATCGTCGCGGTCGAGGTCGCCCGGAAGGACTTCGTCGCCCAGCAGTACGCACGGACCGTACTGGCGCAGCAGGCAGTAATAGAACCAGGCACGCAGGAAGCGGGCTTCGTTCTTGTATTGTTCGACGACGATCGGGCCGCGCGTAGGATCGTCGAGCATCTCCTGGTTCGAGCCGATGTGCTGGATGAAGTAGGTTGCCGAGCGGATGCCCCGGTAGTAGTGCGACCAGTACTCGTAGTAGTTCGACGATGCGCTCCAGTTGCCGAGGTTCATCTTGAAGGAGTTGTAATCCTCGCGGTCGTAGGTAACGTCCAGGTCGTCCGAACACGGGTCCCAGGGCACGCCGTTGGTGCGGTGCGACTCGTCGCGGATGTAGCTGTAAACGGTAGCCAGGTATTTCTCGGAGTAGGAGGTGCGCTGGAATACCTGCTCGATGGTGATCCGGTCGTCGGGAACCTGGTCGAAGAAGTCGTCGTTGCAGGCGGTCAGGATGCCGAGGGCGGCCAGTAAAGTGAGTATTGTTTTAAGTTTCATAGCTTGTCGGGGATTTTAGAAGTTGAAATTGATACCCAGGCTGACGGAACCGATGTTGGGATATTTTGCGCCGCGGCCGTCGCCCAGTTCCACGTCCCACAGTTTGAATTTGCTGAATGTAAGCAGATTGACGCCCTGTATGAAGATGCGCGCATTGTTGATGTGGATGCGTTTCATCCAGCGGTCGGGGAGCGTATAGGAGAGTTCGATGTTTTTCAGACGCAGGTAGCTGGTATTTTTGAGCCACCACGTGCTGGCTTCGTAGTTCATGTTCATGTTGCCGATCGAGAGGCGCGGGTAGAAGACATCCTGGCGGGGATTGGCCTCGGTCCAACGGTCGGTGATGTTGCTCAGCAGGTTGCCGCGGCTCGATCCCTGTGCGAAAGGCAGTACGCCTTCGCCGCTGAGGATCGCGTCGACGTGTGCGGCGCCCTGGAACATGGCCGACAGCGAGAGGCCTTTCCAGCCTACGGAGAATCCGAAGCCGTAGACGATTTCGGGGACACTTCCCCAGCCGATGGGCACTTTGTCATATTCGTCGATTTTGCCGTCGCCGTTGATGTCCTTGTAGCGGATGTCGCCCGGGCGCGTGTCGCCGACCTGTACAGGCGCTGCGGCGATCTCCTCCGGACTTTCGAAGAGTCCCAGTGCGATGAGCCCGAACCGCTGGTCGACCTTGTTGCCGATGGTTTTCTGCCAGGGATAGGCCACGGTGCTGTCGTCTTCGAGGACCTTGTTTCGGTTGAACGAGTAGTTACCCATGACGCTCAACGACCAGTCCCGCCACGAATTGGCATAGCTGACCGACATTTCGATACCTTTGTTCTCGACTTTGCCGATGTTGCCGTAGGGGTTGTTGATCATACCGAAATAGGACGGAATGCTTGTGCGGCGCAGGTAAATGCCTTTGCGCGATTCTTTGAAGGCGTCGAATTGCAGGTTGAACTTGTTGTTCAGCAGGCGCATGTCCAGTCCGATGTTGGTTTTGTCGGCGATCTCCCACGTTACGTCGACGGCATATTCGTCGATGGCCGTAGTCCCGTAGGTCTGGTCCATGTTCTTTCCGAACTGGTAACTGGTGTCGTTGGTGTCCTTGACCGTAGCCAGGTAGGCGAAACGGCGTCCGCTGATCTGGCTGTTGCCGACACGACCCCATGTGCCGCGCAGTTTGAGGTACTGGATCACCTCTGTGGCGCCTCTGAAGAAGGGTTCGTTGCTGATTACCCAGCCAAGTCCGACCGACGGAAAGAAGCCGTAACGGTTTTTCGGGGCGAAGTTCTCCGAACCGTTGTATCCGAAGTTGAACTCCCCGAAATAACGGTCGTCGAACGAGTAGGTGAAACGTCCTGCCAGGCCGCGGAAACGGTAGGGCAGCGCCTCTTCGACGTTGGTGGCTTTGGTATTGATTTCGTCGCTCTGGTTAAAGAGCATCATGCCCGATACGGTGTGCCTGCCGAAAGTGTTGCGGTAGTTGACTGCGGCTTCCAGATAGATGGCGCGGTTACCCTTTGCACTGAGGCTGTAGGCCAGGTTTTCGGTTCCCTGGCGGGTTTGCTCGTAGAGCAGGTTGCCGTTGGCGTCGCGTCCTGTGGCGTGGTAGGTGTTCGGGGTTTTGGTGAAACGGTTGCTCGTGTAGTTGTAGGTGTCGAACGAGAACATGCCTGAAACCGAGAGCCCTTTGTAAATCTGCTGCGTGATGCGCAGGTTCGAATAAACCTGGCTGCGCCACTGGTTGGCATAGCCCGTTGCGCCGAGCTGTGCCACGGGGTTTATATCGCCGCCCGAGAAGGCGCCGAGCTTGCCGTCGGGGTAGAGCGGCGCGATATAGGTCGGAGGTGTGAAATAGGCCGATTCGAAGATGCTTGCCTGCGAAGATGCCGGATAGTTGGCGTTGGCCAGGTAGCCCTGGATGCCCAGTTTGATTTCGGTGGTGCGGAACGGGTTGAGCGTGAGGTTCGAGGTGACGTTGTAACGGCGGTAGAAGGTGTTCGAGTTGTAGTCGGCCAGTTTCGTGTCCTTGTACATGCCGTTCTCGTCGTAGTAGGCCAGGCCGATGTAGTAGACCGCCTTGTCGGAACCGCCCTGCACGTTGACGTTGGCCGAGCGGTTGCGGCTGAAGTTACGCAGGATCTGTTTCATCCAGTCTACGTCGGGATAGAGATAGGGGTCTTCCCCGCGGCGGGTCTTATCAATGATCTCCTGGCTGTATAGTTTGCCGCCGCCGCGGGTGAGCGACGCTTCGTTCGACATCTCCATGTAAGTCGCGCCGTCGGCGAAATCGGTGATCTTGGTCGGTTTGGTGAGGCCTTCGGTATAGCGTACGCTGAATTTGGGGCGTCCTTTCAGGCCGCTTTTGGTATTGATGATAATGACGCCGTTGGCGCCGCGAACGCCGTAAACAGCAGTTGCAGAGGCGTCCTTCAGGATCGAGAAACTCTCGATGTCTTCGGGGTCGACGTTGGAGAACGAGCGGGGAACGCCGTCGACGAGCGTCAGAGGGGCGCTCATGCTGGCTGTCAGCGTTGAGATGCCGCGGATGTAGATGTTCGCGTCGTCGAAGCCCGGTTCACTGGTTCGCTGTACCGAGACCAGGCCCGATACGCGGCCCGCAAGGCCTTGTGTGAGGTTGGCGACGGGAACTTTCAGTTCCTTGGTCGCTATGGTCTGCTGCGAGCCGATGACGCTGATCTTTTTCTGCACGCCGTAGCCCACCACCTCCACGGCGTCGAGGATGGCGTCGTTTTGCAGCATAACCACGTCGACGATTTCCTGCCCTGCGACCGAAACGTCCTGCGATTTGTAACCTACATAGCTGAATTCCAGTACTTCGTCGGGATAAACGTCGAGCAGGTATTTGCCGTTGATGTCGGTGGCTGTACCGATGTTCGGACGGGCCTTGATGCGGATCGTGACGCCGATGAGCGGATCGTTGTTCTGGTCCCTGACGACGCCTGTGATGCGTGTGATCTTCCGGGGTGTAGCTGCGGCCGCAGCTACGGAGCGTCCGATGACGATCTGCCTTCCCGAGAGTTTCCAGGTGTTGTCGGTTCCGGCGAACAACTGTTTCAGGACAGCCGAAATGGGCTGATTCGTTACTTTCAGGGTGACTTTGCGGTGGATGTCCAAGATGTTGTCGTAGTAAACGAAGATGTAGTCGCTTTGGCGTTCGATCAGTGTGAGGACCTCCTTGATGGGGCGGTTCTGTACGTTGAGCGTGATGGTTTTCGCCGCCTCTGCCGTTTGTGCACTGACGGGCCGGATGAACCCGATTGTTGCCAGCAAAAACAGGAATGTTATCCGGAATAGGTGGAATAATCCCCCATTATCGGCCTTAAAAAGACCGATTTTACCATTTTTGTTGTACATTTGTAAAGATTTGAAGTTTAAAAGGCTATTTTAGATTTTCAATCGCTCCGGATGTCGTTGAGGGACGACATCCGGTCTTTTTTTGGAGGGATACGGGCTGTTACATAGGCAGGTCAGTTTGGGTTGTTGGTAGTCGGGTTATAGTCGATTCGGAAATTCCCGGATCCGGTGATTTGCAGGTTGATGGGGGCTGTTGCGCTCAAGATTTTCAGCACTTCGGCCGGATCGTCTTTGAGTTCGAGTTTGCCCGAGAGCGTCAGCGCTTCGGCTTCGGGCGTACACTCGATCCGACAATTGTAGTAGCGGGAAAGGCGTTCGAGGATGTTCGACAGCGGGTCGTTGTCGAAGGGCAGGTATCCGTGAATCCAACTGATGTAGCTTTCGGCTTCCACTTCGCGGACCTCCAGCGATTCCGAGGTGCCGAGGATGGCTTGTTGGCCGGGAACGATGCGAATTCCGCGGTCGGATCGTCCGGCAGGGGCTACGCTGACGGAGCCGGAGAGCAGGACGACCTCCTGCGTGCGATCGCGGCCGTAGGAGGATATGTAGAATTTGGTTCCCAAAACGCAGACATCCATCTTGCCTGTGTGTACCGAGAAAGGCCGTTCGGCATCGTGCGCCACTTCCATGTAGATTTCGCCTTCGACGTATATTTCGCGCTTCTGCTTTTCGAATACGACGGGGTAGACCAGCCGTGATCCGGCGTTGATCCAGACGCGGGTTCCGTCGGCGAGCGTCAGTGTCGTCTGCTTGCCGTAGGGAACGACCAGCTGGTTGAACGTCGCAGCCTCTTTTTTGGGAATGGTTTTTTCGGCGTTGTTGATCCGGATGGCGGTCGAATCGTAACGGATTGTCGATTTTTGGGTTTCGAGCAGGAGGGTTTTCTGCTCGGACAGCACCAGTTGCACCTCTTTCTGGGTGAATACGGGGGTGTCGGCCTGCCGGATAAACATTTCGATGTCCGGGACGGTCGACGGTTGCAGTCGGTAGTAACCGACAACGGCCAGCATGACGCAGGCTGCCGCTGCGATGCCGATGCCCAGACGGCGCAGTTGCGGCCGCAGGAAAGACCGGGGTCTGGGTGCTTCGGCAATCCGGGCCATGACGTTTTCGAGGGCTTGCCCGGTGTTGAACCGGGTTTCCGCAAGGCGGGCGTTTCCCCAGGCTTTGTAAGCCCGGAGAAAGGCGTCGCGGTTGGCTTCGGATGCTTCGAGCCACTCCTGCAGTTCCCGGCGTTCCGTGTCGGTGAGGGGTGTGCCGTCCAGTTGGCGGGTTATCAGATCTTCGATGATATGTTCGGGTCTCTTCATTCTATCTATATCACGGATGAAAGCGCTGAAACCCTACCCCCTCCGGCGTTTTTTTTCGGACCGCCGGGGTAAACAAAAAGCAGAACCGGTGAGGCTCTGCTTCTTGCGGGTTGCGAAAATAGGCATTGTCAATAGACCCACTCGAAATTGTCGACGTAGAGTACGTTCGACTTGCAGCCTGCCATGAAGTCGCCGTAGGCGCTCGTCGAGCAGGAGATCACGATCTGATACAGCCCCGACGGTTTGGCCTTCGTGTCGTAGAAGTTGAGCGGAAGCTGTACGTCGATCATCTTGCCGCCGGTCGAACTTTGGTCGATGAAGAGCGAGCCGTAGGCGATGATCGGACCCTCGTCGAGCGTACTCATCTCTTCCGGGTCCCAGGTCCCGGTGGGGGCTTCCGTGCCCGATCCGACTTCGCGGCGGGTGTTCCAGTCCACGATGGCGACCATGATGCGGGCCTTGTCCCGGTCTCCTTCGTGAATCGGGGCGCCGAAATTCTTTTCGATGTCGACGATGCCGATATGTTCCGCATAGTATTGCAGTTTCAGCGCCTTGGGACGGGCTTTCCAGGCGTAAGGCTGGCCGAACGACACGACGCCCCGGGTCAGGACGTCCTTCTGGAACAGCCCCGAGAAGAGGTTGCCCGAGGCGAGGACTTTCACGGCGGACGTAGCCTGGAGTTTGGCGCGCGTGCCTCCGTCGAAGGGGGCCTGCGTGCAGAGTCCCCTGGTGAAGGTGTTGTTGCCGCTGCCCCAGAACTCCGCGGTCTTGTTGTTCTGGGTCCAGCAGCTCAGCGAGCTGTCCTCCAGGTCGCCGTTGGGAATCGTGTTGCCCGCGGGGGCCGCATATTCCATCAGCTGGGTCTGCTCGCCCCCGACCGTCAGGCGGAATTCGTAGGTGTGCCCTGCGAAGAGACCCTTGTCCGGCACGAAGTTGTAGACGGCAAGCCCGTGGGGGTTGGTCGACGAGCTCCATTCGGGCGCGAGCGTTGCCGTCAGGATGCCGGCCTCGTAGCTGCTCTCCGCCATTCTCTGCCACTCCGTGGCGCCCTTGATCCGGTATTCCAGCGCGGCGCCGGCCGCATACTCCTCGGCGGAGACGAGAGCGGTGGCCGTGGCCGTATTGTTCCACAGGTCGGTTGCCCGGAGGGCGACCTTCACATTGGTAGGCTCCACGTAAAGCAGCCACCGTTCGGTGATTCCGTGGCAGGTGACGTCTACGAAACGCACCGATTCGAAGCTGCTGCCCGAAAGCTCTTCGAGCGAGGGCGAATAGGTCGTGATGTCGGCGGGGCCGAGTTTGAGTTCCGTGACCTCGATATGTGCCAGATCGGTGTCGCTGGGGACGAGGACCCGGGCGATGCGGTTTTTCTCCTCGATCTCCGTGGCGCCGATCTGCCCCGTCACGCTGAAACGGCGTTCGATGGTCTGTGTGGCGCGGATCGTCCATTCGTAATCCTGGTAGAGCGAAAGCGTGGTGTAGATCGGCGAACGCAGGTCGAACGTGCCGGTCAGCTCCCGGGAGCTGCGGATCTGTTGCAGGACCTCCTCCTTGTCGAGCTGGATGCTGTGGATGACGGCGTCGTAACCCACGGCGTCGATCCGCACGTTGCGGATGTCGGTCGCTTCGTCGAGCGAGAGGGTGACTGTCCGCGACGTGACGTTGTTTTCCGAGACCGAGAAGCCCTGGCCTTCGACGCTCGCGATGCGGAGTTCGACGACCGGATAGGGGATGTCGTTGTGGATGCACGACGCGAGGAGCGCCGCGGCTGCAAGGAGTGCTGTTTTCAGGTATCTGGTCATAATTTATTTCTTTTTCTTGTCCCACAGGTGTACCGTCATGCCGAAGTTGATGGCGGCGACGTTGAGCCTGAAACGCATGTTCGAAGCCTTGCGCGTTCCGATCTTGTTGCCGGCGTCGTCCTTCTGCGTGACGGAGGTGTACTGGATGCCGCCCAGCCCGAACGACAGCGTGGCGCAGACGTTGGGGAAGATATAGACGGCAGCTCCCGGATTAAACGCCAATTTGAGCTGCGTATTGTCGCTGAACGTGGTTTTCATGTTGTCGCTGGCGGTGTCGGGCTGGTAGGAGAGTTTCGACGTTCCGGTCGACAGCGAGAGTTCGAACTCGGCGAACAGTCCGAAACGGCCCTTCGGGTCGAGTCCCGCGTAGGAGCGGTGGAAAATGCCGAACGAGTAGTTGTCGCTGTTGAAATTGACCTTCGGAATGCTGCCCGAGGCGTCGTTGCTTTCGCCCAGGTCGTAGCGTGCGGCATCGAGGTTGCCGTCCATGTGGCGGTAGCCGAAACGCACGCCCAGACAGTTGTTGTCGCGGTAGAAATAGCCGATGAAGGGTTTGACGGTGGCCACCGTGCCGTCGGCGTCGATGCCGTCGAGGATGAGCATGATGTCCGTGTCGTCGCTCGACATCGTGCCGTAGGAGGCCGTCAGACCCATGATCACCTCGCCCTTGTAGGCGAACTTGAGCTTGTTGATTTCGCGGTCGATACGCCGGCGTGTGGGCAGGAACTGTTTTTTGCCGCGGATCGGCGACTGAACTTCCGCGGCCTTGAGTGCCTGCAATTGCTTCTGTCCGTCGGCCGGGACTGCCGCTTCCGAGGCCGGCGCTTCGGCGGCCGGCGCATTTCCGGTTGCCGGGGCTTCTTCTTCGGTGGAGATCGTTCCGGCTGCGGCGGGTGCGATTGCGGCTGCCGGA
>OGRK01001334.1_pt1 | contig 16143 bp, 18 predicted proteins | sample 1553471 | NCBI WGS metagenome assembly OGRK01 (sample SAMEA2580080, study PRJEB22360) | human gut metagenome | biome: human gut; feature: human-associated habitat; material: faeces | place: Denmark | collected 2008/2010
GTGAAAAACGTGCATCAGCACAAGGGTATGCAGACAGCCTGACGGTGAACCATTTTGGTGACACCTATGTCATTGAAATTGTGAACCCGGTTGAATATGCATCCTATGTTGAGTACGGACACAGGACAGCCAATCATTCAGGATGGGTCAAAGGTCAGTTTATGATGACCATATCTGAACAGGAATTACAGAAAATTGCCCCAGAGGTGCTTGAAAACAAAATCAAGAAATATTTAGGGGGACTTGGTAAATGATAAATTCAATAGTTGAAGCAATCAGTTGTTCCCTGAACAAAGAATTTGGGGATGATTATGAAATCCACAATGAAGAAATTAAGCAAGGTTTGAAAGAGCCTTGTTTTTTTATTGCTTGCTTGAACCCAAACAACAACCTTTTCCTTGGCAAACGGTATGAACGTACCAATCAGTTCTGCATCCAGTATTTCCCACAGTCTGCAAAGAAGCAGCGGGAATGTGCTAATGTGGCTGAAAGAATGTATGACTGTTTGGAGTATGTCACAACAGACGGTGATACCAAGCCAATCAGGGGTTCAAAAATGAATCATCAGGTGGTTGACGGTGTTCTGAATTTTTTTGTCAAATCTGCAATTGCAGATTTTATAATTTCTAATATTCAAAAGCAATTCGACAAATTTTATTTCGAATATTATGTGGAATCACTTTGATTGTTGCTTATCTTCATTTTTCGTGATTGTTGTTTCTTCCGGTGCATCATCCTTTTTCCAGGAATACAGCGTTTGGCTCATCATGTGCAGTGTGTTGAGTGCCTTTTTCCTCCGGCGTAACATTTTGCGAATGTCACAAATGACAAATGCAATTACGCCTGCCAGAATTGCAATGGAAAGCACCAGCATACCGCACAGAGCCAGAAAGTCCGGTGTGATATATCGGGACAAGCTGGTCAGCTGCGTGATCAGGATTACTGCGATTACCACAACAAGAACAATCCCCGTTGCAATCAGCAGCTTTTTGAAACGCTTCATTGCCAGACACCCTCTCTCCGGATGGTTTCGCCCCATGTGGAAACGTGATGCAGTTCTTCTGCCAGCACACGTTCTTCCTCCTGTCTGGCAGATTCTCTTGCCAGTGTCTGAAAGTCGATCAGTTCATCGTAGCGAATGGCTTTTTCGATGCGGCTCATTTGCATTTCCTGCCTTTCTTTTCTGTAATTTTGCTTCGTTTCTTTCATTCCATTTCCGGTGCAATTCCCGTAGATCCACTACAATTGCTGCAACAATGAAGGCAATCAGAACTAGTGCAGCCAGTGCAATGCAAGTCAACGGGATAAAATCCGGAAAATGAACGGGATTTCCATAGAAATCAACCCACATTTCTCAAATCCTCCAGCCATTCCTGCACGGTTTCCGGTGTCAGCAGATAGAACTGCATCACGCTGTACAATGGTGCGTAGTGTGGTTCTCCGTGAACAGAAAACCGTTCTTTTCCGGTGATTTTCAGCATTCCTCTGTTCGCCAGCAGTTTCACATCAATGCCGGAGATTCCGAATTTTTGCTGGAACGAATACGAACTTACGCCCATTTGCTTACAGGCATCTGCAAGGCTTTCTACACCGATGGTTTCCATGAGAAATTCAGCGATCTCGTTTTTACTCCAAAAATTGCTGATTGGAACGTGATGTTCCTTTGCCAGCTGGACCAGTCCGTCTTTGGAGATTACCCCTTTGCCGTGGGTGATCCGGTGCAGAACATAGGCTTCTGCGGTCGGAAATTGTTCCATGTATGTCATGATTTTTACCTCCCCAATTTTCAGATTCCGGCACTTTGCCCCGCAAATATCCCCCAAAAGCTATTCCGCCACCTACTACGAGCAACTGTAAAAGATCAGACGGAGAGAATATTTGCAGGGCAAAGCACCGGAAATCTGGCGTAATACTGGCATTTCCGAGTACGGATAGTCTTGGAAAATGGTGATCGAAAGGAGTGCATAGGGGTCATGCAATCAGGGGAAAATGACTATCCGCATTCGGAAATGCCAGTGAATTTTTGCTATTTTTTCTGCAATGTCCGGCAAATCAGATCTGCCGCTGCTCTGGATGGTGCAGAAAAGCCAAACTGTCTGTGGCAGGAAAGGCAAACTGCACGGTACTGATAGCCGCCGGCATATGTAACGCACATCGTCTTTTTGCCGCAGTAAATGCAGGAAATGGCTTCTTTTCTTGCTGATTCCATGTCTTTTTCACCTCGCATTTCTCTGTGGCTTTTACCCTCGGAACATGGTTTTTCCGTAAAATCGCTCTTGGAAAGCTTCGTCATGATAGATTTTCGGAATAAAAAAGGCTGGATCCATGTTTTTGAGTTCATTGCCCTCTGCAAAATCACAGGTCAATGTTGCATTATACAAGGCGGTTATGAGATATGCCTTGGGATTTCTGATGTTATTTGTGGAGAGCATCAGGGATTTCAGCACATACTCGATATGCTTCATTTTGATTTTTTTGAATTGACTCTCCACAATGGAGTGCGGCATATCTTCTTTTCCGATGCGAATGGTGTCTTTTTTGGAACAAATCGTATCCACGATAATTCGGACAAGCATATCCACTTCGCTGAGTGTTCCTGCAAACGTTGTTTCTTCGCTGCGATTCATGAAGTTGTCTGGTGTTTCCTCAAAGAAATCACAGTACCAGTCATATTCGATTTGTTCCTTGACAAAAAATTCTGTTGCAAATCGCATTTGTGCTGCATTCTGTGTTTCAAATCCATCAATCGGATCCATCGAATCAACTGGCAATTGTTGAAAACTTCGTTTGTCCGCTCCGATAGATTGATTGATACATAATTGATCTATGTTTTCTTGATTATTGTTTTCTTTATATGTGCTTGGGCAACCTTGACTTAGGTTTTCTGAATCAAGGCTCTCCAAATCAAGATTTTCAGCGGAATCAGCTGAAACGGACGATCCATTCTCAGCTTCTTCATCTTCATCGATGGACATTCGTTCATCACTAAAGATGTACTCCCAGTCTGAAATTTTTCCATTGGTGTAGATTCGTCTGCGGATCAGATAGTGCTTTTCTTCCAGTTTTTTTAGTGCAGTGGAGATCTTCGTGACACCGTCCGGCAGTATCTTGGAAAGGCCCTTAATGGAAAACTTCCAGTTGTCCGGAAGTGCAAGCATGGTGATGAGAACACCACGCTCTGTTGCTCCCAGTTCGCTGTCACGGAGCATTGCATTATTGATGATTGTGAAGTCATGTGATACTCTTTTTGTTAGTCTTGGCATAATCTACTCCTCTTTTTTTCAGACTACAGCTGACTGCTGTAGGAACTACGATAGGGGCTATTAAAAGTGGATTGTTCTTTTTCCAGCCGGTGCTGTTCTTCCAGAGAACTTGCATAGAATGCAATTGCTTTTCCGATAAACTCGGTAAAATCCTTGTCCTTCCATTCCTCTGGATTCAGGTATGCCGGGATCTGTTCCAGCAGATCTTTTTTTCGGGGAATATAGCGGATATGATCTACCTGATTCGGCTTTTCTACCTCCAGAATGTCTACAATGGCATCCATATCCAATGTGCCTGCCTTGGAAAGTTTCCGCATCGCTACAGCCTGAGCCTTACTTGGATAATGCTCAAAGGCGGTGAGTTCCATCTCGTCCCAAACATCACGTTGTTCTTTTTCGGAGAGGTAGGACAATTCAACGCCTGTCATCATGCCGATCTTATTGTCATCAATGAGAGTTTGCAACTCTGGAATCAAATAGGCTAGGCGAATATATCGCTGAACACTACGTCCGTTCATATGATATGTTTCACCAACTAAATCTCGTGTTCTGACATTTTTTGCAACTGTTCCATTTTCAGGGCGACCAGTAATGCGTTCTCTTGCTTCTACTTCCATCCTCAAAGCATTACCACGCTCACACGGGAGAATATTCTCTCTAGTCAGTAAATTGCTCTCTGTCATGGCAACGATAGCTTCATCCATGGTCATGTTATGGATTCTGACTTCCAGACGATGATCTTCCGGAAAAATTTGTCGTGCAACATGGGTTCTGCGGTGTCCGGCGACGATATAGAATGTATCCTCGCCACGCTCATTCTTCTCTCCGGTACGGATCACCTCAATTGGTGTCCGGATTCCGGAATGCATAATGGATTCTTTCAGCTTGCTCATATCTTCATCGTCCCGGATGTAAAACGGGTGATTCGGAAATGTTACCAGCTGCCGGGGATAGATCATCAGCCGCTCTGGCATAGCAGCTTCGTCACGCTGCTCCTGAGTAGTGATGATCTGGGCGTATTTTGCTTCTTGTATTTTGCTGTCCTGCATGATTTCCTCAAATGCAGACCGCAGGTTTTCTTGCGATACGGGCATATGTTCTTATTCTCCTTTCGTGTATTCCGGAAAGCGAAGCTTGATCGCTTCCCAGAAAAATGGTGCATATTCACAACTGAAAATGGCATCCACAGAACTGTAGATGCCATCTTCAAAACTATTCCAAAGATTAAATGCCAACCGAGTTGTCTTTCTGGAAGTATCAGTTTGCCACGAAAGTGACAATGCATTTTCTCCGAGAATCGCATCAGATTCCAGATCAAACAGGTCGGCAAAATGCTGATAACACACATCGTCCAGTGTGAACAGATATGCAATCACAGTGTGATAGCAATCTGATGAACGCATTTGCTTCAATGTCTTCCGGCATCGGTCGAAATGCTGTGAATTTCGGAAAATAGTATTCATACTTTCTTTTCCTCCATATTCACGATTTCCTGTACCAGTGTTTCAAATGCCTGGCTGCCCTTGCCGTTCTTGTCCTCTTTGAAAATTGACACGCCATTCAGAGATGCATCCTGAAAACGGACTGCCTTGGGGATTTCCGTATGCAACACGCCAAAATCGCTGTACTGCTCCCGAAGCATCTCGATCAGTGCTTTGCTGGTTACCACACGGCTCTCTACCATGGTGAACAGGATGCCGTCCAGTATCAGAGCCGGATTCAGTCCCCGACGTACCTGAGAAATGGTGTGCAGCAGCTGTGTCAGACCTTTGGTAGACAAAAACTGTGCCTGAGTAGGAATCAGCACCTCTGTCGCTGCGGTCAGGGCATTCTGCACCAGAATTCCCAGCGTAGGCAGGCAGTCGATCAGAATGTAATCATAACCATCCTTCACAAATTCGATGTACCGCTTCAGATGAGATTCCCGGCACATACTGCTCATAAGAGCCATTTCTGTACCGGACAGCATAATGTCGCAAGGCAGCAGATCCACGCCTTCCTGGCTGTGCAGAATCCCATACGATGGAGTTTTCGGCAGCTTGTCATCCAGCAGCATTCCATAGATGCTGGAAAGGGTTACTTCCAGACCATCGGAGTTCTTCCAGCCCAGTGCAGCCGTCAGACTGCCCTGGGGGTCGCTGTCGATCAGCAGGACACGTTTGCCGGTGTTGGCAAGTCCGATGCCAAGGTTCAGAGCGGTCGTGGTCTTTCCAACGCCGCCTTTCTGGTTTGTCAGTGCGATTACTCTACAGTTGCTCATAGTAGGTTCTCCTTTAATGTGTATTTTGTATTCCCCGAAGGGTGGTGGGCTGGATACGCTCCAGCGGGCGGTGGCGAAACACATATTTTTGACTTAGTCAATTTCAATTTGCTTTTTGTGCCACAACAGATTCGGTTGTATTTCTATAATTGATTTCGACATAATCACTGCATTTACTCGGTTACGCTTTTCTTAGCTTCTTTTATTTTTGCTTTATACGCAGACAGTTCCTGCAAGTAATTTTCAATTGCCTGTGCATCTTCTTCCGGAATGGTCGTTTCTTTGCCATCAATATATAGACGACGCTTTCCTTCTTGACGACTAGTGTAGAATCTTTGATTCCAGTAGCCTTCTGGGTAGCACGCTGGTTTCTGCGGAACAGGAATTTCAGCGATTTTTTCTTTGATTTTTGCCTGTTTAGTCTCTTCCTTCTTTTGCTTTTCCGTGTATACGATCAAATCGCTCTGGGAGAAATTCCGATGGATGATAAGGTCAGGAAATACTTCGGTTGCCTTTTTTAGTTCTTCCTCTAATTCTTCCAGTGTTCTCGCATCTGTATACCATGCAGGTGTGGGTTTCGACAGTACATTAAGAATGCCACCAGTTCCGATTCTTCCCCAGGAATAGCCGAGTTTCTTGATTTCATCTTTCACCGGTAATGTGTTTCCAGAGAAAACCAGTCGAAACGGCAGTGTATCCAAAGGATTGCACTGGATTGCTAGCGTCAGCGGTGTTTCGGCTTCTTTTTCCCGCATTTTCGCCTTGTAACACTCTGTACAAAGTCCACACCCTTCCAGATATTCAATTCTTCTTTGACGATCTTTTTCTTTCCCGATCAGGTCAACAACGCCTTCGTGTCCGCACGAAAATTTCACTGTGTACTTTGCCATAATTAACTCCTTTCCTCATTGGATTCCCATTCGCTGATGATATAATCCGCCCGTTCATCATAGTTATCTTCCAGTTCATCCAGACAGATCTTATATGCTTCATGCAGCTTTTCCATTAAGTTATCATCCGATTTGATGAATCTTGCAACTTCGTGGTAGTCTACATCTTCCACATCAATGTCAGCATACTTGGCAGCTTTTTTAATGAGTTCTTCTTTTCGGATTCCTACTGCATCAGCCAAATCTCCCAAATTGTCAAAGCCATCAAAGTAAGTTGTGTGATGTTCATAATCCGTATATATGGTATCATGGTCATCATCGAGCCATGATCTACCGCTAGGATTCACAAATGTGTCCAATTCAGCCGTCTTTTCAGCTTTGTCGTAGTACAGATACACATCGGTATCATAAGGGTTCAGTGCCAGGTCAAACTCTCTGAGCATCTTAGCTAGTTCTGCTACGATTTCAGCACGATTCTTCAATTCCTTCATTCCTTTTCCCTCCTGAAATTAGTCTTTCAATCACCATTCTAAAAGCGGAATGCCATCTGAAAAGAGATTAAAACTGTCCGTTTCATCTTTTCAGATGGCATTTTTTAACTAGTCTTCACATTTCAGAAATTGTGGACACTGTGTCCACAATTTTCAGAATGCAAAATCCATCCGCTTTGCAGCGGCTACATCAGAATGTAACCACTGCAAAACAGATGGATTGTTTTGCGTTATTTGCAGTTTCCTGAAATTTATCATAATGCTGTACGCATTTGATTTATCTCGCAACTGCGTTGTTTTCGCTTACCCCAACATTTGCAAAAGAGCCAAAATTTCCTTAAAGATGATCTCCGGACGTTTCATCTCGGTCATGCTGCTGTAGGTGGAGATCATGTTCATGAAAAAGAACAGGATCACCATCGTTGTGCCGATTGCCTGAAAACTGGTGGCAAGCACATTCGTCAAGTTGTATAGGGTATCACTGAATGCTTCCGGACCGGTTGTCAGAATACCGACAACTTCCGACATTAGGTTATTGAAAATGTCGAGGACTGCTCTTAAATAGGTTGCAATTTCCTGCATACAAATCCTCCTTTTTGTGTGGATCTATTGGTTTTACCAAGTGACACCGATGGCGTTCAGCAATTCCTTGCCGAAGATCATCAGCAATCCAGCACCGATACACATAATGCCAGTACCACGCTGGGACGCATCTCTGGATGCCATAGCGGTGGCAAATTCGTAAATACCGAAAACGGCAAAGCCAACTCCCACCAGCCGCACGATCAGAATGATGATGTCGATCAGATTCGTCATGGAATCCAGTGCTGCTGTGGTGCTGTCTGCAAATACCGTCATTGACATCAGCACGGCACTAACTGCGACTGTCATGTACGTGATCAGCCACTTTACCTTTCTCCAGTTCTTGTTCTTCAGATCTGTTGTTTTCATTGTGCTTTTTCCTTTCCTGTGTGCATCAGAGATGCTGCATACTGCATCAGTTCCTCTGATGAGTAGTCTAATTCGTCTAAATTCAGTTCGATACTGCCATCCTCTGCGGCATGGTCGTGGAAAAAAGCATCCAACTCGGCAGTATTTTTTCTCTGGATTGCTTCTCGCTCCTGCAAGTCCCATGTTCTTTGCCGTTGTTCCCGCTCTGCGATCTTTTCCTCACTGTAGTGATAGGATTCTGCACCACCCAGAGCGATCTCGGAAAAGTTGGGGTGATGAAACACATCGTATTTCAAATCCAGAATCGGATTTTCACCACGCATAATGTAGATGGCATACTTGTTGTCCAATCGCCCGACTTCATCCGGAAGCATCAGTTCTCTTTTTTGCAGTTGTGTACTTTTGGAGGAACTGCCATTTCTTCCTTTGGACTGCGAGTAGGAATCAATGTCAATGGTTTCTGTTCCCAAACGTTTGGAAACATACTCAAAGGTACTCTGTTCATTCCCGCCCAGATAGAGAAAAGAATCGCAGTTTCCCACAATAGATTCCCATTGTTTCTCATAGAGTGCTTTCAGCTGCGAGAGATTTTGCAAGATGATCGAGCAAAAAATCTGCCGCTGCCGCATGGTGGACAGTAAGCTTTCAAAACTTTTGGGCAGTGCAACATTGGCGAATTCGTCCATGAGAAAATGCACCGGAACCGGCAACTTTTTTCCTCGATAGTCATCTGCACTGCGGTACAGCTGCTGAAACAACTGTGTGTACAGCATTCCCACCAGAAAATTATACGACTGATTGTCGTCCGGAATCACGGCAAAAATGGCGATTTTCTCTCTGCCCATTCGCTTGAGTTCCAGTTCATTCTGACTGGTGAGATCTGCAATACTCTGCACATTAAACTTCGATAATCTGGCATTCAGAGTAAACAATACAGACTGCATGGTTTTCGCCGCACCGCTGCGGTATTCCTGATAGGCACGATATGCCGGGTGGCTGTCCGCTTTTTTATTGTCATGCTCCAGCTTTCGCTGCAATTCCAGCATATCACCGTCCAGCTGAGAGGGTTTTGGATTGCCCATCTCATCTTCTTCGGTCTTTGCACGACGTAAATACCGCATAACAGAGGTAAAATTCTGCTGTTCCTTCGGCAGCATCTCCCGCACATAAAAAATCAATGCACGCAGCAGAGATTTTGCAGAATCGTCCCAGATCTGTTCTCCTTTTCGGGCTTCCTTGTCTGTGGTGTTGTCAAAAATGTTGTCTACCAGCTGCAACACATCATCTTCCGTTTCCAGAAAGTCAAACGGGTTGTACCGGTCGGAACTCTCCGGATGTTTCAGATCCAACACCCATACTGTGTAACCTTGCCGCTTGAGAAAACCGCCGCAATCCTCAGTCAATTCGCCTTTTGGATCCAGAACGATATATCCTGTGTTGGCTTGCAGAATGTTGGGGCGAGCATAGAACATACTCTTACCGGCACCGGCACCGCCAATCACCAGCACATTGAGATTTCTGCGGGTTTTCTGTGCATTTAAGCTGAGTTTCATGTTTTGCGTCAAAATGAGATTCGGGTGTTGCACCGTGTCCAGATCATAGGGTTTTTCCGGAGGAGGGCTGTTTTTCTTTTCCTTTTCTCCGTATTTATGACTAAGAAAACCGGGATCTTCCCATTTGGTGGAGCCGTGTTCTTCTCCGTGCCGGTAATTCCTTTGATTACAGCATTTGTACAAAGCGACTGCGATGACAAGAATCAGTACCAAAACCAACGTCATTTTTAATGTCTTGCCGGAAAATGTGAAGTGCAAATTGCCGGCTTGCAGTTTTGTCAAAGCAACAAAAAACTGAAAGACATTGCCGTGCCAGTATGGCGATGTAAAAGCGGAAAACAGAAAAATCAGAATCAAGCCAAGTCCGCACAAAACGATTTGCAGCCAGAGCGGTTTTTGCTGTTTGGGCTTCTTCATGATGTGCCACCTCGTTTCCAGTACTCCCAGAAAGATTTCTTTTCAGGAACGGACTGTAAGTACGCCTGTAATTTTTCTTTTACCATTTCTTCTGCCAGAACGGCAGCCCGTTTTTCGGCGATCTCCTGAATTCGTTTTTCTTCTGCTTGCTTTTGCTGCTCTGCCTGTAGTGCCTCTTGTTCTGCCTGCTGTTTTCGTTCCATTTCCAGCTGTTTGATCTGCCCCTGGTAATATGCGTCGAGATCACGCAGCGGATGGATCGTCATACAGTGCATTGCCATGCGAATGGAATTGTCTGCAATTGCTGTATCTGTGATTCTTCGCAGACTGTCCTGCATGGCTTTTAGATTGATTCCTTCCGGCGAGATGCCATATTTTTTGCATAGCATGTATACCACCATATCTGTCGTCACAATGGCATCGATCCCAGTTTCCTTTTCCAGAAGCTTAGAAACCAGAATTGCTGCAATCGAGCGGAATCTGGCATTGTGATTGGATTTTAGATTGACGTACCACTGTTTTTCTGTGAGATCGTAGTATGCAACCCGATTTTTGCTTTCCTCCAGTTCAACCGGTTCTTGTCCCAGTGTCTGAATCAGGGCATGATATGCCTTTTCTGCGTTTGGCGGCAGTAAAGAACGCTGCTGGTCTGTTTGACTGACATCGAATACGTACAGAATACTTTGACTTTTGAATAAGGCAAGAGTAATGGGACGAACGTCCGGCAGCAGATGTGTGCCGCATTCCAGCCACTCCCGCTGGGTGCGAAATTCTGTAACTTCCTCTGGATCCTGCACCATGAGTAAGCAGATATTTTCCTTAGCGTACTCCGGAAACCGCAGAGCCATATCTAAAAATGGCACAATATTCTGTGACTTTACCAGCGTATACTGCACATTGGCGATATGGATCGCTTCATCATACGATAACATTGCCATTGGATTCACCTCCTTTTTCGTGTAGCTCCTGATTATTGACTGTATGGTGCATGGGAATCACCTCCTTAACGTTTTGAAACAACTGTTAAAGTTCTGCGGCTTGGGAACGCTTTCGTCCGGTATCCGGAGAGCCTTCGGATAAATCGCCAAAGTTCAAAGCAGAATCCCAGTTTCTGTTTTGTTCTGCCAAAGCCGGATCGTCCGGAAATATTTTGTCCCAGTCGATACTGGGCGGCTCTAATGGCGTAGATGATTCTTCCGGTATATCTGGTTCCGGCATGGGTGGAGCGGCAGTTTCTGCCGGTTTGTCAAACATGGCAAGCACTTCTTCCAATTCCGGCGGAAGGGAATTGGTTTCCGGCTCTGGGTTGGCAGCCACTTCTGGATCTCCGGTACGCTGCTCTGCTTCTGTCGGTGTTGCTTGTACTGCGGCACCTTGTCTTTCCAGCTTCATCTGCTGAGAGATCCAGATCCAATCTTCTTGCAAAGATTGAATTCCGTCCGGAATACTTTGCAGGCACTGTTCCGCCTGCGGCATTTCTGGAATCTCCAGTGGAAATTCCTTGCGAATGCCCATTTGGTAGGCAGCAGCCTGTGCGGCATACGCAGCCTTTTGACGAATGCCCAGATAAAATTCTGGCTGCTGTGCGTGTTGATACTGCTTGCTGTAGATGACCTCACGCATCATTGCAAAAGCAACATCGTCATAAGCTGCTCCTTTTGCAATGCAGAGTTGATTGTTTCGTGGGTCAAAACGCACCGGATTTTCCAAAGGAATCTCTGCACTTGGCTCCACAAAGACTGGCATCTTCCAGCCATTTTGCCGCATGAATCCGATTGCGGTGTTGACACAGATTTGCAGCATTTCCTCTGCACTGGCTTCCGGAATTTCTGTCCCATCCTCCAGATGGAATGGATGTTCTGCATCATTCCTTCGGTACTGTTCGCTCGGCTCTGTCTGATCTTCCCGGAAAAGCGGAACCATTTCTTGCTGTTCCATGGTTCTGGTTCGACCGTGAAAGTTTTCCGGAGCATAAAGATGCAAACTGCTCTTTTCTCCATATCGGATTTTTCTGCCTGCCTGATTCCATTCTTCCATGGTTCTGGCTTGTCCGGCAGTTGGATTTTGCAGAGATGCCAGATACAGCAGCACACTGTTTTTCAAGTTCAGCTGGTATCTTGCGTAAAACTGCAAAAAGTTTTGCAGCTGTGATTTCTCTTGCAAGGCAAGAATGCCTTGCTGATACGCATTGCTTGGCGAAAATGCGGATTCCTGTTCCATGTTCTTTCACCTCACAATTCTGCGGCTCTGCCACGCTGTACCGGCTTTTTCAGATTTCGTTCCATCTGTTTTGTTAGTTCTGCCTGTACGCCAAAAATAGACGGCATGGACGGAGTGGGAGCCGATTCTTGTTCCTGCTGTGGAAACAGCGGCTTTTTTTCCTTGCTCTCCTCCGGTATAGGCGGTACTTCCAATTCCGGAACCGTCCACATGGGATCAGTACCAGAACGTTCTGCCGGAGAGGTTTCCTGTACCGGAGGTTCCGCTTTTTTTGCCGGCTCTGGTTCTCCGTCCTCTACCAGCAGTTCATGGGAGGACTGACCGGGAGCCAGATTCGTCTGCATTTGCTGATACATATCATGCTCTATCTGTGTCATACTGCTCTGTGGCGGCACTTGTGCCGGCATTGGATACGGGCGGTACGCCTGACTGCTGCGACTGGGCATATGGCTGAGATTGCGTTTGTGTTTGTGCTTGTGTCTGGGACTGCTGCGGTTCATACGGATACATTGCTGCGGTCTGAGCACTGCACAGGGAACTGATCTGCAATCGTTCCATGATGCTCCGCACCAGAGGTGCGTCCTGCTGCCGAAAGAGAACGGAGGTCAGTCCGTCCACCTGCATTCCATCATAGTCCGGCGTATCCTCTCGGATACTGTAGAGCAGCCCGACCTGATTGGCAAGTTCCTGAAATTTTGTCGCATCGTGCGGCTCCAGGGCAATCATGTCAAACGGTTCCTGCCGTTTAACCATGGCACGAACAGAAATTTCGCCCATTTCTTTTTTGCGGCTGCCTTTCATGTGGGCTGCAACCATTGCTGCCATTCCCATAGCAGAATGACCAACAAATCGCAGGACAACTGTGGTCAGATCTACGGTAAGCTTAATGGCTTTCCCGCTTGCAGCCATCATGTCTTCTGCGGCTCGGATACTTTGATCCATGACATTTCATCTCCTTGGGGTTCTGTGGCGGATAAACGTATGTATATATATGAAAAAAGCCATTCGTTTTCTTTTGGAAAAGCGAACGACTTTTTCTTTTGATTTTGAGAGCGAAAGTTTACTCTACTCCGATCGCACCACTTTGTTTCTTCGGTGCTGTCGGTTCAGTTTCCTGCGGCTGCGGCGGTGCTTCTTCCTGTACCTGCTGCTGGGCAACGATCTTGCAAAGTCGTTTCTGTTCTGCGAAATTCTGTTGCTGTTGATGCAGCCTGTCCAGCTGATGCACCAGTGCTTCATTTTCTGCCGGATCGTTGCTTGCCGCAAGCTGCTGCTGCAATTCCTTGATCTGCGTATCACACAGCTGAATTTCCTGATTCAGCTTTTCCCGGTAGCTTTGAAACTGCTCTTTGCTGTGAATGTCTGCACCATGCAAAAAAGCAGCTGCCTTTGACATTTCATGCAGCTGCTTCTGTGCTTCCCGAAATTCCGGCGTATACTTGGGGTATGTTCGCTTGGCAAATACACCGATTCGATAGCAATGATAGTAGTACAGTGCCAGAAAGCCAGTAGCTTTCTTTCGCTTGCGAAAGCTTCCGTGATAGCGATAATAGGTAGACGGCATTCTGCGTTTGCCGGACGTTTCCTCCTGCATATGCAGCACTCGCTTTGCCAGCGTTTCCAGACTGTCATAACCGGCTCCCAGTTTATATAGGCGAAAGTAACGGTCTTTTCCAGGCGGTTTGATTTTGGGATACTTGCCGGAGAAGTTCCAGGTATATCCCATTTCCTCCATTTGCCGGATCAGATCTTGTACGGTATCAGACTGCATGGCAGCTGCATCGAAGTCCAGCCGTATATCTCCACGCACCGTTGGTCGTCTGGATTGGTCAATTGGTTTGCTGCCCAGCTTCTCAATGGCGGCATCCAGATCCAGCCGAATGTCGCCACGCTGGGTCGGTCTGCCTTCCTGTTCCGCTTTCCATTCACCGTAATGTTTGCCGCTTTGTCCTGGGTGTTCAATGACAGACAACCCATACTCCCGGCATAAATCATCGGACACCTCTCGCATTTGCTGGTAGTCAGACTTGCGGTTGACAAATTTGTACCCATCTGCAAAGGCGATGGCATTGAGCATGATGTGATTGTGATAGTGACCGGTATTCAGATGCGTTGCAACCACAACCTGAAACCGATCGCCCCACAGCTGCTCTGCCAGTTTCACGCCGATCTCGTGTGCTTGCTCTGCGGTGACTTCGCCTTCCCGGAAGGACTGATAGCCATGGTAACACACTCTGCCTTTGCAGGGCTTTCCCCAGAGATCATAGACAGCTACAAATTCTTCGCAGGCATCGTTGGGAGCAGTGCAGTTGATACCAGACACATAGCAGACTTTTTCTTGCTCCAGTTCCTCCGGACTGTACTCGTGTATCATGCTGCCGTTCTGGTCGATCTGATGCAGACTGCTCTGATACTCCAGTCCAGTTTGTTCGATTGTCTTTTCTGGGTTTTCAATGTACATTTCTACTCGCCGAATTGCAGCAGCAGTGCCTTTGATTGCCCAGATCGATGTAGTTGCCATGTTTTCACCGTCCTTTCCTTTTTATGATTTTTGCTCTTGAAATGGCTGATACAGCGGCGGCACTTCACGCAGCTGTTCTTTCCAGTCTGCTTCCTGCCGTTTTTGCCGAACGGTCTGATTATCTTTCTGTAATCGTTCCAGAACCGTATCCCGAATGTATTGCAGCACTGCGTCCGGATCAGAAGCTGCTTCCTGTCCCGCAAGTGTTTTCTGCACCTCCAGAAAAATGTACTGTAAGTCAGAAATGATTTCCTCTGTGAGTTTTCTCTGGTCGGGGATAAGGAAAGAGCGATGTATCTCTTTCAGGATGTGCTTCAGATCACCGGTCGTTTCTTCCAAAGACTGCGGGTCAATGTAGTGAATGGTATTGGCGGTCGCAGTGAGCTGATTGAGATTGTTTCCGATCCGGCTAAGTGCAAGCAGCAGTTTTGGATAATCCACAGAAGGGGCTTCCCGGACAGTTCCATCTGCAATCAGATGCCGGAGAAATACCTCACGGGGATAACCGGATTTCTTTCGCTTTTCTTCCAACGCTTGAAATTCCTCATCACTTAGGCGAATTACAAAACTTCGATTACGATTTCTCATCATCTTATCCTTTCCGAAAAAACAGGGTCTTAGGGGCTTGCCCCTAACAAGAATTTGCGATTCGTCGCAAATTGTCTTTGGATATCCAAAGACGTTGCTTGCCGTAGAACGAACACCCACCGGGTGTATCGTCCTACGAACGGATGCTACGCATCCTGTTTCGTCTGAAAGACGATTTTCCTTAAAGAGAGGGGCAGCTTTGCCGTCCCTGCGTTCTGTTTTGGTTCAGGGAACGCAGTTTCATGAGAAAATCATTAACGTCTTTCCCGCCTATGGGTGGTACATCGTGGATTTGATACGTATTTTTCAGCAGATTTGTGATGTGCAGTGTTGCTTCACGTCCCGGTGCATCGTTATCCAGATGTAAATACAGTGTTTTGATTTGCGGATGGTCTTTCAGAAACTGTTCCAGTGCAAGGGGAACTTTCTGACCAGTTCCGGCAACACCGCCCAGTGCCAGCAGATTCATATCTTTCCATGGAGCACCCCGCATTTCTGCATAGGTTGCAAAACTTAAAGCATCGATGGCAGCTTCAAAAATGTGAACCGCATTGCTTTTTGGCTGTTCCGGCATCAGGTGAAACGCATAACGTTTATCAGAACCGGAACATTCTCCTTTGAAATCGCCTTTGGTAGCACGGATATTACCGTACCGGGGACAATTTTCTTTGTCCATTCCCAGAAACACAGCACTGTGATATTTCTGGCTTTCGTACAGTGTCTTATTTTTAATGCAGTGGAAGATCACATTCCGGCTGATTCCTCGTCCCTCCAGATAGGCGATCACTTGATTATGATTGTAATTTCGGGCAGGAGGGGAAAATTCCCGTTTCTTTTCTGGCTGCTGCGGCATCACACTCTGGTATTCCTCCGGCGGCAGCTGTAGGATCTGCCGTACTGCATCTGGAAATTTCATTTCCCGTACCTTCATCAGATACTGCAAAGCGTTGTATCCGCCGATTCCTTTGGAATACCAGTGCCACTTGCCA
>OGRK01001345.1_pt1 | contig 16061 bp, 17 predicted proteins | sample 1553471 | NCBI WGS metagenome assembly OGRK01 (sample SAMEA2580080, study PRJEB22360) | human gut metagenome | biome: human gut; feature: human-associated habitat; material: faeces | place: Denmark | collected 2008/2010
GCGACTGCGTTCATGAGCAAGTAGCGAAAGCGGATTGCGAATGTCCGCTTTACTAAACTCCGGGTGGTTTTTGTATGTAAAAAAATTTTTGCTTAATAAAAGAGATAGTGCTATGATAGGCAAGGAAAAAATCAAAGACATTACAATTTCTGAAAAAGAAAGGCAACTACAATGAAACAAAAAGTAACAAAAGACAATTGGGAAGCTTTGATTCACTGGAATTTTGCCCTTGTGGGTGGATTTCTTGGAGCCTATGCAATTTTATTACATATGGGAAATTTCGGTTCTGCGCAGACCGGAAATATCATGGAGATGGCGGCATCTTTGGTATCCGGCGAGTGGTACGATGTGTTGCTGCGATTCCTTGCATTACCGCTTTTTGGTGGCGGAGTGGTGGTTTCGTACATTCTGACGAACCATACGAACATAAATATGCGTAAATTAGCCATTGTGGTGGATGCAGCAGGATTAGTGGCATCCTCATTACTGCCGTTAAAACCGGTGCTGGTTGGATTGTATCCAATCTTTTTCTGCTCTGCGTTTCAGTGGGGGGTGTATTCTTCAGCAAACGGATATAACAGCTCAACCATCTTTTCCAGTAACAACTTTAAGCAGGCAGTGCTTGGATGGACACAGTATTTTCTGACAAAAGATCCGGAATTTAAGAAAAAGGGTATTTTGTATACCAATACAGTACTTTCATTTTTTGTCGGAGCATGCTATGGTGCAGTAGCCGTCAATGCCTTTGCGGTACATGCGGCATATCTTGGATTTGTGCCGTTAGCAACCGGATGGATTCTGGTGGTAAAACACAGCATGGTACTTGAATCGGAACGTCCGCAGGAAATTGCAAAAGAAGCAGCGACAGAACTGGAAGATGCAGAACTTCTGGAGGCAGAACAGAAGTAAAAGTAACCGATAAAAAACGACAGGTCTTACGAAAGTTTGACCTGTCGTTTTTTGTGTACGTATTCATGGTTTGCGAAATAATCTTTTTTGTCCGTGTGCACCAGCACAAAAAAGATTGTGCAAAGAGAAATTGAAATCGTTTTAGCAAATGCGTATAATCAATCGTAAATTAAGGAACAACCTTTCACAGGAAACTTTAAAGCGGCAAAGAAGTCACAAAGAAAACTTCTCTGCCGCCTTTTTATTATCAAAAAGAGGTGCTATTCAAAGCGTTGATTGTAAAAAAATTTAGCACACTTTCTTGATTTATTTTTAGAAACCGGAGGTAACACCTATGCAGGAAATGAAAAATAAAGCGTTAATGAATGATGATATTCAGATTAAGATCAACCACGTCGGCATGACTTTCAAAGATAATCAGGGCAACGATGTGCAGGCATTAAAGGATGTGAACCTTGACATTAAAAAAGGTGAATTTATTTCTCTGCTTGGCCCGTCCGGATGTGGAAAAACCACATTGCTCCGTATTATTGCAGATTTGCAGGAGCCGACTACAGGAACCGTCAGAATCAATGGAATGACGCCGAGAGAGGTCCGGCTGCAGCAGAAATTCGGAATTGTATTTCGGAGTCCGGTATTACTGGATTGGCGGACGGTTCGGAAAAATATGAACTGATGTATTCTTACGCGGCTAACCGCAGAACAATATACAAAAAAGTACTGATTCCATCCTGTATCCCGTATTTTTTCACCGGATTGAAAATCGCAGCACCGATGGCAATCACTGCATCCATTCTGGTAGATACGCTGCAGGGTGATGGCGGACTTGGCTGTATGTTATCACAATCCTTAAAACATGCGATGTCTATATATGTATTCTGGGATATTGTACTTGTCAGTGGGAGTTAAAAGCTCCCACTGACAGGTCGCAAAGCGACTGCGTTCATGAGCAAGTAGCGAAAGCGGAATGTGAATGTCCGCTTTACAAAGATGATGGAATCCCAAAAAAGTGCACAAAAATGTGCAATTTGGGGTAGAAGTCATCTTTTTTCAAGGAAAAAATAGGTAAAAAGTGCACAAAAAACGTGAAATAGGGTTGACATCCTGAAAATGGATTGTTATAATGCGTGCAATGTTTGTGTAACAATTCTGTAACAAATTTAACAGAAATGCATAATTAGTAATTAGAATTGTAATACTAACACAAAACAAATTATAAAAACAATTAACAAATTTTTACGGGCAATTTTGTAAAGGTTTGAATCAGGAGGTCAAATGAAATTTAGAAAGGTTATTGAAAGCGGAATTATTACAGCAGCTCTGGCAATCGCATCCGTCACAACAGCCGTTTCTGCAAGTGCTGCTGAGACAGGAACCACGACGGAGAACGCTACAGTAAATGTGGCAGACCGTGTAAGCCAGGCGGCAAGCACAGGAGTTCAGTCTGTTCAGATCATACAACAGAACGCACAGGCAGCGGCAGAAGCTGCTGAGTGGGCAGACAAAATGCTGGTAACAGTTGATAAAGATAGTTCATTGAATATACGAAAAGAAGCATCTGCGGATGCGGAAGTAGTTGGAAAATTTTATGCAGGTTCCGGCGCGGAAGTACTTGAGGTCGGTGATGAATGGACCAAGGTAAAATCCGGAGATGTAGAAGGCTATGTAAATAATGCATATTGTGTATTTGGTGAAGATGCACACACTTATGCAAAAGAAAACTGTGAGACAAAGGCAACCGCGAATGCAGATGGCATCCGCGTTCGTGAGGCATCCAATACAGATGCAAAAATTCTTGACGTCATTGATTCCGGCGCATCTCTGACAGTAAACACAGATGCAGAGGAAGTTGACGGATGGATTTCTGTAGACTGCAACGGAACAACCGCATATGTTGCGGCAGACTATGTAGACGTTGCATTAAACATTGACGATGCCGTAAGTATGGAAGAAATTCGTGCAAGAGAAGCAGCTGCCGCTCAGAAAGCAGCACAGGAAGCAGCAGCTCAGGCAGGAAACAGCAACTCAAACTCAGACAGTGCAACAGTAACAACAAGTTCTGAGGCAGTCAGCGCATCTTCCAGTGACACACAGCTTCTGGCAGCAATCATCCAGTGTGAGGCAGGCGGAGAACCATATTCCGGTCAGCTTGCAGTTGGAGCAGTTGTTATGAACCGTGTAAAAAGCGGATCTTTCCCGAACAGCATTTCAGGTGTTATTTACCAGAGTGGTCAGTTTACACCGGCTTCCAGCGGAAAGCTTGCAAGAGTATTAAGCAGCGGAAATATCTCCTCCAGTTGCTATCAGGCAGCAGCAGAGGCATTAAGCGGTGCAGATAATACAGGTGGAGCAAAATATTTCCATGCAGGAACAAGAGGATCCGGTACCGTGATCGGATCACAGATTTTCTATTAAACGATAAGCTGGATTAACGTGCTTTATACAGAGAGGCTACAGGCTTGCCGGAAAACGGCAGGAATGTGGCCTCTCTTTTTGTGATTATTATTGTAAAACGAGAGAAAATATAGTATATTGGTGAAAACAAGGAAAAGGGGGATCGACATGTTTTCATTATCAGCGCCAACGATATGGCTGGTTCTTCTGGTAGCATTTATCCTGATCGAGATTGCGACCGTGGGATTGCTGACCATCTGGTTTGCAGGCGGTGCACTGGCTGGCTTTTTGAAGCAGCACGGCGTGAATGCGCTCATCTGCGGCGGCATCGGCGGCGGTGCGCGCACGGCGCTTGCAGAAGCGGGCATCGAGTTGTATCCCGGTGTTTCCGGCAGCGCGGACGCGGCGGTCAATTCGCTGCTGAACGGCACACTGCTCTATAACCCGGATACCGTCTGTGCACACCATCACCACGAGGGCGGTCATGACTGCGGCAGCCATAGCTGCAGGGAAGATAAGCACGGCTGCGCGGGCAATCATTGATTTACCGGAAGGGTCATTTCGGCATTTGCTGCGATGACCTTTCTTTTTCTTTACAAACTGCGAAACTGTTTGAAAACGCGCGATTTCTGTGTTATACTATACGCAGAGTTTGAAATTTATCTACGGGAGGACAAGTATGTCGAATCCGTACAGAGAGGAATTTATCTCCATTTATACACAGAATATCACGCGCGAGGGTTCGCAGAAGCTTTTGGCGTGGCTGGATACCACCGATTTTTACACCGCGCCGGCAAGCACAAAGTTCCACTGTGCCTGCGAAAGCGGCCTTGTGATGCACAGCCTGAATGTCTACAAGGCGATGCGCGAGCGTTGGTTTGACGAGGGCGACAGTGAAGAAAGCTTTGCGATATGTGCGCTGCTGCACGACGTGTGCAAATCGCAGTTTTATAAGACCTCCACGCGCAACGTGAAAAATGACGAGACCGGGCAGTGGGAAAAGCGTCCGTTTTACACGGTGGACGATGCATTCCCGTTCGGTCACGGTGAAAAATCCGTTTACCTCATCGAGCGTTTTATGCGTCTAAAGCCCGTGGAGGCCATGGCAATCCGCTGGCACATGGGTGGCTTTGACGACGCGGCGAAGGGGGGCAGCTTTGCCATCAGCCTGGCATTTGACCGCTATCCGCTCGCCGTGAAGCTGCACATGGCTGATTTGGAATCAACCTATCTGCGCGAAAAAGGCACCTCCGATGTGCGCTGAGAGGCGGTGAGCAGATGATTGCGATACAAACTGCAAATTTAACGAAAAAATACGGCGACATCATTGCGATAAATGGCGTGGACCTTGAAGTGGAAGCCGGGGAGATCGTCGGCTGCCTCGGCCCGGAGAGATCCGGCAAAACGACGCTGCTGCGCCTTTTAACGGGTCTTGTGCGCCCGACGCTCGGCGACAGCACAGTGCTGGGACTTTCTTCTGTGAAAGAGAGTCGCAAACTGCGCGCGAAAAGCGGTATCGTTACCGATACGGCGGCCTGCATTGGCAGCATGAGCGCTCTGGAAAACCTGCTGATGTTCGCTTCCATGTATGGCATGCGCAAGGAGCAAGCCCGTACACATGCGGCGCAGCTTTTGAAGAAGCTTGACCTTTGGAACGCGCGCGACCGCAAGGTCTACACGTTTTCCACAGAGATGTGCCGCCGGTTATCGCTGGCGCGTGCGCTTGTGCATCACCCGCAGATCGTGTTTTCGGACGGTTTGCCCGGCGGCGAGCAAGCGGTATCGGACGCAATGGTGCTGCGTACACTTTCGGATTATGCAAAGGAAACCGGCGCCACGGTGTTGCTTTGCACCGATCATCTTGAAAGCGCGGAGGAAATCTGCACAAGCTTTGCGGTGCTGGAGCACGGCTTTTTACGGGCGAGCGGCGACCTTTCGATGCTTACGGCCGCTTCTGAATTGACGCCTATGGCGGTGATTCGCGTGAGCGACACGCAGAAGATGCCGGAGGACTTCACACTGCGTGATGGCGCGTGGGAAAAGCCAATCGAATCCGAAGCCGATATGCCGGAGCTTATTTCCGAGCTTGTACGGGAGAATGTCGGCATTTACGAAGCATCCGTGTGTACGCCCACATTGCAGGATGTTTATTACGCGTTTGTGAAAAAGCCGGGAGAGGAGACACCGCATGAAGAAGCTGTTTTATAAGCTGTTTTCCAAAGCGGAACGTGCACTCATGATGAAGGACCTTTCCGCTTTGTGCCGCCGCAGGCTGATCTTGACGTTGCTCATCGCACTGCCGCTCGTTTTTGCGGTGGCGTTCCCGCTTTTGTTTCTGTTCGTTTCCGCTATGGTCTCACCGAAATCCTCCGGTGTGGAGCAGTTTAAAAACCTGCTCGATAACATTCCGCAGGGGACGGACGAGCGCGCGCAGATGTTCTACATTTTCACAGCGTTTATCTCGCCGATGCTGTTCATGCTCATTCCGCTTTTATCAGCAATCATTACGGCTTCGTACACGTTTGCGGGCGAGCGGGCACACGGCACAATGGAAACGCTTCTGTTTGCGCCGTTCAGCGTGCGCCGCTTTTTGCAGGTGAAGGCGGCAAGCAGTGTTCTGGCTTCCGGGCTTGTCACGGCGGTTTCGTTTATTCTGTTCTTTGTCGTCACGGCTATCGGCGATATGGTTTTGAAAGCGCCGTTTTTCTTTGACCTTTCATGGTTTGTTCTGGTGTTTTTGCTCTCGCCGGCCATCACGGTGCTGGGCGTTACGTTTGCTGCGATGCTGACCGTGAAAGCGCGCTCCACAGCGGAATCCATTCAAATTTCCGGCTATATCGTGCTGCCGATTTTGCTCATCTTCATCGGGCAGATCATGGGCCTGTATCGCTTAAACAGTATTGCGCTTTTGATTTTGACAGCGATCATCGTTGTGATCGACCTGTGTTTATTCAACTTCGGGTTCCGGCGCTTCACAGCCGAAAAGCTGCTGACGCGTCCGCCGGAAAAGCCGCGAAAGGAGAAAACCAATGTCTATTGATCTGCACTGCCACACAAGATATTCGGACGGCTCCACGCCGCTTGAGGAGCTTATACAACTTGCTGCGCTCCGCGGCGTGACGACGTTCGCGCTCACCGACCACGATACCATGGCGGGCTGCGAATGCGCGTTGGAGCTTGGGCGGGGAGCGGGCGTGACGGTGATTCCCGGTGTGGAAATTTCCGCCGTAGATCCGAAGCGACATGGTAAAGCGCATATCCTGTGCTATAAGCCGAAGAAGCCCGAAGTGTTGCTGCCGCTGCTGCAAAAAACGACGGACAGCCGCCATGCGGCGATGCTACGCTCCGTTGATAAAGTCTGCCGCTTGTATGCGATTCCGCGCGAGATGATTCTGCGCCGCGCGGAGGGCTCGACGAATATCTACAAGCAGCACGTTTTGCAGGCGTTAATGGACGCCGGCTACGCGAGTGAGATGTTCGGCGAGGTTTTTAAGAAGCTCTATGATTCCAAAACGGGCATCGCCTACGAGAAGGTGGATTATCCCGACATCGATACTGTGATGGATGCGGTTGACGCCGCAGAGGGCATCGCGGTCTTGGCGCACCCGAGCGAATACCACAGCATGGATCTTCTGCGCGAGCTGTGCAGAAACCACCGCATCCGCGGCATTGAAGTTTATCACCCGCGCAATACGGAGGAGGATAAAGCGGAAATGTTGCGCTTAGCCGAAAAGTATGACCTTGCCGTCACCGGCGGCACGGATTATCACGGCTTTTACACGACAAAGAAAAATCCGGTCGGCACGTTCACGACGGCCGAATCCGAATTTGATAAATTATTTTCTGAATGAAAGGGAAATGCAAAATGAAGTATGATTTCACACCGAAAGGTGTATGTTCCAGAGGCATTCATGTAGAGCTCGATGGCGACGTTATCCGCTCCGTGAAATTCGACGGCGGCTGTAACGGCAATACGCAGGGCGTGGCAGCGCTTGCGGTCGGCATGACCGTTGACGAATACGTAAAGCGCTGCAAGGGCATCAAGTGCGGCTTTAAGAACACCTCCTGCCCGGATCAGCTCGCGCTCGCACTGGAAGAAGCGCTCGCAGAGCAGAAGAAGGCATAAGTAATTTGCTCAAGAGAAATTACCCGGAGAGAAACTCTTTCCGGGTTTTTCTCTGTTTGGGCTTGATTTTTCCTCAGAATACGGTATAATAGTTTAGTCAACAAAATATGCGGGTATGGCGGAATTGGCAGACGCGCCAGATTTAGGTTCTGGTACTTCGGTGTGCAGGTTCAAGTCCTGTTACCCGCACCATCAAGAGGTTATAAAAAAGATATAGCCCGTGGAAATCCCGATTTTATCGGGGTTTCCACCGTTTTATACGGCAAAATTTTAGCGACCGATTTTGTAGATGTAAATCGGTCGTTTTCCCTTTATATAAGGTTTTGAACTCTCACACAACCGAACACCCGATACGCAGGCAGATAGAAATCAAAAATCTATAAGTAAAACAACCTTTTTTGCAGCTAAAGCACACAATGAACGGAGGTGAAATACTGTGCAGCTTCTTTATGGCGTACCTGAAGATATTGAAAAATGGATGGACTTAATAACAGAGGTTCGATGGAATTTTCCGGGGCTTGAAACACAGGAAAAGCTAAATGAGCATAAAACCAGCGTCCTGAAATTTATGGATAAGCGGCAGGCTGTTTGTGTAAAAGAAGAATCCAAAATTGCGGGAGTTATATTGTTTTCACGAGCACACAACATGATTTGCTGCCTTGCAGTTGCACCCCAATACCGCCGCCGCGGTGTGGCTACAATGCTTATGGATGAAGCACTTGCCAATTTAGACAAAACAAAAGAAATAACGGTTTCTACATTTCGGGCTGATGATGAAAAAGGAATTGCACCAAGAACATTGTATGAGAAATTCGGTTTTGTTGCAGATGAACTTATAGAGGAATTCGATTACCCAAATCAAAAATTTGTCCTTTTCCCCGTCGGCGCAGAACGAAAAGCCCGACAGATGTCTATTAACGGTATGGTTCGGGAAATCAGCCGTATTCTTGCGGACTGTGACCCTACAATATATTTGTACGGTTCGTCTGCATTGAATGATTTCAGATTGGGTTGGAGCGATATTGATATTTTAGTCCTGACGGAGAAGCAAATATCCGAGTCACAGGCAAATTTGCTTGTAAATCTCCGCCGGACTATGCTCGCAGATGAACCCGATAATCTTTATTACCGTTCTTTTGAGGGCGCTATGCTCACCAGAAGTGCCTTTCTCGCAAACGCTGATGACCGAGTGATTTATTGGGGTACAAGCGGAGAGAGAATTACCGACAGGTATTTGCTAGATGGCTTTGGCAAAACAGAACTGATTGAGAGCAGTATTCTTTTGTACGGGAAGGATATACGAAAAGAACTGAGATATCCGGATTTACATGAGTTGTATGCCGATGTGAATCGTCACTATAAGACTATAAGAAAGTACGCACAAAGCACCGGAAGAAATTTTTATTCTTTCGGTTGGCTGTTGGATATATCTCGTTGCATATACACACTTCGCACAGGCAAGATTATTTCTAAAACAAAAGCGGCAGAATGGGCGCTTCAAAACAATCTCTGCCCGGATGTGCACGCTCTAACAACCGCATTAAATGTCCGCAAATGCCCGTTAAAGTACCGATATGATAAAGATACATTCGACTATGCTGAAACACTTGGCGAGGTTGTTCAGCATTTTGCAGATGTGTTAGAAAAAGAATTGAAAGCAATTGAATAAGAAAAGGCGAAAAAATCTATTTTATAGTCCTCCCACATAAAAACGAGTGTATTCAGCGGCTTTGGCTTTTGTGTTCACTCGTTTTTTATATGCCATATATATGACACGATCGGCCGAACGGCGAAGCGGAAATCAGAGAATACTATGAAATGGCGTCGGGTATCGTTGAAGCTATCAATCGAAAATCGAACGCCCAAGAAATCTGGAACGAGGTATATAAAGATCTCGTTGAGCCATGTGTGAATATGATTCATAATTCTCTGAAATTGAATCAAAAATACAAAGCATAAGAATCAAAAACAGAAGGTCAAGCCGGATAAGAGACTTGACCTTCTGTTTTCGTATTTATAGTTGTCTAAAAATTATTTCGCGTTGACCGCTTCTTCGATGGCTTCCAAAACGGTGTCGTAGTCCGCTTCCGTGACGAGAAGGGAGATCTCGACTTCGGAGGTCGTGATGAGGCGGATGTCGGCGTCGCTTGCGGCGATGGCGCTGAACACTCTGGCTGCCATGCCCGGCGTGTTTTTCATCTGCGGGTCATAGACGGAGATTTTATGATTCACGCTGCTGACGATAACCTTGATGCCGGTCTCGGTCTTGAGCGTATTTGCAAAAGACAGCACCTCGATGAGGTCTTGGTCAGAAATGGTAAAAGAAAGGCCGGCATTTGCACCGTGGTTCGGGGGCATGGAGATCATATCGATGTTGATATCGAGCTCCGCGATGCGCTCGAATACCTCAGCCATAAAGCCTGTGGTGGCGGGGCTGCCTTGCAGGGTGACCAGTGTGATGTTGCTGACCGTGCTGATTTCGGTTGTGCCCATGATCTGTTCCATCCTTTCTTAAACCAAAGCGGACATGTCGTAAAGGCCGGGGCCTTTGCCGCTCATGAACACCGCTGCGTTTACTGCGCCCACCGCGAACAGCTCTTTGGACTGCGCGGAATGGGAGAGCGTGATGACCTCGTTGTTGCCCGCAAAGATCACCTCATGCTCGCCGACAATGGTGCCGCCGCGCACGGAGTGAATGCCAATCTCGCTCTTTTCGCGCTTTTTGCGCTGTGCGTGGCGATCGTACATATACTGCGTTTCGCCGTCGCGCACGGAAGCAAGCGCATCGGCAAGCATCAAAGCCGTGCCGCTCGGCGCATCAATCTTCTGATTGTGGTGCTTTTCGACGATCTCAATGTCGAACTGGTCGCCGAGCACCTTTGCCGCCTTCTTTGCAAGCTCCAGCATCAGGTTAATGCCGAGTGACATGTTGCGGGAATAGAAGATTGGCTGCGTTTCGGAAGCTTTGGTAAGCTCCGCGGTCTGCTCTGCTGTGTAGCCCGTAGTGCAGAGCACAGCCGGAATGCCACCCTTTTCCGCCGCGTAGTGTAAAATCGGCGTCAAAAGGGAGGGGTGGGAGAAGTCGATGATAACATCTGCCACTTCCGTCACTTGATCGATGGAGGTGTAAGCGGGGTAGGAAGCAGTCTGTGCATTGACGTTCAGATCAACGCCGGCAACAATCTCGCAATCGGTGCGTTCGGAAACAAGCTGCGTGATGAAGTGACCCATTTTGCCGCAGCAGCCACATAAAATAATCCTTGTCATTTTACGTCCGTTCCTTTCTTAATCAGGCGAGCTGCAGATGCTTTGCCATTTCGGCTTTCAGCTTTGCAATCTGCTCATCGGACATATCGGCAAGCGGCAAGCGGCAGTGGCCGCAGTTGAAGCCCATCAGGTTCAATGCCTGCTTTACCGGGATTGGGTTGACGTCCATGAACAGTGCGTTCATGAGGTCGAGATACTTAAACGTGAGTGCCTGCGCCGTCTTGAGGTCGCCCGCAACGGAAGCGGTGGCAAGCTCGTGCATTTCTTTCGGCATGATGTTGGAGAACGTAGAGATGACGCCCTTGCCGCCGAGAGACGCAATCGGCAAAGTCTGCGTGTCTTCACCGGAGTAAACCGTGAGGTCATCACCGCAAAGCTCACGCGTTTTGATGAGCGCGGAGATGTCGTGGTTCGCTTCCTTTGTGGCAACGATGTTTTGCGTCTTCGAGAGCTCGTAGTACGTTTCCGGCAGAATGTTGAGGCCGGTGCGGCTCGGGACATTATACACAATGCACGGAATTTTTACACTGCCCGCAATGCGGTTGAAGCTTGCAACGAGGCCGCGCTGGGAAGTTTTGTTGTAGTACGGCGTGACAAGCAGAAGACCGTTTGCGCCGAGTGCTTCTGCTTTTTGGGAGAGCTCCACGGCGTAGGCGGTATCATTGCTGCCGGTGCCTGCGATGACCGGCACGCGGCCGGCAACCTTGTTTACGGTGAACTCGATGACCTTCACGTGCTCTTCATCGGTGAGCGTTGCCGCTTCGCCGGTGGTACCGCAGGTGACAATGGCATCGGTGCCGCTTGTGATCTGAAACTCGATGAGCTTTTCAAGCTCCTCGTAGTTTACGGACATATCCGGGTTAAACGGGGTAACAAGTGCCACCGCTGCGCCGGTAAAAATGGTTTCTTTCATCTAAAAAATACCTCCTGAACGGTATTAGTCAAAATAGCCCTTCTTCGCGAGCAGCTCTGCAAGCAGAACACCGCCGCCTGCTGCGCCGCGCAGTGTGTTGTGGGAAAGGCAAACGAACTTGTAGTCATACTGGGTATCCGGGCGCAGTCTGCCGATGGAAACGGCCATACCATGCTCCAGTTCACGGTCGAGTTTTGCCTGCGGACGGTCTGCTTCCGTAAAGTAGTGCAGGAACTGCTTCGGTGCGCTCGGCAGCTCGAGCTCCTGCGCCGGGCCGCGGAACTCTGTCCAACGGCGGATGATTTCCTCCGGTGAGACCTTCTTTTCCATGGAGACGAACACCGCAGCTGTATGGCCGTCGGAAACCGGCACGCGGAAGCACTGTGCCGTGATGGACGGGGTGGTCGCGTTGACAATCTTATCGCCCTCAATGTGGCCCCACAGCTTCATCGGCTCCTGCTCGGATTTTTCTTCCTCGCCGCCGATATACGGGATGACGTTGTCGAGAATATCGGGATACGTTTCAAAGGTTTTGCCGGCGCCGGAGATGGCCTGGTATGTGCAGGCGAGCACCTTCGTGACGCCGAGGTCCATCAGTGGGTGAATAGCCGGAACGTAGCTCTGAAGGGAGCAGTTGGACTTTACGGCGATAAAGCCGCGCTTTGTGCCGAGGCGCTTTCTCTGTGCGTTGATGATTTCAATGTGGTCGGCGTTGATCTCCGGCACAACCATCGGCACATCCTCGACGCCGCGGTTTGCGCTGTTGTTGGAGACGACCGGGCACTCCTTTTTCGCATAAGCTTCTTCAAGGGCGCGGATTTCGTCTTTTTTCATATCGACGGCGCAGAATACAAAATCGACCTTGGAGACGACTTCGTCCATATCTGCAACAGCGTCTAAGATGATCATATCCGCCATACTTGCGGGAATGGGCGTTTTCATAGCCCAGCGTTTTTCTACGACGCTTTTATATGTTTTACCGGCGGAGCGGGAAGAGGCCGCAAGCGCGGTCACGTTGAACCACGGGTGGTTTTCAAGGAGCGTTGCAAAACGCTGACCGACCATGCCTGTGCAACCAATGATACCGACATTATACTTTTTCATTTCTTTCACCCGTCCTGTTTACAGGACATCCTTTCAAAAATGATGAAATGTACGCTCAAAAACAAAATTAAGGTCAAATTTCATTTTTGAGCGAAAAAAAACCGGTTGAAATCCGGTCATACATACAATATAATAGAATGTGCACAGGCTTTTACGAAAGTCTCCCTGCGGAAAAGCTCTGATAGCACTCCATCCTATTGCAGATGACAGTTACGGGGCTTTCGCCACAGCAACCAGATCCAAGCGTACCACATGCGCTAGGATCTTCGGCGGTGTGTCCTTTTTCTGCGGGCCGATGCCTGTGGAGGGCCAAAACCCGCGGATACTTTTACAAACCGCACCTCTATCCTTATTATAATACATGGAATACGGATTGTTGTCAATTTATTTATAAAAAATTCTTAGAATAATCCTGCGTAATTTGGGGGATGCGGCTATTTTAATTCAGATTGGAAGGAATATACTTGGATACGCAAACTTTACAGACAAAAGATTTTGATTTTGAGCTTCCGGAAGAACTTATCGCCCAGACGCCGATTGAACCGCGTGACGCTTCGCGCCTGATGGTGTTGGACAAAACAACCGGTGAGATCGAGCACAGACATTTTCACGACATCACGGAGTATTTGAATGAGGGCGATTGTCTTGTACTCAACAATTCCCGTGTTTTGCCTGCGCGTATTTACGGCATTAAAAACGAGACCGGCGCGCACGTTGAATTTTTGCTTCTGAAAAATTGCGGTGACGACGTATGGGAAGCACTTGCAGGTCCTGGCAAGCGTGCAAAGGTCGGCACCTCGTTCACGTTCGAGGGCAGCTCGATGACCTGCGAGGTCATCGAAGTAAAGGACGACGGCAACCGACTGATCCGCTTCCATTACGACAAGGGCACGAACTTCTTCACGGAGCTGGATAAGATTGGCCAGATGCCGCTGCCGCCCTATATTAAAGAAAAGCTCAAGGATAAAGAGCGCTACCAGACGGTGTATTCCAAAGAGGAAGGTTCTGCCGCTGCGCCGACGGCCGGTCTGCACTTTACGCCGGAGCTGCTCGATGCAATTCGCTCAAAAGGCGTGAAGGTCGTGTTCGTCACACTGCATGTCGGCCTTGGCACGTTCCGCCCGGTGAGCGTGGATAACATTCTCGACCACAAAATGCATAGCGAGCATTATCACATGCCGAAAGAGACTGCCGACGCCATCAACGAGACGAAGAAAAACGGCGGACGCGTGATTGCTGTCGGTACTACGAGCTGCCGCACGATTGAATCTGTCGCAAAGAAATGCGGCAAAATTTGTGAGGACGATGACTGGACGGATATTTTCATCTATCCGGGCTTTGAATTTAAGGGCCTTGATGCGCTCATCACGAACTTCCATTTGCCGGAAAGTACGCTCATCATGCTGGTCTCCGCGCTTGCGGGCCGCGAACACATTTTGAACGCGTATAACACTGCCGTCAAGGAGCGCTACCGCTTCTTCAGCTTCGGCGACGCCATGTTCATCAAATAACTTTGAAAGGAATTTTCTTTACATGTACAAGCTTATCAAAAGAGAAAACCACGCGCGGCGCGGCGAGCTCCAAACCGTGCACGGCACGGTGCAGACACCGGCGTTTATGAACGTCGCGACGGCTGCGGCGATTAAGGGTGCGGTTTCTGCTTACGACCTTAAAAATATTAAATGTCAAGTGATGCTCTCCAACACGTACCACCTGCATCTGCGCCCGGGCGATAACGTGGTGCGTAAAATGGGCGGCGTACGCAAGTTTACCGGCTGGGACGGCCCTGTACTGACGGACAGCGGCGGATTTCAGGTTTTCTCGCTCGCGAAGCTGCGCAATATCAAAGAAGAAGGCGTGACGTTTGCGTCGCACATCGACGGCCATCGCATCTTCATGGGCCCGGAGGAAAGCATGCGTATTCAGTCCAACCTAGGTTCTACCATCGCCATGGCGTTTGACGAATGCGTGGAAAACCCGGCGGAATACGACTACGCGAAAAATTCCTGCGCACGCACAGCACGCTGGCTGCGCCGCTGCAAGGCGGAGATGAACAGACTGAATGCGCTGCCGGATACGATCAACCCGAACCAAATGCTGTTCGGCATCAATCAGGGCTGCACATACATCGACCTGCGCGTGAACCACATGAAGGAGATTGCGGAATTGGGGCTTGATGGTTATGCCATTGGCGGCCTTGCGGTCGGCGAGCCGGCAGAGGTCATGTATGAAGTGATTGAAGCGGTTGAAGAGCATATGCCGCAGGATAAGATCCGCTACCTGATGGGTGTGGGCACGCCGACAAATATTCTGGAAGCGGTGCACCGCGGCGTTGATCTGTTCGACTGCGTGATGCCGAGCCGCAATGCACGCCATGGTCATGCATTTACAAATGAAGGCGTGCGCAATATGCTCAATGCGAAATACACGCTGGACGATCAACCGATCGACCCGACCTGCGACTGCCCGGTCTGCCGCAAGTTTTCCCGTGCTTATATTCACCACCTTTTCAAAGCGGGGGAGATGCTTGCCATGCGCTTGACGGTTATGCACAATCTTTATTTCTACAACAATTTGATGGAACGCATTCGTAACGCGCTCGATGAAGACCGGTTTGAAGCATTTTATCAGGAGTATTCAGAGAAATTTAACAAAAGAATTTAGAAAATCCTTGCAACCACGAATGGCTTTTGTTATAATGTATAAAGTTAATTTGGTGACGGGTGTATTGACCGCTTTGCAGTCGAACGGAGCGCACCATGAAAGAAAGGAAAGAAAACCATGAATTTGAGTGTTTTGACAACGACAGGTGCAGCAGCCGGCGGCAACATGTCCAGCATGCTGATCATGCTCCTTGTTTACGGTGCGATCATCGCGGCTATGTACTTCATCTTCTTCCGCCCGCAGAACAAGAAGAAGAAGAAGGAAGCGGAAATGCGCAAGAACGCACAGGTCGGCGACGAGATCACGACCATCGGCGGCATTTGCGGCAGAATCATCGCTGTAAAGGATGAGACCGATAGCGTTATCATCGAGACCGGCAGCGACCGTGCAAGACTGCGCATCAAGCGTTGGGCGATCGGCAGCGTCGATACCATCCACGAGGAAGACGCGTAAGTTTCACTCTGTTTAAAAGCGAATAGTTTTGAGCCCCTTGGAATAAGTATGAAACAAAACTTATTTCAAGGGGCTTTTTCTATGCTGAATTTTAAGAAGCTGTTTTTGGGTTTCCTGTTTTCCGTGCTGTTTTCGGCTGTGCTGATCGCGGTTTGTGCCTTTATGATTTTAAAGCTCGGCTTTTTGCCGTCCGGGCCTATACTTGGTACGGCTGCGGCGGTGATCGGCGGC
>OGRK01001370.1_pt1 | contig 15683 bp, 10 predicted proteins | sample 1553471 | NCBI WGS metagenome assembly OGRK01 (sample SAMEA2580080, study PRJEB22360) | human gut metagenome | biome: human gut; feature: human-associated habitat; material: faeces | place: Denmark | collected 2008/2010
CCCTCAGAAAGCATTTATGAGTGTATTGAAGCTGGATGATAAATAATGAGACCATTAGAATTATATATCCACATACCATTTTGTGTAAAAAAATGCAGATACTGTGACTTTCTGTCTGCGCCGGCAACACCTGAGGCGAGACAGGAGTATGTCATGGGATTGTGTCAGAAGATACGTTCGTATTATGATCTTGGAGGACTGTACCATGTGAGCAGTATATTTATCGGAGGAGGTACGCCGTCCATCCTTGAGGCACAGCAGATGAGGAGTATCTTCGATGCGATCCGTTCCACGTTCCCGGTTGACTCGGATGCGGAGATCACAGTAGAAGTGAATCCGGGAACGGTAGACAAGTTAAAATTGATGGCTTATCATAATATCGGAATCAATCGTCTGAGTATTGGGTTACAGTCAACGGATGATCAGGAATTGAAGATGCTTGGAAGGATTCATACATATCAGGATTTCCTGGATACATATTTCCTGGCAAGAGAAGCAGGATTTCAAAATATTAATATAGATCTGATGTTTGCAATCCCCGGACAGTCAGGAGAGGCATGGCGTGCTCACCTTCGTCAGGTCGCGGAGCTGAAACCGGAACATATTTCTGCCTATAGTCTGATCATCGAGGAGGGAACTCCGTTTGCGGAGTGTGAACTGGACCTTCCGGATGAAGATACGGAGTATCAGATGTATGAGGACACTGCGGGGATTCTTGCAGAGTATGGATATCAACAATACGAAATATCCAATTATGCAAAAGACGGATATGCATGTCGGCATAATATCGGTTACTGGAAACGTACAGAATATCTTGGCCTGGGGCTGGGAGCATCTTCTCTTTATGGGGAAAACCGTTTTTCCAATACGAGAGATATGCAGGAATATCTGGGATTTTCCGGAAACACAGAACGAATTCGTAAAGATGTTCTGAAACTTTCACTTAAAGACCAGATAGAAGAATTTATGTATCTGGGGCTTCGTATGACGGAAGGGATTTCAGAGATCGATTTTGAACAGAATTTCGGACAGAAGCTTGAGAATATTTATGGTTCTGTCCTGCAAAAATATAAAGAGACCGGATTCCTGGAGAAGACTGGTGCGAACTGGAGATTTACAAGAAAAGGAATTCATGTGAGCAATCATATCCTGGCAGAGTTTCTGTTGGATGAAGAATAAGTGCGAACATGCAGCGGATAAGAGGAGAAAAGATGTCTGAACGAACAACTGGAAAAAAGTTTATTAAGATTCGAGGAGCAAATGTCAACAATCTCAAGAATCTGAGTGTGGATATTCCGAGAGATGAATTTGTGGTTCTGACGGGAGTCAGCGGATCAGGAAAGTCTTCTCTGGCATTTGATACGATCTATGCAGAGGGGCAGAGACGTTATATGGAATCTCTGTCATCTTATGCAAGGCAGTTTCTGGGCCAGATGGAGAAACCGGATGTAGAGTCGATCGAAGGACTGCCACCGGCAATTTCCATCGATCAGAAATCTACCAACCGCAATCCGCGTTCAACGGTTGGAACAGTTACAGAAATTTATGACTATTTCCGACTTCTTTATGCACGTATTGGTATTCCGCATTGTCCGAAGTGCGGAAAGGAAATCAAAAAGCAGACAGTCGATCAGATGGTTGATCATATTATGGCACTTCCTGAGAGAACAAAGCTGCAGCTTCTGGCACCGGTAGTTCGTGGTCGAAAGGGAACACATGCAAAGCTTCTGGATCAGGCGAAACGCAGCGGTTATGTACGTGTACAGATTGATGGAAATCTGTATGAGCTGTCTGAAGAAATTAAACTGGATAAAAACATCAAACATAATATAGAAATTATCGTAGACCGTCTGGTAGTAAAACCGGGAATCGAGAAACGCTTGTCTGATTCCATTGAGACAGTTCTGAATCTTTCGGATGGGTTGCTCATGGTAGATACGATGGATGGTACTGTGAAGACATTCAGTCAGAGCTTTGCCTGCCCGGATTGTCAGATTAGTATTGATGAGATCGAGCCGAGAAGCTTTTCGTTTAATAATCCGTTTGGAGCCTGCCCGGATTGTTTTGGTCTGGGATATAAGATGGAATTTGATATTGATCTGATGATTCCGGATAAATCTCTGAGTATTTCCCAGGGAGCTATTGTGGTCATGGGCTGGCAGTCCTGTACAGATAAGGGCAGTTTTACAAGAGCAATCCTTGATGCACTGGCGAAAGAATACCATTTCAGCCTGGATACTCCGTTCCAGGATTATCCGGATGATGTTAAGAATGTTCTGATCCATGGTACAAATGGACATGCTGTCAAAGTATATTATAAAGGTCAGCGTGGAGAAGGCGTTTATGACGTTGTTTTCCCGGGCCTGATCAAAAATGTGGAACAGCGATACCGCGAAACAGGATCCGATGCGATGAAACAGGAGTATGAGTCGTTTATGCAGATCACACCGTGTAAGACCTGCAAAGGCCAGCGATTAAAAAAAGAATCTCTGGCGGTGACGGTAGGAGATCGCAATATTTATGAAGTGACTTCTCTTTCTATAGAAAATCTGAAGAAATTTATGAGTGAGCTGAAACTTACTGAACAGCAGGAACTGATCGGTAAGCAGATTCTGAAAGAAATCCGTGCAAGAGTTGGTTTTCTGTCTGAGGTAGGTTTGGATTATCTGTCTCTGAGCCGTGCAACAGCGACGCTGTCCGGTGGGGAAGCACAGAGAATCCGTTTGGCAACACAGATTGGTTCCGGACTGGTGGGGGTCGCTTATATTCTGGATGAACCGAGTATCGGACTTCATCAGAGAGATAATGATAAGCTTCTTCGTGCACTGATGCGTCTTCGTGATCTGGGTAACAGTCTGATTGTGGTTGAACATGATGAAGATACCATGCGCGCAGCGGACTGTGTTGTGGATATCGGTCCGGGAGCCGGAGAACATGGTGGAGAACTGGTGGAAATTGGTACGGCAGAGACGCTGATGAAGAATGAACGTTCAATTACAGGTGCTTACCTGAGCGGACGTTGCAAAATTCCGGTACCGACAGAACGTAAACAACCGACCGGCTGGCTGAAAATCCGTGGAGCAGCAGAAAACAATCTGAAACAGGTAAATGTAGATGTGCCGCTTGGCATTATGACTGCGGTGACGGGAGTCAGCGGCTCTGGCAAAAGTTCCCTGATCAATGAAGTTCTGTATAAGACGCTTGCGCGAGACCTCAACAGAGCTAGAGTGATTCCGGGGAAACATAAAGAAATTCAGGGACTGGATCAGCTGGATAAGGTAATCAGTATCGATCAGTCACCGATCGGACGTACACCGCGTTCCAATCCTGCAACCTATACAGGTGTGTTTGATCAGATCCGTGATCTGTTTGCATCTACAGCTGATGCCAAAGCACGTGGCTATAAGAAAGGACGTTTCAGTTTTAATGTCAAAGGCGGACGCTGCGAAGCCTGCAGTGGTGATGGTATCATCAAGATTGAGATGCATTTCCTTGCAGATGTTTATGTACCATGTGAAGTCTGCAAAGGCAAACGATATAACCGTGAGACACTGGAAGTAAAATACAAAGACAAGAGTATTTACGATGTTTTGAATATGACGGTGGAAGAGGCTCTTGCTTTCTTCGAGAACATTCCTTCCATTAAGAGAAAGATTCAGACACTCTATGATGTAGGACTTTCTTATATCCGTCTTGGACAGCCATCTACCGAACTTTCGGGTGGAGAAGCGCAGAGAATCAAGCTTGCGACTGAACTCAGCAAACGCAGTACCGGTCGTACCATTTATATTCTGGATGAGCCGACGACAGGACTTCACTTTGCGGATGTTCATAAGCTTGTTGAGATCCTGCAGCGCCTGACAGAGGGCGGCAATACAGTTGTAGTCATCGAGCATAATCTGGACGTGATCAAAACAGCAGATTATATCATAGATATGGGACCGGAAGGCGGTGAACGTGGAGGTACTGTTATTGCAACAGGTACACCGGAAGAAATTGCTGTCTGCCCGGATTCCTATACAGGCCAGTATGTGGCAAAATATTTAAAGTAAACGGCCGGTTATTGTGCGTGTTAATATCCGCAGGTGTTTTGTTATGAATAAGGGACTTTTCAATTGCTGAAAAGTTGTTTATAATAAGCGTGATTATATGTATAACGAAAGAATATCAGATTTTTACAGGAAGCATATGGAAGGGAGATCTTATGCCTGCAAATGATATAGGAATAGATCTGGGAACGACAAACAGTCTGGTATATTCTACGGGCAGAGGCCTTGTTTTGAGCGAACCATCTGTAGTAGTATATGATAAAGATACAGAGAAGATCAAAGCAATTGGTGAAGAAGCCCGGCAGATGGCTGGGCATGTTACTTCCAATATGGAAGTAATCTGTCCGATTCGTCAGGGAATGATCATAGATTTTGTCGTTATGGAAAAAATGTTGAAATATTTTATCGCCAAGGCAATGGGGCGGCGGGCGTTCCGCAAACCACGGATCAGCGTGTGTGTGCCGAGTGGTATCACGGAGATCGAACGTAAGGCAGTGGAAGAAGCAACTTATCAGGCAGGAGCGAGAGAAGTGTTTCTGGTTGAAGAACCAATCGCTGCTGCAATCGGTGCCGGTGTGGATATTACCAAGCCTTTTGGCAATCTGATCGTGGATATTGGTGGCGGCACAACGGATATTGCTGTTATTTCGATTGGCGGTGTTGTTGTGTCATCAACGATCAAGGTTGCGGGAGATGCGTTTGACCAGGCAATCATGAGTTATATACGAAAGACGCACAGTTTGTTTATCGGATCGGATACTGCAGAAGCAATCAAAATAAAAATCGGCACAGCTATCGAAGAGGCGAATCCACAGGTGATGGAAGTAAAAGGACGAAATGTACTTACAGGACTTCCGAAAAAAGTAAAACTGACTTCCGAAGAAATCCGTGTGGCACTGAAAGATGCGACAGGACAGATCGTAGAAGCAGTCCATGGAGTGCTGGAAAAGACACCGCCGGAACTGGCCGCTGATATTGTGGACAGAGGAATTGTCCTGGCGGGCGGAGGAGCACTGCTTCGGGGAATGGATGCACTGATCGAGCAGAGGACAGGGGTAAATACTCTGACTGTTCAGAATGCGATGCATGTGGTAGCTGTTGGAACCGGCAAATATGCAGAGATAATGAGCCGTATGGAATCTTAATAACTGCAGACAGGAGCCAGGAATATTTATGATAGATCATAGATATCCTGGTTTTGCTGTTATAAGGCTGAAAAACAGTAGCAATTTTGGGGTCGGAAGAAAGAGGAAGAAATGAGCGAGAGCATTACAGGATATATTGATCATATTATTTTTCGAAATGAAGATAATGGATATACGGTTATGGTATTAAAAGGGGGCAGCGAGGAAGATGAGCTGACCTGCGTTGGAAGTTTTCCGGTGGTCACACAGGGAGCATCTGTAGAACTGGAGGGGAATTTTACACAGCATCCGGTTTATGGAAAGCAGTTTCAGGCAGTGCGGCTGACTGAAAAAATGCCGGAAGATGCACTGGCTATGGAAAGATACCTCGGTTCGGGTGCGATTAAAGGAATTGGCGCGGCACTGGCGGGAAGGATCGTACGTCATTTTGGAGATGATACGTTTCAGATAGTAGAAAATGAGCCTGAAAGACTGTCTGAAGTTAAGGGAATCAGTGAAAAAAAGGCAAGAGAGATTGCCATGCAGATCGCGGAAAAGTCCGATATGCGGAAGGCAATGATGTTTTTGCAGAAATATGGGATTTCACTGAACCTTGGTGCCAAAATCTACCAGAAGTATGGAGACTCTGTTTACAGTGTTTTGCAGGAAAACCCGTATAGACTTGCAGATGATATCAGTGGTGTGGGATTCAAAATTGCAGATGAGATTGCCTATCGCATTGGAATTCATACAGATTCAGATTACAGAATAAAAAGTGGAATGGTATATACTCTTCTGCAGGCAACCGGGGAGGGACATGTATATCTTCCGAAAGACGAGCTCTTTCAGCGTGCAGCAGAACTGCTCGGTGTAGATTCTTCTTATATGGAGAAGCATCTGGTCGATCTGGCGATGGACCGTAAGATCGTTCAGAAGGAACAAGGAGATCAGATACTGATCTATCCGGCTCAATATTATTATCTGGAGTTAAATACGGCAAGAATGCTTCGGGAACTTGATATTTTCTGCCCGGAAGATGAGAAAATAGTGGAACGAAGAATTGTCCAGATAGAGAAAGAAACGGGAACGGTTTTGGATGAAATGCAGAAAAAAGCAGTGCAGGAAGCTGCCGGGCATGGCCTGCTTATTCTCACCGGCGGTCCCGGTACCGGAAAAACAACGACAATCAATGCGATCATCCGATATTTTGAGGGCGAAGGTGCAGAGATCAGGCTGGCGGCTCCAACCGGAAGGGCAGCGAAACGTATGACAGAGGCTACCGGCTATGAGGCACAGACGATCCATCGCCTTCTCGAACTTTCGGGAATGCCAGAAGATGACAGAGAAGGCCAACCCATTCATTTTGAACGAAATGCAGAAAATCCTCTGGAAACGGATGTCATTATCATTGATGAGATGTCGATGGTGGATATACATCTCATCCATTCTCTTCTTATGGCAGTTACGGCAGGAACGAGACTGATCCTGGTAGGAGATGAAAATCAGCTTCCAAGTGTGGGACCGGGAAATGTGCTTCGCGATATTATCCGAAGTGGACAGTTTCCGGTAGTTGAACTGAAGAAAATCTTCCGACAGGCATCAGAGAGTGACATTGTTGTGAATGCACATAAGATCAATAAAGGTGAGCAGGTGGAAATCAATAACAAGAGCCGGGATTTCTTTTTTCTCAAAAGATACGATGCGGATATCATCATTCGCGTAGTGATTGCACTGATTCAGGAAAAACTTCCCAAATATGTGGAAGCAAAACCGTTTGAAATCCAGGTTCTGACACCAATGCGAAAAGGACTTCTCGGTGTGGAACGTCTGAATCAGATCCTGCAGAGATACCTGAATCCGCCGGACGCTTCCAAGAAAGAGAAAGAAATAGGACAGGGACTTTTCCGTGAGGGTGATAAGGTCATGCAGGTTCGCAATAATTATCAGCTGGAATGGGAAATCCGCGGAAGATATGGAATACCGATCGAAAAAGGTGTTGGAGTTTTTAATGGGGACACCGGCATCATCAAAACAATCAATGAATTTGCAGAAACAGCAGAAGTTGAGTTTGAAGATGGCCGATGGGCGGAATATTCATTTAAACAGCTGGATGAACTGGAACTTGCTTATGCAGTAACCATACATAAATCACAGGGATCAGAATATCCGGCAGTGATCATTCCACTGCTTTCCGGTCCGAGAATGCTGATGAACAGAAATCTTCTTTATACAGCAGTAACACGTGCGAGAAAATGCGTTACTGTTGTGGGAAGTGAGGAGACTTTCCGTGATATGATCCGAAATGAGAAGCAGCAGAGAAGATACAGCTCGCTGGATCAGCGCATTCAGGAAACCGAATAAATCTCTGCAAAAGAACTCGATAACAGGAAAAGAGAGCATATCATCGGGGAGAAAGGCTTTCTTTGAAAAAAATAAAAGAAAAATGTCTGGATGTACTGTACCCTCCCAGATGTCCTGCATGCGGCGGTATTCTGGAGGATAAACAAAGAAGTATCTGTCCGCAGTGCGAATCGATTTTTCACCCTGTTTCAGAATATTATTGCATGAAATGTGGAAAACCGGTAAATGAGACGGAAGAATATTGTAGTGAATGTCGGCACAGAGAACGGAAATTTATTCGTGGAAGAAGTGTGTTTCTGTATAATGCGCAGATGAAGAATTCTCTTCTTCGGTATAAATATTACGGGAGTCGTGAATATGGGAAATATTATGCGGAATCGATGTGCAGATATGTGGGAAGAGATATAAAAAGCTGGAGACCGGACGTAATCATTCCGGTGCCGCTTCACAGGCGCAAAAAGAGAATGAGAGGGTTTAACCAGGCGGCCGATTTGGCAGAGCGCATTGGGAAAATCCTTGGAATTCCGGTTGCGGAAGATGTTATTTATAAGTCCAGGGAAACACGGTCACAGAAAAAACTGGACGCTGAAGAGCGAAAGAAAAATCTCAGAAATGCGTTTCAGGCAGCAGGGCCGGTAACAGGCCTGAGAATTCTTGTGGTCGATGATGTGTATACGACAGGGAGTACAGTGGAAGCCATGGCAGAATGTCTGCTGGAAAATGGAGCGAAAGCCGTATTTTTTGTAACTTTGTGTACGGGAAACATCTGAATGGGTACATCTTTGAACGAAGGTTGGACGGAAGCGGAAAAAATACTTTTCATGATTCGGGATATATGATACAATCAATCTATGTATGATTATTTCTGGTATTTTCAGGAAATATGGTTTGAACAAGTTACTGTGTACAGTAACAATGATTGTGAGGAGCAGGATATGATCAACGAAGAGAAGGTTAAGATTATGACAAAACTTGCCATGTATGAGCAGGGCAAGGGCAGAAAATATCTGCCGGTCAGCAAGTATTACCGAAGCGATTATATAGGGCTGGCACTGATCAAGAATTTTTTTCTGGTCACAATTGGATATTGTCTGAGCGTTGCAGCTGTAGCGGTTTATTTTGGAGAATATCTTCTGGAGAATATACACAAAATGAATCTGATAATGCTCGGTGTATATATTGTGATCGGCTATCTGATCGTACTTGTGGCATATTCAGTCCTGACGTATATACAGTACTCGGTTCAGTATTATCGGGCAAAAAAGAGTGTCAGAGAATACTACAGTCAGCTTACTGAACTGAATAAGATTTATGCCAGAGAAGAAAAAAAATCTTCCGGCAGAGGAAACGCAGGAGGGTATCGTAAATGACAGCATTACTGGAATTCAAACAGAAAATAAAAGGAATTTATGCACAGTACGAAATGTACCTGCTTCCTTTATTGAAATTTGTCCTTGCACTGGTTTATTTCATCTGGATCAATACCAACATGGGATATATGACTGCACTGGATAATATTTTTGTTGTATTGATCTTATCGCTGATCTGCTGTATTCTTCCATCCGGAATGATGATCTTCGCAGGATTTGCACTGATGGTGGGACATTGTTATGCACTTGGAATCGAAGTGGCAGCTTTTCTTCTGGTACTGATTCTGTTCATGATGATCCTTTTCCTGCGTTTCAGCAGCGGTAAAAATATCGTGCTTGTGTTTACACCACTCGCATTTGCATTTGATATTCCGGTGCTGCTTCCAATCGGATGCGGACTTCTCAGCAGTGCGGTATCAGCACTTCCGGCAGCTGGCGGCGTGATCATCTATTATTTTGTCCGTACAGTACGTATACAGTCGCAGGCTCTTCTTGGCATGGACTCAGACATTGTCGGTAAACTGACACTTCTGTCAGACAGCCTTATGAAGAATGGTGAAATGTGGCTTACACTGATTGCTTTTATTGTAGTGGTTCTTGCTGTGAATCTGATTCGTACCCGCATGTTTGATTATGCATGGAGAATTGCAATTGTTGCCGGTGGAGTGATCTATATTGTGATCATGCTGGCAGGAAGTATGAGTCTTGGAATTTCAATTTCCGTATTTTCACTGATCATTTATACTGTGGTTGCGGTACTGGTTGGAATCATACTGGAGTTCTTTGTGTTTGGTGGAGACTATACAAGAACGGAACGTCTGGAATATGAAGATGACGATTACTATTATTATGTGAAGGCTGTTCCGAAGGCACTGGTTGCTACTTCTGAAAGAAGTATCAAAAAGATCAACGGAGAATCTGCAAGAGAAGAACGAAAATCGGCAGAGCGCGTGGTAAATTATTCCACCCCTCTTTTTCAGGGGGAAGAGCCACCGAAAAAGAAAAAAAGAGTTCAGGAAACAGAAGCGGCGTCTGTAGTACAGAAGGCTGATATAGATGATATTGATTTTGAGAAAAAGCTGGAGGAATCCCTGAAGGATCTGTGATCCGGCAAAAGTAACCTGACAACAGCAACAGAAGGAGAGGAGAGTTTATGCGGAATATTACAGACATACTGGCAAGATATTTATCAGATATCAATCTGCCGTCTGTCAGTATTATCGATATCATTGAAATAATCCTGATTACATTTTTTGTATATCAGTTCATGGTGTGGATCAAATTTACACGCGCATATACTCTGCTTAAGGGACTTCTGGTCATTGGCGCATTTCTTATTATTGCTTATATATTTAAGATGAATACGATCCTGTGGATCGTATCAAAACTGGCCAGTGCACTGATCACGGCGATCGTTGTAATATTTCAACCTGAATTGCGAAAGGTCGTGGAACAGCTGGGACAGAAAAAAATCATGGCATCCATTTTTCCTTTTGATTCCGGCAAAGAAGTAAAAGAAAGATTTACAGATAAGACGGTCAATGAACTGATCAAAGCATGTTTTGATATGGCTGAGGTTAAGACAGGCGCACTGATCGTGATCGAACAGGAGATCAGACTTGATGAATATGTCAGAACGGGAATCAATGTGGATGCTCTTTTGACCAGTCAGCTGCTGATCAATATTTTTGAACACAATACACCACTCCATGACGGTGCAGTGATCGTAAGAGGAAATCGTATTGTTGCTGCAACCTGTTATCTTCCACTGTCTGACAATATGGAACTGAGTAAACAGCTTGGAACCAGACATCGTGCAGGTGTTGGAATCAGTGAAGTGACAGATTCTGTTACGATCATTGTTTCAGAGGAAACAGGACAGGTTTCTGTGGCACAGAACGGTCGGCTGTTGAGAAATATCAGCAGCAGTCAGCTTCGTGAAGTACTGGAAAAAGCACAGAATAAGAAAATTGTGGATAACAACAAACTGAGACAGTTGTTGAAGGGAAGAGTGAAACATGAAGAAAAAAATAGGAAATAATCTTTCTTTGAAAATTCTGTCTCTTGCAATTGCTATTCTGGTATGGCTTCTGGTTGTCAATATAAACAATCCGATCAGTACAAAGTCATTCATTGTGTCAGATGTGGAATTGCTGAATGAGGCATATATCGATGCAGACGGAAAAATGTGTATGCAGGATGAAGAACAGGTTCCCATCCGTGTGACGATCAAAGCTCAGAGAAAGATCCTGGACAGGATCTCACTCAATGATATTCGTGCGGTTGCGGATCTTCAGCAGGCGGTGAGCCTGAAAACAGATCCGGTCATGGTTCCGATCACTGTATCCTGTGGGCGGATTTCAGCAGACAATATTGAAGTGAGTCCGCAGAATATGAGCCTTCATCTGGAGGATAAAGATACACAGGAGTTTGTAGTAAATGTGAATACAAACAACACAAAACCTGACAGGGGCTATGAAATTGGAGCGCTGACTTCCAATCCGGAGAAAATCAAAATTACAGGTCCGGTGTCTCTGATCAATAAAATAGATAAGGTAAATGCTTCCATCGATGTAGATGGAGCAATGGAAGATGTGACTCAGGAGACCGATGTCAAGATCATTGATAAGAACGGTGAGGAATTTACCGATACAGACATGGGTTATCTGAATGTTTCGAAAGTATATGTAACTGCAAAATTATGGAAAGTTCAGTCGAATGTCAGAATCAGTGCAGAGTATTCCGGTACTCCGGCAGCAGGATATCAGGTGGAGAGTATTATGACAACACCGAATGTGATCAGTATTGCCGGAAGTGAAGATGCACTGGCATCACTGAAAGAGCAGAATAATACGATCTGGCTGCCGGGTTCTGTGGCAGATATTTCGGATCGAAACAGTGATTTTGAAGAGAAAATCAATATTTCAGATTATCTTCCGGATGGCCTGAAGCTTACCAGCGATTCCAGTGAAGATGTATTTGTCAGAGTAAATATTCTTCCGGAGGGAAGCAATGTATGTGAGGTTCCGACAAAGAATATAATTGTGAATGATTCACCTGAGGGAATGCAGGTTTCATTTGATACTGCAAAGATAGAAATTCGTGTTAAGAAAACTTCCGATGATCTTGCAGATCTCACAGAAGGCGATATTAAAGCGTCAATAGATCTTAAGGGAATGAGCGAAGGAAGTTATGAAGTGCCTGTCAGCATAGAAATACCGAAGGGATATGAGCTGGTAGACGAAGTAACGACAGGGGTGGAGATTTCCAAAATTTCTACAGCAGATGAAAGCAATTAACAGGAGATTTCAGAATGGTAAGTCAGAAGATAACAGTCAATAATCCATCGGGACTTCATTTGCGCCCGGCTGGTATATTGTGTAATGAAGCTATAAAATACAGTTCCGCGATCACATTCACTTTTGAAGGCGGTACAGCAAACGCGAAGAGTGTATTGAGTGTACTGGGAGCATGTGTAAAATGCGGAGATGAAATTGAACTGGTCTGCGAAGGGGCAGACGAACAGGAAGCATTGAAAGCTTTGACCGATGCGATCAGCAGTGGTCTTGGTGAATAGAAACATATGTAAAGAAGTTTAAGGAGGAGTAGTCGTGAAAAAACAAGTTGTGGCAGTAATGTTGAGCCTTGCAATGTGCGCATCTACCGGTGCAGAAGCAAGTATTGTCAGTGCAGCCGAATTTTCTTCTGAGGTGTCAGCAGCAGAGGAAACGGAATCTGATGAAGCGTCCGTTGCGGACGAGAACGATGGTTCTGCAGTAGTAGATGATTCCGCAGTAGTAGATGATTCTGCAGTCGATATCGATTCAGATGCGGCAGCAGATGATGCAGATCAGGCAGAAGATAGCGTTCCGGCAGATACGGAAAATCAGGCAGATGTTGATTTCAGTTCCGGTGAGGAAGAGGTTGTGACTGAAGAGGCAGAGGATGAGGCTCCGGCAGTGACAGAAGAAACTGCAGAAGAAGCTGGTAAAGCAAATGAATCATCTGATGCTAATGGTAAAGTAGCTTCCCTTGAGTATACAAGATGGAAATTTGTAAATGGCAAATGGAAACTGGAAAAGTACTCACCTTCCAGAATACAGGAAACTGCAGCAGCTGTCGGAACAGAAGAAACTGCAGAAGCAGCAGGAACTGATGAGAATGCAGCTGTTGATACAGCAGCAGAAACTACAGAAGCTGTAGTAGATGAATCACAGGCAGCTGTTGAGACAGCAGTAGAAACACAGCAGACAGATGAGACACAGCCGGCTGCAGATGAACAGCAGGCAGAGGAAGCAGGTGCAAGTGCTTATTATACATCAGCAGATGGCCTGGTAAAGATTACAACATTGAATGTTAATAACAGTGTTCTGGCTTCAGGATATTATGCATTTGATAAAGATGGATATCTTCTGACAGGAAGAAATGCTGTTGGAAATGATTTCTATTATTTCCGTACAGAAGGCGATGTTCAGATTGTGAATGCGCTTTCTGCAAATATGAAGACGCCTTATAATTCTCAGCTCGGTCAGGCAATTTCCGATACATGGATCTGGGATGCAGGTCAGGGAGCATTTAACTATTATGGTCATGATAATGGTAAACAGGTAAATCTTGAAGCAAACAAGATCTACAGTATCAATGGAGCTTCTTACTATCTTCTGAATGGTGGTAAGCCATACGTAGGAGATCAGAAGATCAGCGGAGGCATCTGCTATTTCCAGCCCGCAGCATCTGCAGGAGATATTCCTGGTAAGATGGCAGTCAACGGATGGTTTGGAAAGAGTACCAATAAGGGTACACAGTGGCGTTATTTTAATGCAAACGGAGATTACCAGAAAAAAGGAATCGGAGCATACAAGCTTCTGAGTAACAGCGACAATCTTTATCTGCTGGATGCAAATGGTTACCTGATCAGAAACAGAAAACCAGTCAAGGGTGCTGACAGATATTATTATATGGCTGACGGTAATGGTGTTGCATACAGAAACAAACTGATCAAATACGGTAAATACAGATACTATTTCACCGGCAATGGACGTCGCGCTACCTGGAAAAATCGTTGGGTGAAACTTTCCGGAGCAGGAAACCGCTATTATTATTTCGGAAAAGTAGCAGGACGTGTTCAGGAACAGAAGGGAATCAAGAAAGTTACTGTCAATGGTAAATTTGTCGGATGGTTCTATTTCTCTTCCAAAGGTAACTCTTTTATAAACTGCTGGAAGAGCGGAAGATATTATCTCGCAGACGGACGTATGGCAAGTGGTGTTACCAAAATTAATGGTAAATATTACTTCTTCCAGAGATCCAGTTCCAAATCATATAGAGGTAAAGTATACAAAAGCAAATGGGTTAAGTATAATGGCAGATACTATTATGCTTCCAAAAGCGGTGTACTTGCAGAAAATGGCTGGAAACGTATCAAGACAGACGGAAGATTCTATTACTTCTATTTCAAGAATCTGACAGCTGTAACAAATAAAACCGGTGTAGAACACAATGGAACTTACGGAAGCCTGGATGGCAGAGGTCGTTTCATTGAGGCTGGCTGGGTTGTTGTAAATAACAACAGAAACTATGTACGTTATATCGATCCGAAGACTGGTAAATATGTCAAGAATACAACCAGATGGATCAATGGTATGCAGTACAGATTTAACAGCAGAGGATACAGAGTCAACGACAGAACAAATGAGTTCAGACGCAGCAGCTATTATCTGACCTGTGATCGTGTGAACGGAGTGCTGACTGTTTACACAGACAGCACCATGAGAATTCCGATCAAAACAATCCGCGTTTCTGTTGGTAAAGCCGGTACAGAGACACCTACCGGTACATGGACAATGCACAGAGCAGGACGCTGGCAGGAACTGATGGGACCATCCTGGGGACAGTATGGAACACATGTTGTGAATGGTATTTTTGTTCATTCCGTAGCATGTGGTCAGGCAAACAGTTATAATCTTCCGGTTGGAGAATACCTGAGACTTGGAAATCCGGCATCTCACGGATGCATCCGTGCCTGTGTAGCTGATGCAAAATGGGTTTGGGACAACTGCAATGGTTCCAAGATCCATATCTTTGATGGCACATATACATCCAATGAAGCACTCAAAGGACCTCTGGGCAGAAAAGCACTCACACCTTTAAGAGGCAGCAAGAACTTTGACCCGACGGACCCGGCTTGTAAGTAAATAATAAAATACAGCGCTCTCCCAAATGGAGGGCGCTTTTCAGGAGGAAAGTAAAATAATGAGAACATACCTTGTAACTGGTGGTGCAGGATTTATCGGATCCAACTATATTCATTATATGTTTAAAAAATATGACAACGAGATCCGTATTATCAATGTAGATAAACTGACTTATGCAGGAAATCTTGAAAATCTGAAAGATATTGAAGACCGTGAAAATTACACATTTGTGAAAGCTGATATTTGTGACAGCGAGGCAATCATGAAGATCTTTGATGAAAATGACATTGATAGAGTCGTTCATTTTGCAGCAGAGAGTCATGTAGACAGAAGTATCCGTAATCCGGAAGTTTTTGTTAAGACAAACGTACTTGGAACTCTGGTTATGCTGAATGCAGCAAAATCTGCATGGGAACTTCCGGACGGAACATTCAAACCGGACAAAAAATTCCTGCATGTATCAACGGATGAGGTATATGGATCTCTGGAAGAGAACGGCGGATTTTTCTATGAGACAACTCCATATGATCCGCACAGTCCGTATTCTGCAAGTAAAGCATCCTCTGATATGTTGGTAAAATCCTA
>OGRK01001373.1_pt1 | contig 15675 bp, 6 predicted proteins | sample 1553471 | NCBI WGS metagenome assembly OGRK01 (sample SAMEA2580080, study PRJEB22360) | human gut metagenome | biome: human gut; feature: human-associated habitat; material: faeces | place: Denmark | collected 2008/2010
CCGGGGACACAAGGATTTTCAGTCCTTTGCTCTACCAACTGAGCTATGGCACCATCCGCGAAAAACGGGGTATTCCCTGTTATCGTGGTGCAAAGATAAGCAAAAAATTTAATACTGCAAATGCCTCATGCAATTTTGTCGGTAAATTTTTCCCGGCCCGGCAAAAAACGACCGACCCGGAAATCAGAAAAAAGTCCGCTGCCCAAACGGACAGCGGACTTGACAGGCATGATACAGAGACGCTTAATTCGTTTTATTCTGGTTCGCCTCGCCGATTTCCGGGTTGGCAATCACGACGGAACGCGGCAGCTGGAACCGCATGCCGGATTCGTTCTGCTCCCACATGGCTTTGTAAATGTGGTTGTTCGCAACGCCTGCCGCCGTCATCGCGGCATCGTCCCGACGATCAATCGGCATATTCAGACGCCGGCGGTCGAGCCACTCCAGAGCGCCCTCCATCCACATCTCGATACGTTTCTGAAGAATGATCTCCTCGACGACATCGTCGAGCGAAGCGGCCGTGATGTCATAACCCGGATCGCGGTAGGTCGTCACGTAATCCTTGAGCGTCTTCTTGGCCGCGGCGATGTTGCTGTGCGCCTCGGCTTCAGCCTTGATGAAGACGGCCTCTTCGGCGCGCATATAGATCAGATCGGTATTGTTCCAGTCGCCGTTGTAACTGCGGAACTTGACCGAGACGTACTCCGAACGCGCTTTCACGCCCGAAGCAAGCGTATTGGGCAGGTTGGAAGGCAGGAGGCAGGCATAACCGCTCGTCGCAGCGTCCGGGTCCGGATTGTCCGTCTTGTTGAGCCACCAGCCGCGACGCACGTCGGTCGGATTCAGACGCGCATAGAGGTAGGAGTGGATCGGACGCTCGGCCCACATACCCGCATAACCGCTCATGTAAGGGTCCATCTGCGAGCACCAGGTAGCCCATGTCTGGCAGTTGTCGGCCGTCATCTTGAAGCCGAAGATCAGACTCGGAACGTTCTCGATACGGTTGAAGCCGTTGTTGTAGTTCTCCTTGGAGACGAGCGTGTATTTGGCCAGAATATCGTCGGCCAACGAGACGGCTTTCCCCCAGTCCTCCATGACCAATGCGACACGGGCGCGCAGAATGGCGGCCACGCTGGCGTCGAAATCGGTCCGGGAACCGGTGTCGTCGTATCCGATCTCCTCGAAAATACGCAGCGCTTCGTCCAGGTCGTCGGTAATGCGTTTGTAGACCTGCTCCATCGTGGCGCGCGGCAGATTCTGGCCAAGGGTCTCCTCGGTGGCCAGAGGCACGCCCGGAAGGTCCTTGTTCGCCGCCGAGTAGGGATACTGGTACACGTTGATCAGGTGGTAGTAGCCGAACGCGCGGGAGGTCAGCGCACGGGCGCGGTAGGCCTTCATCGTCTCCGACTCGGCGGAAGCGTCGAGGGTCGCCGTCGCGAGAATCTCATTGGCCGTGGCGATCGGAATGTAGAACATGTTCCACACGTTGAAAGTCGGCGTATACTCCTCCTGCCAGTAGTCGTTGATGTACATGTAAAGGTTCATGCTGTGTTGCAGCAGCAGGGTCATGTCCTGCCCGGCCATGCCGAACGCAAGTTCGAATCCATTGAAACCGGTCAGCCACTGAAGGTCGTTCTTGTAATAGGTGGCATAGTGGGTGTAAATGGACGCCTCGATACCCTGAAGCACCTTGTCCGGGTCCTCCTTGGCCACCTCGTCACGGGTCTCCGAAGAGACTTTTCCCGAAGGGTCCACGTCGAAGATATCGTCGCTGCAGGATACCGCAACTGCCGCGCTCATTAAAAATATCAGTATTTTTTTCATATCAATGTCGCTGCTTAGAAGTTAATATTGAGACCTACCGAAGTGGTGCGGATCGGCGAATAATACGTACCGTCCACGCTGTTCAAAGCGACCGTCGCGCCCTGACCGCCCATGCTCGTACGGGGATCGTAGCCCTTGCGCTTCGATGCGAAGAAGACGTTGTCGCAGGCGAAGTACACGCGAACGCTCTTGATGCCGATCTTGCTCATCCAGTTCGCCGGGAAGGTGTAGCCCAGCGTGATGTTGCGCAAGTTGAAGCAGGTTTTGCTGATCAGGAAACGATCCGACGAAGCGTTGATGTTCGAGTCGTTCGTGTTCCAGATCGGCGCCGAACCTTTCCCGGTCTCCGGATTCCAGGCGTCGGCATAGTTCTTCAGACGGTTCATCGGGAAATTCGCACTGCTGAACGCCGAGAAGTCGTAATCGTAGCCGTAGCCGCCGAACTGGAAGTTGGTCATAATCGTCAGGTCGAGGCTCTTCCAACGCAGCGTGGTGTTCAGGCCGCCCGTGAAATCGGGAAGCGCGCTCTTCTCCAGCAGGTACTGCGTGGCCTCGGTAGCATCGCCGGTCGTGACTTTTTCCACGCCGACAACGTTGCCGGCGTCGTCCAGAATATCCTGATCCATGTACCAAAGCGAGTTGCCCTTCTCATCCAGACCTGCGAACTGCCGCATCTCCCAGCGGTAGATGTCCTTGCCTTCGTAAATGCGCTGGTTGCCGTTGGGCATGCCCGAGACTTTGTACTCGTCGGGCAGGTTGAGCATCTTGTTGGCATAGGTGTAACCGTTGACCGACATGTCCCAGTACCAGTCCTTTTTCTGGATGAGCTTGACGTTCAGGTCGAATTCGAAGCCCGAATTGCGCAGTTTGCCGACGTTGTACCAGTCGTAGGCGCGGCCCGTCGAAATATCCTTCGTACGCTTGAAGAGCAGACCGTCCGACACGCGGATGAAGTAGTCCATCGTCAGGTTGATGCGGTCGTTCAGCAGACCCACGTCCAGACCCAGATCGAACGTCTTCTGCTTCTCCCACGTCAGATCGGGATTGCCGTAGTAATAGATCTCCGTACCCAGCTTGCCTTCGGAAATGGTAACCGTATACTGGTCGGTATAGGGATAGTAGTTGGCCAGGTCCTCGTTACCCTGCGTACCGTACGTGGCGCGGAGTTTCAGCTCCGAAAGCCAGCTGTGCGTACTCTCCATGAACTTCTCGGCTCCGATGCGCCACGAAGCGCCGACGGACCAGAACGTGCCCCAGGGATTGTATTTGAAACGCGAGGTTCCGTCGCGGCGGATACCGCCCGAGAAATAATAACGGTTGTCGTAGTTGTACTCCAGTTTGCCGAAGAAACCCTGAATGCGCAGCACGTCCTGATAGCCGTTGATCGACCCCATCTCGCCGGCGTTGTTCAGCTGCGGATTCTTGGGATCGTAAATGTTCGTCTTCTCGACCTCGGCGTAATCGCGCACCCAGCTGTTGTACTCATGTCCGATCAGCGCATTGATATTGTGGCGTCCGACGGATTTTTTGTAATTGAGCATCTGGATCAGGTTCAGATCGTAAACGTCCGTAGACTTTTTGTTGATCCGGCCCTTGGAACCGCGTCCGTCGCCGATCGTGGGGTTATAGAACAGCAGTTCGTCGGAGGCGCGATAGCCCAGCGACATGCTCGAGGTGAAGGTGAAGTCGCGCAGGAAATAGATCTCCCCGTAAGCGCGGCCCTGCAAGTTGTTGCGTTTGATGTCGCGCGTGTCCATCTTCAGCGTGGCGATGATGTTCTGGCCCGAGGTTCCGGGACGGGTCGTCGTGCCGTCGGTCTGCCCCGTACCCAGGTCGTAGACCTTGTCGCCGTTTTCGTCATACTTGATTTTCCCCTCGGCATCGCGGGCGTAGACCGGAAAAACCGGCTCCCACGAACGCGCCGTGGCGAACGCCGACGAAGCGAGGCTGCTGCCCTCCAGAATGTTGTTCTGCACCGTGTGGGCATAGGAGAGGTTGGCGCCCACCTTGATCCACTTGCGGAGCTTGGTGTTGACGTTCACACGGGCGCTGTAACGCTCGAAATCCGATTCGATCACATAGGATTCGTCCTTGAGGTAACCCAGCGAGATGAAATAATCGGACTTCTCGTTCCCGCCGCTGACCGAAACGTTCGTCTCGTTACGGAATCCGGTCTTGAAGAGTTCGTCCTGCAGGCGCTCGCTGTACATGCGCCGGGCCGACGGGTCGAGTTTGCCGGTCGCAGGGTCGATCAGGTAGGTCGACGAATATTTGTAGGGGTTGTAATTTCCGTGTGCACCCAGCACCTCCTGCGAGGCATAGAGCGCCGCGGCAGCCAGATCACCGCCGCCCTCTTCGGGGCTTGACGCCCACTTCGTGTCGCGCATCGTGCGCCACTGCGCCTCGAGGTATTCGCCCGGATCGGTGATGATGTCATACTCGGGGACAGCGCGGGTGTTGATACCGAATCGCGTGTCGACGCTGATCGTGGGATTGTCCAGGCTGCCGCGCTTGGTCGTGATGAAAACCACGCCGTTCGCGGCGCGCGAACCGTAGAGCGAGTTGGCCGTGGCGTCCTTCGACACGGAGATCGACTCGATGTCGGCCGGGTTGATGTCGGACAGACTGCCCTGATAGGGCGAGCCGTCGAGCACGATCAGCGCGCCGGTGCCCGCATTGAGCGAACCGACGCCGCGGACGTAGATCGCAGCGTCCGTACCGGGCTGGTTGGTGGCCGTAGTCAGCTGCACGCCGGGAACCGCTCCTTCGAGCATTTTCGAAACGGTCGAAACCTGACGCTTCGCAAGCTCCTCGCCGCGGATGGTGGCGATTGATCCCGTAAGGTCTTTTTTCGTCGTCGTGCCGAAAGCGGTCACCACGACATTCTCGATGGCCTGCGCATCTTCGTGCATCACGACTTCGACATGCGTCTTTCCGGCAACAGCCACTTTCCGGGTCTCGTAACCGATGAACGAAACCGCCAGCGTAGCGTCGGCGGGTGCAGCGATGGTGAATTTACCGTCCGTGCCCGTGGTCGTACCGGTCGACGTGCCGTCGACCATAACGGTTGCGCCCGCGACAGGCTTACCCTCCGCATCGGCAACTTTACCGGAAACCTGCCGGTTTTGGGCGAATCCATATACACAAAGTCCCAAAACGGCAATTAACGATAGTAGAATTTTTCTTACCATAAGCGTTAATTTTAATAAAATTTTAAAATAAAAAACGATCGCCCCGGATTCCGGATAATAAACTGCTGGATATAGGATAATTACAGCGTCCCGGAACGCATTTTCCGAGAAATGCCTAATAGTTTGGTATTAAGCGTGTAAGATATACAGACGACACCTCCGCGCGTCCGGGTTGTGTTACCAGATAGTTACCGGACAAGAAGGGTTAAACCGTGCCGTATAAGCTATTTGGTCCAATTGATATACCGTTTGGCAGTAACTTTATCATTACCTTTATCGCGGTTTGTTTATTGTTTAAAAAAGGTTAGGAAGGGAATGAGAAACACGTTCAAAGTACTGTTTTACATCAAGAAGAATGCGCCTTTACGCAATGGAAACACGCCGATCATGGGACGCATTACGATCAACGGACAGCGAACGCAGCTGTCCACGCAACTATCCGTGAATCCGAATCTCTGGGATGTGAGTATGGGACGGGCGGCAGGGCGCAGCGCGGTTGCCTCACATGTCAACGAACAACTCTCGCAGATTCGTTTCCACATCGAAAGATGTTACAACACGCTGTTTTACGAGCATGCCCTGGTCACTCCGAAAATGGTCAAGGAGATGTATTTCGGCAACGACCAGCGCAACGAAACGCTGCTGGCCTTCTTCAGGCATCACAACGAGGAGTTCAGCCGGATGGTGGGCATCAGCCGCAGCAAAACGACCTACTATAAATATAGGTGTGTTTACAAGCATCTCGAAAACTACGTCAACGACAAATTCAACCGCAAGGATTTGCTGTTCAAAGAACTCGACAAAGAGTTCCTGACGGGGTTTCACCACTACATCGCACAGGAGTGCGGACACAAGAAAAACACGACGTGGATCTACATGATCGCGTTCAAGCACATCCTCATGCTGGCCCGCAGCCGGGGCCACATGGCCAAGGACCTCTTCGCGAATTACAAACTGCGCAGCGAATTCGTCGCGCGAAACTACCTGTCCATGACCGAAATCCGCAAGCTGATCCGTCTGGACCTCGACGACATGACCTTACAGTTGGTACGCGATGCATTTTTGTTCAGTTGCTTCACGGGACTCTCCTACATCGACCTCTGCACGCTGACCCCGCAGCATATCCAGCAGGACGGCAAACAGCTGTGGATCAGCACCACCCGCCGCAAAACAGGATCTGCGGTCAACGTGCGCATCTTCGCGATACCGTACACCATTCTGCTGAAATACAAACCGATGCAGCGGAATGCGCGGATATTCCGCCTGCCGAGCAACGGCTGGTGCAACATCTGCCTCGAACGCATTATGTCTCTGGCGGGCATTCCCCGGCACATCACGTTCCATTCGGCCCGGCACACCTTCGCCACGACGATCACGCTTTCGCAGGGAATGGCGATCGAAACGATCAGCAAGCTGCTGGGACATAAGAACATACGGACTACGCAGATTTATGCGACCATCACCCACTCGAAACTCGACGGTGACATGGAGCGGCTCTCGAAACGCCTCGATACGCTGTACCGCGATACCGACCTTGAAAAAGTCCGGGAGCGCCTTTGAGGACCGATTTACATATACGCAGAAGTTCACGCAGCTAACACATTCGCTCAAAACACCCGAAAACACCCGAAAAGGGGATTACAATCTGTAATCCCCTTGAGATGATATTTTCAAAATCGTAACCGTTATCGACCAATCTTCTACACATATGTTATACTGGTAAATTATTTTAATAATTTATTTGTAAACGAGTTAGCAATTTCATACCTTTGCTTGTGAACTCTTTATTTTAAAAAAAACTATTAGATTAACGCTTATGGTAAGAAAAATTCTACTATCGTTAATTGCTTTATTGGGGGGGGGAATATTACTCTCGCTGGCCCAGAGTAAGCAAATTTCCGGAACAGTCACCGGTCCCGACGGGAAACCGGTCGCCGGAGCAACGGTTATGGTCGACGGCTCGCATGTCGGCACGACCTCAAACGGAGACGGTAGCTTCACCATCACGGCTCCCGGAAACGGATCGCTGGTCGTATCCTTCATCGGCTATGAAACCCAGAAGGTGGCCATCGGAGGCAAGACCCGAATCAACATCTCGCTCAAAGAAGACGCACAGGCCATCGACGACGTGATCGTAGTGGCCTTCGGTACAGCCAAGAAAGACGCCTTCACCGGAGCGGCGAAGGTGATCAAATCCGACGATCTGATAAAAACGCAGTCTTCGAACGTCGGGGACGCCCTCGTCGGCAAAATCGCCGGCGTGCAGTTCTCCTCCGCCTCGGGCCGTCCGGGTTCCGGTCAGAAGATTTACGTGCGCGGCTACGGTTCGATGAATGCCAAAAACGACCCGCTCTGGGTTGTAGACGGCGTGCCCTACGAAGGTGACATCAACAACATCAACGCTGCCGACATCGAGTCGATCAGCGTCCTCAAGGACGCCGCGTCGAACGCCCTGTACGGCTCCCGCGGCGCGAACGGCGTAATCATGGTCACGACCAAGCGTGCGAAGGCCGGCGAGGCCACCGTGACTTTCGACGGCAAGTGGGGCATCAACACCCGTGCATTGCAGACCTACGACATCGTGGAGGATGCGGGCGAATACTACGAGATGCACTACAAGTCGCTGTACAACTATTACACGCTCGACCAGAAGTACACTCCCCTGGCCGCCAACATCGCCGCCAACAAGCTGCTGACGTCGAACGATCCCGGCGGTCTGGGTTACAACGTCTTCACCGTGCCCGACGGCCAGAACCTCATCGGCGAAAACGGCCGTCTCAATCCGCGTGCGAAGCAGGGCCGCCTGGTAACCGACGCCAAGGGCCAGCAGTTCTACCTGCAACCCGACAACTGGCTCGACGAAATCTACAAATCGTCGTCGTTCCGTCAGGAGTACAACGTCAGCGTTTCCGGCGCAACGGACCGCGCCAATTTCTTCGCATCGCTCGGCTATCTGGACAACACGGGTATCGTCGACGGTTCGAGCAACGAGCGCTACACCGCCCGTCTGCGCGCGGACTACCAGGCCAAAAAGTGGCTGAAAGTCGGCGGTAACATGTCCTACACCCATTTCGTCTGGAACAACGGCAACCAAACCAACGACGACGGCGACGGTCAGGGCGAAGGCAACGCCGACGGCGGAAACGCATTCGCCACGGCGATCCGCATGGCGCCGATCTATCCGGTCTACATGCGCGACGGCAACGGCAACATTATGATCGACGAGTACGGATTCAAGATGTACGATACCGGCGACGGCCGCAACGGCGGCGCACTGCGCACCAACGGCGGCAAGAGCAACGACCTGCAGGACATTCAGCTCAACAAATACATCAACGAGGGCAATGCCTTCATGGCCAACGGTTTTGCCGATTTCTCCCTGTACAAGGGCCTGAAACTGACCCTCAACGGAAGCGTGTCGCTCGACGAAACCCGCGGTACGCAGGTGTCGAACCCCTACTACGGACAGTTCGCCGAATCGGGCGGCGCCGTTTTCAAGAGCCACAGTCGGGAGATCGCCTACAACATGCAGCAGTTCCTGACCTACACCAACACCTTCGCCGACGTCCACAACCTCGACCTGCTCTTCGGCCATGAAATGTACAACCGCAAATCCTACGGTCTGTACGGCTCGAAGACCATGATGTTCTCGCCGGACAACACCGAACTCAGCGGCGCCGTCGTCGACTCGTCGCGGTCGGGTTCGTCGGTTCTGGAGTACAACAACGAGGGCTACTTCTTCCGCGGACAGTACGACTACGACAACCGCATCTATTTCTCGGGATCGTACCGCCGCGACGCATCGTCGCGCTTCCACCCCGACCACCGCTGGGGCAACTTCTGGTCGCTCGGCGCAGCCTGGATCATCAACCGCGAGAGCTGGTTCAACGCTTCGTGGGTCAACATGCTGAAGGTCAAAGCATCGTACGGTTCGCAGGGTAACGACAACCTCGGATCGAAAGCGGAATCCTACTACCGCTATACCGACTACCGCGAGATCCTGAGCAGCGGCGACGGCGTTACGAGCGTACTCTACCAGAAAGGCAACCCCGACATCACCTGGGAGACCAACGCCAACCTCAATGTCGGCGTAGAGTTCGGCCTCTGGGACAACCGTCTGTCGGGTAGCATCGATGTCTTCAACCGCAAGACCACCGACATGCTGTTCGAGCTGGCCACTCCGATCGAGTCGGGTTACACGACCATTTTCACCAACATCGGCGACATGGTCAACCGCGGTCTCGAAATCGAACTGAACGCAGACCTGATCCGGACCAAAAACCTCGTGTGGGACTTCTCGCTCAACATGACCCACTACAAGAACAAGGTGACCCACCTGCCGGAGCAGTTCAAAAACAACACGACGGCCGACGGCAAACACGTGGGCCGCTGGCAGGACACCAAATTCCTCACCGAAGGGGAATCCGTCTTCTCGTTCTACGTTCCGACCTACGCGGGAGTAGACCCCGAGACCGGAAAATCGCTGTGGTACACCTACAAGACCGATGATGCCGGCAACAAGGAGCGCATCAAGACCTCCGATTACTCGGTGGCCTCGCAGGAGGGCCGCGAAATGCACGGAGACGCCCTGCCGGACGTTTACGGCGGTTTCGGCACGTCGCTGCGCTTCTACGGCGTCGATTTCTCGATCGGCTTCACCTACCAGCTCGGCGGACAGGTTCTCGACCAGGGCTACAGGTTCTACATGAACTCCCCGGCAGGAACGTCGACCGGAAACAACTACCACCACGACCTGCTCAATTCGTGGACTCCCGAGAACTCCGGTTCGAACATTCCGCGTTTTGCTTACAACGACTCGAATCAGGCAGCCGTCTCGGACCGTTTCCTCACCAGCGCATCGTACCTGAACATCCAGAACATCACGCTCGGATATACGCTGCCCAAGCGTATCACGCGCAAGTTCCTCGTCGAGAATCTGCGTATCTACCTCGCCTGCGACAATGTATGGTACTGGTCCAAGCGTCAGGGTCTCGACCCGCGTCAGTCCATCAACGGAATCACGAACCCGTACTACTACGCCCCGATTCGCACCTTCTCGGGCGGTGTAACCGTAACGTTCTAATTTGTTAAACGACGAATATTATGAAAATGAACAACATACTGAAAACAACGGCGCTGCTTCTCGGTTCATCCGTGCTTCTTTCGGGCTGTATCAAGGAGACCTTCCCCGAAAGCGGATACGCCACCAGCGATCAGACTGCCGAATCTCCGTTCGCAAAGGAGGGTCTTATCACTGCGATGCCGACGGTGCTCATCACCAACTATATAGACCTCGGCGAGCACATCGACTTCGGCTACCCGGGCATCTTCGGCGCCACCGACCGCATGGTCGGCGAGGTGTTCCCCGTCAGCGGCAACCTGCCGGGCGGCAACCAGTACTACGACCGCTGGCAGGCATGGCTCTATCCGGGCAACTCGACCGGATTGGCAGCGAACGGCACGATGTCCCCGTTCTTCTACACCAACTATTACAAGTTCATCTTCACGGCCAATGAGGCCATCGACATCGCAAACCAGAGCGAAGGCGCAGAGGAGATGATGGGCATTGCCAAGACTTTCCGCGCGCTCTGCTACCTCGACCTGGCCCGTCTCTACGACGCGCTGCCGGCCAAGGCTCCCGAACGTCCCGCCTACGAGACCGAGCTGGAAGCCGTCAAGGGGCTGACCGTTCCCATCGTCCGGGAAGATACGAGCATGGAGGAACTGGAGAACAACCCGCGCGTATCGCGTGAGGAGATGTTCAAGTTCATCTTCGAGGACCTCAACACCGCCGAGACCCTGCTGGCCAACTATACGCCGGCAACGAAAAACCTGCCCTCGCTGGCCGTGATCTACGGACTCAAGGCCCGCGCCTACCTCTGGCTGGGCGGATTCACCGAATCGTATGCGGAAGTTCCGACCGGCGACGCCGCTTACCGTCTGGCCGCCGAATACGCCCGCAAGGCCATCGACGCTTCGGGCTGCACGATTATGACCGAAAGCCAGTGGCTCGACCCGAAGACCGGGTTCAACACGGTCAATTCGTCGTGGATGTGGGCCATGATCCAGACCACCGACACCGTGCTCAACAACCTGCTGTCGTGGTCGGCCCACATGGCGACCGAGGCTATCTGGGGTTACGGCTACGGAGCGCAGCCGGGTATCTCGGTATTCAGCTACAACCGCATTTCGTCGGGCGACTTCCGCAAAAAGAGCTTTGTCGGAGCCGACCGCTCGTTCGACGCCATCGCACCCTATACGACCCTGACCGAGGAGGAGTTCGCAACGATAGCCCCCTACGCATCGTTTAAGTTCCACGCGGCCAACGGCGAAAAACGAAACTATTCCACGGGTAACGTGACGAGCATCCCGATGATGCGTGTCGAGGAGATGTACCTGATCGAGGCCGAGGCTACGGCGCACTACGACGCCACCACCGGCAAGTCGCTGTTGCAGTCGTTCATGGCCAACCGCGATCCGGCCTATACGGTTCCGGCGGCCAACGACCTGATCGACGAGATCATTTTCCAGAAGCGGATCGAGTTCTGGGGCGAGGGCGTCATCTTCTACGACCTGAAGCGTCTGAACATCGGCATGCACAACGGCGACACCGGCACGAACGCTCCCCCGATGGCCCAGCTTTCCACGGACGGACGCGCCCCCTGGTGGAACTGCGTGTTCCCGCTGAACGCCGTACAGCAGAATAAGGCGCTTGCGGGCAAGAACAACCCCAACCCGACCCAAACGGTCAAGTCTGTTAAATAAAAAACATCGCTATTTATGAAAAGTATAAAAATATTCTTTCTGGCGACTGTCGCCATCGTCGCGGGGCTGTTCACGGCCTGCAGCGACGATGACTTCAAAGCAGGTCCCGAGGTCGACGGCGCACAGGTCTACTTCCCCGAGAATGTGACCACCCAGCATAGCATCAGCGACGACGTCTCCTCCATCGCCATCCCGGTAAAACGCATCGCCAAGGACGAGGCGCTGACCGTAGCGGTTCTCGCCAGCGACGAGTCGGGTCTGTTCACCATTCCGTCGTCGGTATCGTTCGCAGCCGGCAAGGAGACTTCCGAACTGCTGATCACCTTCGACCGCACCAAACTCGAAGACGGCAAGGAATACCCCCTTTCGTTCCTGATCAACGACGAGGACAACACGACGCCCTACGGCAACCGCAGCCTCGATATTACGGTTATGCCCTGGCCGTGGGTGAAAATGGGAACCGGCAAATTCCGCGAAGGCTGGTTGAGCGATGTATTCACCGGCAATATGTTCGAAATCGATGTCACGGTACACAGCCATAAGTCGAAAGAAGGTATCTACATGGTTGAAGAGATGCTCGGCTGGCCTTATATGACCGAATTCTTCGGAGCTACGCAAGAGGAGCTTTCGGAGCAGTTCAGCTACACTCCGTCCAATATCGTCATCGATTGCAGCAATGCGACTCAAGTGACGATTGAAGAACAATGGTCGGGTATTACCGAAAACAGTAACGGTTACGGAAACTTTATGATCGCCTCGGCGGAACCCGGCACATTGGTCAACGGCGTCATCACCTTCCCGAAGGACGGATTGACCGCAAAACTCGTCGGATTGGATCGCGAATTTCCCGCTAACAGTCAAGGTACGTTCCGCATCATGCTGCCGGGCGCCGAAATAGTCGACTATACGCTCTCCGCCGTATACGACGGCATGAAGGTCAGCGCCGACGGAGAGACGGCGAGCGCCGTCATCGACTTCACCTACGGCGCCGACGTTACGAACATCCGCTATGTTCTCGTCGAAAATGAATTGACCGAGGCCGAAACCGCTACGCTTGTCGCAGCGATCGCCGACGGATCAGCCGAGAACATCAACGAGTTGCAGGACTTCACCGTAGGCGGCGAGAAAGTCTCCGCCGAAGCCGTACTGCCTGGACCCGGAACCTATACCGTAGTCGCCCTGCCCCTTGACAAAGCGCAAAAACCGGTTTCCGGCGAAGCTTCCGCAGCATCGTTCTACTTCCCGGGCATAGGAGGGACCTCGGTTCCCAACGACATCGCCGGCTCGCTCTATAAAGTCAGCGCCTATCCCGATGCCGCAGCATATGTATCGGAGTATCCCGATTACTCATCGGCCGTGTACGAGATCACCGGCACGGAGATGAAGAAGATCAAAACCTACTTCAACAAAACTTCCATAATCGACAATATCGAGATTCAAACCGGAGGCCTGACCCTGCAGGATGTAGTCGATAAATACGGTAAAGAACTCAATGCCGATGCGATGGAAGAACTCGCAACGACCGGAAAATATTGGGACATAATGATCAATCTGACACCGGGCGCATCCTATACGCTGGTTGTCGAAGCAACGAACAACTACGGCAAGAAAAAACTGATCGTGTGCGAACCGTTCGTGACGGACATACCGCCCTATACCGGAGAGTTGATCATCGGGAAATACGGCATGTCCTACGCGGCCAGCGCTGAAGACACGTTCGAAAATGTATTCGAGGTAATACCTACCGTCGGAAGCAACACCGAATTTTTCGTGAAGGATTTCGCCGTAGAGGACGGCACCCAATGGTACGCAACCTATGACTCGGCCAAGTCGACGCTCACGATGAGCGGCGTGCAGCTCGGCCGGGAGGACAACGGCAACCTGCTCGGCAAATTCACGGAGGCGCTCACCCCGGACAAGTCCCGCGGTTACGGTATCTTCTCGTTCGCAACCGAAGAGAGCGAAGGCAGCGATCCGATCGTATTGACGATCGATCCGGCGTCGAAACAAGTTTCAGCGCTGACGACCGACGTCGAGGTTCCCGTTGCTGATTTCACCGTCAACAAGATCGTCGGAGCCTTGGCAGCATACTATGCCGACGGAACGACCATCACGAAGCAGAGCGGAACGACATCCGCAGCATCCGCAGCCAAAGTTCAGGGCGTCCGCACGAAGATCCCGTTCAGCAGCGTCCGTGTTCCGGCCCATATCGGGAAGTCGCTCGACAGCCGTGGTCTCCAGATGAACGCCACATTCGTCAGGAACAGCGACAACACGAACCACGGCGTCCGCACGTTAAGCGTGAAGACGGCGAAATGCGAGCCGCTGCCGAAACAGATCGGCCGCCGCGCCGATTTCAAAATCCGCGAAAACCTCCCGGTTTTGAAATAACCGACGCATATTGTTCCACACGACCCGACACAGTCCGAGCGACCGTGTCGGGTTCTGTGGTCCAATGAAACGAAACATCGGTCACGACATGCACTAATATTAGGATTATAAGATTATGACAAGGACAACAACTTTATGGAGCCTGCTGCTCCTGTCTGCGGCGCTCGCCCTGGGGTCGTGCACCAAGGATGCGACGGAGCAGGCGACGGGTCCCGAACCGGAAGCGAAAGCGGCCTCCAAACTCGTATTCTCGTCGGAGAACGCCGTCAGGGGCGAACTGCTGGTCTGCTTCGGCGAAGAGGCCGTAGCGGGCATCGAATCGTCGGTCATGCAGGTTACGCGTTCGGGCGGCGTCGCCACCCGTTCGGGCATCGCTGATTTCGACGCCGTGCTCGGCAGCATCGGGGTAAAGGCGTTACAGCGTCTGTTCCCGGTAGACGAACGGAACGAGGAGCGCACGCGCGCCGCCGGTCTGCACCGCTGGTACGTTGTGGAGTTCGACGCCGCCGCCGATCTCGACAAGGCGGCCCTCGACATGGCCCGGATCGCCGAAGTGAGCAAGGTGGAATTCAACCAGCAGCTGATGCACGTGCACGAAGGCCGGGTCATCCCGCTGGCCGAAACCGGCGCTGCGCCGCAGACCCGTGCGGCCGTCGGGTTCAACGATCCCCACCTGGGCAAACAATGGCACTACATCAACACCGGCGACAAGTCGATCTATTCGAAGATCAAGGCGGGAGCCGATGTCAACTGCGACGAGGCTTGGAAGCTCTGCACGGGCGACCCGCGCGTTATCGTCGCGGTCGTGGACAACTGCGTGCAGTGGGACCATCCCGACCTGGCCGCCAACATGTGGACCAACACCGCCGAGCTGAACGGCTCGGAAGGCCGTGACGACGACTCGAACGGCTATGCCGACGACATACACGGGTTCAACTTCGTCGACAATACGACGCTGACCATCAGCACCAAAGGCGATGCACCGGACCACGGCACGCACGTGGCAGGAACGGTCGCAGCCGTGAACAACAACGGCACGGGCGTCGCAGGCATCGCAGGCGGCTCGGGCAAAAACGACGGCGTGAAGATCATGTCCTGTCAGATTTTCCACGACAAAGACGGCGGCGACGTGGCCATGGCGGCCAAGGCCATCAAATACGCCGCCGACAACGGCGCGGCGATCATCCAGTGCAGCTACGGCTACCCTGCCGGCTCGGTAACCTCCGACGCGGCCTATTCCAGCGGCGCCAGCGCCGAGAAGCAGGCCATCGACTACTTCATCGCCAAACAGAACTGCGCGGCCATCGAGGGAGGACTGGCCATATTCGCCGCCGGCAACGACATGACCGGCATGTCGAGCTACCCCGGCGCTTACCGCGACTACATCTCCGTAACGGCCATGTCGTGCGACTACACCCCGGCCTACTACACCAACTACGGTCCCGGCTGCAACATTGCGGCTCCCGGCGGGGGCGCCCCCCCGTCGGATCTTGATTCGTTCCGG
>OGRK01001411.1_pt1 | contig 15250 bp, 14 predicted proteins | sample 1553471 | NCBI WGS metagenome assembly OGRK01 (sample SAMEA2580080, study PRJEB22360) | human gut metagenome | biome: human gut; feature: human-associated habitat; material: faeces | place: Denmark | collected 2008/2010
TTCCTACGTTCTTTGGGCCATCGCCACGGGCGCCTGCCTTGCCGAGGCCACGACCCGCTTTCTCCCCCGCTTCGTTGGGCGCACGGTGCTCGCCAGTGCCTACCTCGCGACCATCGCCACCGCCATGGCCGAGATCCTGGGCGGCGCGATTGCGCTCCAGATGCTCTTTGGACTGCCCGTGCGTGCCGGCTGCGTCATCGTGGCAGCAGTATCGATGGCGATGCTCATGACGAGCTCCTACAAGCGTGCCGAGCGCTGGATTATCGCCTTCGTAGGCGTGGTAGGACTCTCGTTTTTGGCCGAGCTCGCGCTGGTCAAGGTCGACTGGCCGCAAGCCGCCATAAGCTGGATCACGCCCAGTATGCCCACTGGCTCGGCCGCGATTATCGTTAGTGTCCTGGGTGCGGTCGTTATGCCCCATAACCTCTTTCTACACTCCGAGGTCATCCAATCCATGCACTTCGAAGGCCAAGGCGAGCAAGTTATCGAAGAACGTCTGCGCTACGAGCTCTTCGACACGTTCTTTTCGATGGGCGTGGGCTGGGCAATCAACTCGGCCATGGTCGTCCTGGCCGCAACGACCTTCTTTGCGCACGGCATGGTCGTAGACGACCTCGCCGTCGCAGCGGCCACGCTCTCCCCCATCTTGGGCCCGGCAAGCTCGACCATCTTTGCGGTGGCGCTGCTGTTTGCGGGCATATCGAGTAGTGTGACGGCGGGCATGGCGGCGGGCACCATCACCGCGGGCATGTTCGACGAGGAATACGACATCCACGACCGGCACTCATCGATTGGAGTGGCGGTTTGTTTCGTCGGCGCAGTGGCGGCGTGCCTGATCGTCCCGAATCCTTTTGAGGGTCTCATCTGGAGTCAGGCGCTGTTGTCGCTTCAGTTGCCGATTACGGTCTTTGTGCTCATACGACTCACCAGTTCGCCCCGCGTTATGGGCAAATACGCCAACTCGCGCCCGCTCAACGCGCTGCTCGTAGGGATCGGCGTCATCGTGACGATTCTCGACATCGTGCTGCTAACGGGGATGTAATTGGAATGGCGTGACTGTCCAGATATAACATCTCAATCTGTAACACGTAAGGCCGTTTTAAACCGTCAGATAAATCAAAAGGGTCCCAGCCGGAATATCCAGCCGGGGCCCTTGGACAGAGCTCTGCATGGCTAATCGCCGTGTGTCTACGAGTTACTCCTCGACGAGCTCAAACTCATCGGGGCCGACGCCGCACACCGGGCACACGTAATCCTCGGGCAGCTCGGGCGTGTCGACCTCAACCTCGTAGCCGCAAACGGTGCACACAAACTTATACGTCTTCTTCTCCTCAGCCATGATGTTCTCCTCTCGAACGTGACTGGTGATGTACTTCATTTATTAGTATAGATTCTCAATAATATAATGCAAGTATTTTTAGAACATTTCTAGCCTTGATACGACGAAGCTTTGGGCGGCGTCTTGCCCTTCAGCACCTTGTGGTAGTAGTCATAGGTCAATGGGGTCTCGCCGCTCAGACGCTCGGCATCTTCGACCTCACCAATAAAGAGCAGGTGCGTGCCCACATCCACGGTATCAATCAGACGGCAGCTAAACAGCGCCGCCGCGTGCTCGGGCACATAGGGCATGCCCAGCGCGGTCTCGTGGGTCTCGTACTTGGCAAACTTGTCGTAATCGCTGCTGGTGCGGAAGCCAAAATTGCCGATATAGAGCATGTCGGCGGTCTGGTCAATCACGGTCAGCGCAAAGGCCTTAGCCGATGCGATTACGCCGGACGTGACATTTTCCTTGTTCACGGCAATCGAGATGCGCGGCGGGGCGGATGTCACCTGCACCGCTGTGTTGATAACGCAGCCGGCACGCAGCCCGTCTGCCGCGGAGCTCACCACGTACAGGCCGCTCGGCATGGTAAAGAACGCAGTTTTGTCCATAACGATCACTCCCCTAGCTCGGGTTGAAACCTCATGGATGTATGTACCCACAAAAAAGGCGGCACCCATAACGGACGCCGCCTTTGAGACATATGTGTCAGAACAGTAAGAAAGATGAGACGTCCGCAGTTGCGGTGAAATAGGGACTGAATAGCCCCTCAAACAGGCAAAACAGTCCGTATTCCACCGCAACTTATACAGAGTGTCTAGCGGTTGCGCTCTTTGAGGGCGCGGTCGATCTCGCGTTGGACATCACGTTTGGCCATGTCCTCGCGCTTGTCGTAGAGCTTCTTGCCGCGACCCAGACCCAGCAGCAGCTTTACGCGGCCGTCCGTATTAAAGTAGAGCTCCAACGGAACCAGCGCATAACCACGGTTGCGAAGTTTGCCGTCAAGAAAGTCGATCTCTTTGCGGTGCAGCAGCAGACGACGCCGACGGTCGGGATCGCGATTCCACACGCCACCATGGCTATAAGGGTGGATATGCAGGCCGACGAGCCAGCACTCCCCGCCGCGGATCAGCGCGAAGGTATCGGTTATCTGGCAGGCGCGCTCGCGAATCGACTTGACCTCGGTGCCGCTCAGCTCAATACCGCACTCAAACGTCTCATCGATAAAGTACTCGTGATGTGCCGAGCGATTCTTGGAAATGAGCTTGCGCTCGCGCTTACTGGGCATCGCCGGCCTCCTTGGCGCCATCGGCGTTTGAGCCCGCAGCCTCGCGCTTTGCCTTGCGCTCGGCATTGAACTCAGCATCGCTCTCGCGCACCAGCTTGATAATCGCCGCGCAGGCCTCCTCGCCCACCAGGTCGCGGGCGCGCACCGTCAGGCGCGTCGCCTCCTGTTTGTCGCCGTCGCTTGCAGCATCGGTCGCGCACATAATCAGGCAGATGGCAATCTCGGCCGAAGGTGAGGTCGGAACGCCCTGCAACGCCAGCTCGCCCATCACGTGCTCGTCGCTCTCCTCGGCGGCATCCGGATAGGTAGTATGGATCTTGTTGAGCAGGCGCGTCGTATGCGCATCGTTGGGCGCCAGGCGCAGCGCCAGACGTGCGCAGCCCACGGCAGCCGAAATGTTCTCGGTCTCGGGCTCCAAGAAGTACTGACCCAGATTGGCGTAAGCGCGGGCGGCGCACTTGCCATCGCTTGCACGCTCCAGCACCGAGAACGAGAGCGATGCCCATTCCTGCTTGTCCTCGAGAGCGCGGAACAGCTCGGCCAAATCCAAGCGATAGTTGCAGTTCATGGGGTCCCAACGCACAGCCTGCATCAGGGCATTACGAGCGCTCACATAATCCTGCTGGCGAATGTAGGCAAACGCCATATCAGAGTACAGGCGGTCAAACGGCACCTCGACCTGCACGAGCTCGCGCGGATCCTTCTCCACGCGGCGATAGGCCAAGCGCTCAAACTTGCTATCGAAGCTAAAGTATTGGCGCTTCTCCTCCGTCTTGCACTCGGCGTCGATATACTCCTCGGCGAGCTCCACCAGGCGCTCCAGCAGCGGCGTCGCCGTAGCCAGGTCGCCCTGCGCCAGATAGTTCTCGGCATACGTGATGTCTTGCAAGCTGATGGGCAGGTCCATGACAACTCCTCGGTCCGGGCGGCAGACTCAACGCGCGCCTTAAACATCGGTCAATACACAAAACCCGGGTCTCTTACGAGGCCCGGGCGTTCAATTTTGGTAGCCCGTACCAGATTCGAACTGGTGATCTCCGCCTTGAGAGGGCGGCGTCCTAAACCGCTAGACGAACGGGCCATATGTAGCAAATGCAATGGCTGGGATGGAGGGAGTCGAACCCCCATTGACGGAACCAGAATCCGCTGTCCTGCCATTAGACGACATCCCAATGTCTGCATCGCTGCGCTCGGCTGTGCCTTTGCGCAAGAAAGAAATATACGGGAAGTCCCGCCGTGACGCAAGCCCTAATTTTGACTTTTTTGAAATTCAGTCAAATACGGCCAACACGTGAAGGACCTGTGAAGCACCGGCGACACCTACGGCGTCAAAGCCCGTAAAACATCCCACATCTACCGCTGGTAGATTACAACAATGCAGCACTCACGGCTGATGGCACAATCGAACCGTCATCATTGCACGGATATCGAGGCACCATGGACGAAGAGCTTGATTACCTATGGGAGACCCTGGGCCTCGAGATCACTGCTGACCTTTGGCCCGAACGGGACAAAATTCACCCCACGTTACGCCCCGCCATCACGGTGATGCAGGCAAAATACCGCCGTGCATCCTTTTTGATCATGCGGGTGTCATGGCACGCGGGACTCCCCGACCTTAAGCGAATCCAGGCAAGCCTCGTCGAGCTGTCCGGTATGCCGACCGTCATATCCGAGGCGCACCTGGAGCAGCGCCAGCGCGAGCGACTGCAACAGCAGCGGATTCCCTTTATCTGTCCCGGCGTTCAGGCATATCTGCCCTTTATGGACGAGGAGTACTGGAGCGGCAAGCCCAACAAGCACGTAAAGGTCTACGATCCGCACGAATGGGCACAGCTCGAGGATTGAGCCGAGCGAGCCCGCCGATGGAAAACACATCCCACGCCGATCACTCAAAACGGGTCGCATTTTCCGGAGCCGCTACAGCAACGCCTCGGCCCAAGCCGCTTCCCTAAAGCCGGGAATCGCAAAGTCGTCGCCCACCAGCAGCGGACGCTTGACCAGCATGCCGTCGGTCGCCAGCAGCTCATAGCACTCCCGATCCGTCATGCCCGCATCCAAACGCGCCTTCAGGCCCAGCTCTCGATATTTCATGCCCGACGAATTAAAGAAGCGCCGCACCGGCAGCCCCGAACGAGCAATCCAGGTCGCAAGTTCATCAGCCGTGGGATTGTCCGTAACGATATCGCGGTCGATATACTCGACCCCATGCTCATCCAGCCACGCCTTGGCCTTTTTACAGGTCGAGCACTTGGGATATTCAACAAACAGTACGGTCATGGGAATCCTCCGAATATGAATCGGCCAACGTAGGCACACGCCACACGAGGCGCCTTCGCATGATGGGCCAATTGTAGCCCACAGGTCACACGCTAAACGAACCGTACCCCGAATCCGCGTTTGATGAACGGCAGCAGCTCCATTGCCTCGGGCGTGATATGGCCCGCAACGTTCATGCGCTCGTCACCGGGAAGATCGACCCGCGCAATCTCAAGCTCGCCTTCGTAGCGCCCATATCCGCTATTACTCACAGCGATCGACCCCGCCTTTCGAAACAGTCCAGCTCCGGCATCCGTCGGCACGGAATCAGGCTTAAGCGTCGTGCGTGACTCCTGAGACCTAAAGATGAGGACGCTCGAGTCGGGCCGGTCGTGATGAATCTGCCCGCGCACATAGGCATAACCGGGCTCAAGCTCGCATTGCAGATCCACGCATCCGGCGGAAACTTGAGCAAACTGCGCCCAGCCCGCATCGGAAAGATCGGGGTCGCCGACCAACACAATGTCGCAATCGGCGCCATGTGCAAGCTCAAGCATATTGAGAGCAACCTTTGACGCGCGACCGCGCTGCGCCTCGACCGTCGGCAGTCCCTCGAATACCGGCCCGCGAACGTTAGCATCACCCGGCACAAAAGCCATGATTTCGAATCCAAGCGCCGCAAGACGAAGATTCACCCGAGCAATGTCCTCCAGAGCTAAACCGGTATAAGGCTTGGGGTAAAAATTGTGGCAGGCGGCAAAACGAGTCACATCGGCACCGGCCTCACGCCACGATGCGATTTCATCAGAACTCACTGTCGATGCATTGACCACAATGCGAAATACACCGGACAGCTCCGCGACCCGTTGGGCGCTAAAGCCATAGTCCAAACGAAGGTATTCCAACCCCAGATCGCGCAGGTCCTCGATGCGCTCAAGCCCGAGCAAATCGCACGTGCGAGGCCCCACATCGGCAATGAGCGCAATGCCGCGGGCGGAAAGCAGCGACAGCACATGACGGACCTTATCGGCATACGCCGCTCCCCCATCCTCGGGAATATGCAGCGAGGTGAACGCATAGCGCGCACCCGCCGCGGCACCACGCTCAATCGTCCGCTCAATATCCTGCAGAGGGCTGGAAAGATAAATCGAAATACCCGTTTTCACGCTTCAACGCTCCTTTAAAAAAGGCCGGCGGAGCAGTTAGCCCCGCCGGCACAACCATAGCATCAAGAAATCTGCCGCGCGCCGCGAACCCCGAGCAACACGGCTCGCGATATCAAACTACTCGCCAAAGAACTCATTGATCTTCTGCTCGTCGACGCCAAAGAGCCACGTCAGGACAAAGCCGGCGGCATAGGCAAGCAGCATAGCGGCAACGTAGCCGAGCTGCTGGCCAGGAACGACGATCAGCAGGCCAAACAGACCGGAAACGCCCTGAGAAACCGTGCCGATGTGAAGCAGCGCCGCGAGCGCGCCGCCAAATCCGGCACCCAGGCAAGCCGTCACAAACGGACGAACGAGCGGCAGCGTAACAGCATACATCAGAGGCTCGCCCACACCCAAGATTCCAACGGGAATGGACTCTGCGACGTACTTCTTGAGCTTGGCGTTCTTGGTCTTAAAGTACAGCGCCAAACCGGCACCGACCTGGCCGCCACCAGCCATCATAAGGATGGGAAGCAGGTAATTGATACCCTTGGTAGCGCCGTCGGGATCGTTGAGCATAGCGTGGATCGGCGTGAGCGCCTGATGCAGGCCGACGGACACCAGCGGCAAGAAGCCTGCCGACAGGATATAGCCACCCAGGACGCCCAGCTTCTCGAAGATAAAGGTCAAAACGCTAAAGATGGCAGTCGTCAGCCATGCGCCAACCGGCTGGATGACGAGCATCAGAGCAAAGGCGCCGATGATGAGCACCAGCAGCGGGGACAAGAACGTGTCGAGTGCGTTGGGCATAACCTTGCGAATCTGACGCTCCATCCAGGCAAAAAATGCGCCAGCGATGAGAGCCGCGATCATGCCGCCCGCTGCGGGGTTGTACTGCGCATTGGTGAGCGGCAGCAGAATGGCAGTGGCAGGATCAGCCGCGCCAGGCGCAAGCAGGGGCATGGCGCTGTTGGCGATGCACATCATGCCGGCGATGCCGCCCAGCGCAGCGGAGCCACCAAACTCACGTGCCGCGTTATAGCCCACCAAGATGGGCAGATAGGCAAACAGGGCCCAGCCCATGGAACGAATGCCCTGGTACCACCACTCGCCTGCAAGCGCGCCTGCCGTCGAGACGTTAATGACGTTGCAGATACCGTTGATGAGGCCAGCCGCAATGATGCCGGGAAGCAGGGCGACGAAGACGTTGGAAATCTTCTTGAGGAAGGCCTGAACCGGCTTGGACTCGTACTTGGCCTTCTGCGCGGCCTTGTTTGTGGCCGCAGCGTCAACCACGCTCTCGTCAGCAACGCCTTTCGCAAGGCCGGTGAGCTTGGCGAACTCCTCGAGCACCTTATTCACCTTGCCCGGACCCAGCACGATCTGCATCGTGTCGTCCTCGACCAGGCCCATCACGCCGTCGAGTGCCTTAATACCCTCCGTGTCGACGTTGCCCGCGTCTTTGACGGTCACGCGCAGGCGCGTCATGCACGCCGCGTTTGCGAGCACGTTGTCTTTACCGCCCAAAAGGTCCAGCAGCTTTTGAGCCAGCTCTTTGTTTGTCATAACTCCTCCTTGTATTGGGCATCTCGTCTGGATGTCATATCAGCTCACGCCGCGCACCTATTGGGCATCGGCATTGCTCTTCTCATGGCCACTCACCGCAGCACGGACATGGCCTCGCGCCCGCTCAAGAGCTACCGCAGCCTGCTCGGCATCGCAGTCCAGCAGTACCGAGACAATAGCGGTTTTTACATGGCCGCCGGCATCTGCAAGCGCCTGAACAGCGCGCTCGCGCGTGCAGCCGGTCGCCTCCATCACGATGTTCTGGCCGCGCACCACCAACTTCTCGTTCGTCTGCTGCACATCGACCATCAGGTTTTGGTATACCTTGCCGATCTTGACCATGGCACCGGTCGAAATCATGTTGAGAATGAGCTTTTGAACCGTTCCCGCCTTGAGCCTCGTTGAGCCGGTCAGCACCTCGGGACCGGGCACGGGCTCAATAGCAAGATCTGCGCTCTCCCCGATCTTCGACCCTTGGTTGCAGGCAATTGCAATGGTCTTGCACCCAGCTGCCTTGGCGTACGCAAGGCCGCCCACCACATAAGGAGTACGGCCGCTTGCCGCCAGGCCAACGACAAGATCCTTGTCCGAGAGTCCACGCTCTCGCAGGTCGTTCGCGCCAAGCTCCTCGCTGTCTTCGGCACCTTCGACAGCCTTGATAAACGCCGTCTCGCCTCCGGCAATGAGCCCGACAATCAGGTCGGGTGACACGCCAAACGTGGGCGGACACTCCGAAGCGTCGAGTACGCCCAGACGACCGCTGGTGCCTGCGCCCATGTAAAAGACGCGCCCGCCGCGCTCGAGTGCCTCAGCAGCCCAGTCGATTGCCATGGCAACCTGGGGCAACACTTTCGTGACCGACTGGACGGCACGAAGATCCTCATCGTTCATCGTCGTGACGATTTGCAGCGATGTCATCGTATCGAGGTCCATTGACCTTTGATTACGCTGTTCGGTCGTGAATTTTGTTAAATCGAGCATTTCATTCACCTCATCTTTCCTGTTTCTCGATGTAGTTTTGTTTAATGACATGCGTCGCCCGTTCGTAGTCGCTGGCAACGTAAGCAGCGTACAGGGCATCGACAACCATAAGCTGGGCCATACGCGAAGCCATGGCACCGCTGCGGACCAAGGGTTCACTCGCAGCGACGCCGAGCACGGCATCGGCCATGGTAGCAAGCTTGGATGATCCATCTACTTTGGTAACGGCCACAACGGGACAGTTGTGACGTTGAGCCTCGGCGGTGCAGTCCAGCACCTCTTGCGTCAAGCCCGAGTAGCTAAAGGCGATTGCCATATCGCCCTCATGCATGTTCTTGGCACACAAGAGCTGATCATGCCAGTCGTCGTACAGATGGCACTCTTTGTCGACACGCATGAGCTTTTGCGCCAGATCGTGCGCGACCAAACGAGAGGCACCAATACCGAACAGATTGACCGCGCGTGCCCGCTTAAGACGGGCCGCGCATCGCTCCAAGACGGTGTAATCGAGCGTTCGCGCCGTCGCCTCGATCGTGCGCACGTTGCTTTTCATCACCTTCCCCACGATACGTTCGACGCTGTCATCCATGGAGATGTCCTCGAGGGCTACGTCTTTCTTGTCACCTAAGAGCGCCAGCTCGGCAATCAGTTCGCGCTGGAACTCCTTGTAGCCCGCAAAACCCAAACGCTTGCAAAAGCGCAAAATGCTCGAGGGCGAGGAGAACGTGACATCGGCAAGACCGCGGACGGACAACCCGACCACCTCGTGCGGATGAGCGCTTACATATGCGATGACATTGCGTTCCGCCGGGCTCGCGCTGAGCTCACGCTCGCGAAGCCGCAAAAGCAATCCGTTTGCCATCTCAAACACCTCCGTTGAGAAGAATTAAAGACCAACGAACGATTCGTACCGGATACAAACAGCTTTTGCGGTACATTGTGCCGCATCGTGGCGCACAAAGGGCGAGCGTTCTACCGCTCGCCCCTCAAATCCGACCGCTCGGAAATACGCGCGACACAAAATAATTCAACGAAGTCGCATTATCAGAAACGGGTTTGTTACCGGCTAGCGCCTCGCATGGGCGCCGATCGGCCGAGTCGCATGGCGCACCAACGCCGCCGTCAGCAATACCAATAGCACGGCGGTGATATAGCCCGCAGCATCGAATCCTAAATCGATAACGTCGAAATGCCTGCCGGGAACAAAGATCTTATGCACCTGATCGCCAACGGAGCAGGCGGCGCAAAAGAGCAATACGGGCACGCAACGGGAGCATACGCTCCACGGACGCCTGGAAAAGCAAACCACGACCACCGAGGCGAACAATCCGACGAAGAAAAACTCTACGGTATGGGCAACGCGACGGACGTTTGTGCGCACCCACATGCGAATGGAAGCAAGTCGGCCAGACCGGACATTCGAGGCAGCCGAATCGGCGCCCCCGGTCATTCCGTTCTCTGTCTGGGCTTCACCCGTGGCATCAGCAGCCTGAACGCCCGTAGCCTGACCCTCCACCACACGCGCGGTGGACTCGCTCAGCAACGACGTCTCCACCGCATTTTGCTCCGTCAGCACCCAGATGCCCGCCAGCGTTGCAACGAACAGAACAATTGCGGTCCATCCGATTATTTGTTTTACGCGCGCCAAGGGCCAACCTCCTTTTTTGAATATCAGCGAGTGTAGCCCCAAATGGCATCGTCACCGTATCAAAATTTGAATCGCAACAGGAAGCAACAAAGCGACGCAAACCCCTACCCCGCCTCGCGCATCCAGCGATCGAACGTTCCCACGCACACGCCCAGGCACTTTGCTGCCTGGCTGCGGGTAATATCGCCTGCCTCATAGCTATCGCGCACCAGCTCAAACTGAGGAGGGCACGGCTTGCGAGGTCGACCGAAACGAACCCCTCGCGCCCGCGCCGCTGCAATTCCCTCCGCCTGGCGCCGATGGATATTCTCGCGCTCCACCTGCGCCACGTAGCTCAGCAGTTGCAGCACAATATCGGCAATCAGGGTGTTGGTCACATCCGGCGCGCCGCTGGCCCTAGCGCGCGTGTCAAGCAATGGCATGTCCAACACCACAATGGCAACCCCGAGCTCCTTGGTAATGCGTCGCCATTCCTCAAGAATCTCGGAGTAATTACGACCAAGTCGGTCGATAGAAAGCACCACCAGCACGTCCCCGTCTCCCAGGACGTGCAACAGCTCGCGATAATGCGGTCGATCGAAGTCCTTGCCGCTCGCATGGTCGGCATAAATATTCGCCGAGCCCACGCCATAGGCGCCCAGCGCATCCAGCTGCCGATTCAGATTCTGATCGCGCGAACTCACCCGCGCATACCCGTACACCGTCGCCATCTCATCCCCGCTTTCTTGTAAACCTGCCAAAAGGGACAGGTTTATTTTGGTAGGTTTTACCTCTCAAATAGCAGGTAAGCGGGCGGCCGAGCAGACGGCAAGGTAGCCACTATTCAAATGCGGAGGGCGGCCCCGAAAGACCGCCCTCCGCTCTCTCGCCACGAGTCGGGATTTAGCTAATGGATAAGCTTAAAGTCCAAGTGTCCACGCGTGGTATTGACGCGCGAGACCTCGATAATCACGCGCTGGCCCAGTTCATAGCGAGTCCCCGTGTCGGCGCCCGTCAGCGTAAGCGCGTCCTCGTCGAACTCGAACCACTCGTTGCCCAGGCTCTTAATTGAAACCAGGCCCTCGACCTGCGTCAAATCCAGGCGTACGAACAGGCCCATACTGCTAACCCACGAGACGGTTCCGGCATAGCGCTCGCCCAGACGGTCCTCATAGTACTGGGCAATCTTAATCTTTTGCGTCGCATGGCTGGCGGCATCTGCCGCGCGCTCGGCATCGCTGCATGCGCGGCAGATCTGCGGCAGAATGCGCGGCAGCGACTCGCGCCCCTTGCCGATCAGCCGCGGCGTACGGACCAAGGCGTCCTTGCCGCCGAGCTGCTCATAGGCCAACTGCAGTTTGAGCACGCGGTGCACCACCAGATCGGGGTAGCGACGGATGGGACTCGTAAAGTGACAGTAGCACGGCGCGGCGAGCGCAAAGTGGCCCTCGTTGCGCGGCTTGTACAGCGCGCGCTGCATGCTGCGCAGAAGCAGCGTGTTGACGAGCGGTGCGTTTGCCGTACCGGCGGCAGCATCAACTGCAGCCTGCAGCTCATCGGGACTCCCCAGGGCAATACCGGCAGCACGGCGATCGTCGATGATGCCTAGCTGCGCCAGCGCAACGGCGGCACCGTGCAGGCTATCGGGGCTCGGATCCTCATGCACGCGATAGCAGGCCTCGATATCACGGTCTGCCAGCCACTCTGCAACGCACTCGTTGGCGAGCAGCATGGCTTCCTCGATAAGCGACGTGGCACACGAACGCTCACGCGCCACAATCTGCACGGGCACTCCGTCCTCATCCAACAGAGCACGAATCTCGGCCGTGTCAAAATCGACTGAGCCGCGGGCGCGACGAATACGACGGCGAAGTTCGGCGAGTTCGTTGGCGGCGACAAGGAAATCGCCGAGGTCGATGTTGTAGCCGCGGGCGGTCTCCTCGCACGCAAGACCGCGCTCAAGTGCTTCCTCGCGCGAGGTCTCGGCAGCCACAACATCCTCGGCCGCACCCTCCAGCACCGAATACTCAACCGCGCCGGCACGCACCAGCAGCGCCTCGGCGCCGTCATAGTCCATACGCACACGCGAGCGAATCACACTGGGGTACGGATCGTAATGCCGCACGCGACCCTGTGCATCGAGCTCGATATCGACGGTAAACGCAAGACGGTCCTCGTCAGGGCGAAGCGAGCACAGGTCACAGGACAGGCGCTCGGGCAGCATGGGAAGCACGCGATCGGCCAGATACACCGATGTCGTGCGATGGCGGGCCTCAAGATCGATATGCCCGTCCCAAGCCACATAGTGTGAAACGTCGGCGATATGCACGCCCAGCTTGTAGCCACCCTCGGGCGTACGCTCCAGCGAAATGGCATCGTCAAAGTCGCGCGCGTCGACCGGGTCGATCGTGATGACAAAGCGGTCGCGCAGATCGCGGCGGAGCGGGTCCTTAAGCGCCGCGGACACATCGAGCGAAAGCCCCTCGGCCTCGTCCAGCGCGGCCTCGGGATAGCTATCGGCATAGCCGTAACGCGCCATCACATATTGAACGCCCAAATCGGGCGCGTCATCTCCGCCAATGCGGCGTCCGATCGTCACGGTGCCCGATTCCAGGCGCGTCGGGTAGGTCAAAATGCGCGCGACAACAGCATCACCCGGGTGGACACCCAGACGATCCGCCGAGGTATCCTCGGGCAAAATGAAGAAGTCGGCCTTCAGGCGCGAATCGAGCGGCTCAATCACACCGAGCGGACCGGCGGTCTGGTACGTGCCCACCACGCTTATGGCTGCGCGCTCAACCACGCCTTCGATCACGGCGCGCCGCTCACCGTGCGGGCTGTTCTTAATGCTCACGGCAACGGTATCGCCATCCATGATCTCACGCTTGCCGCGACCCATGACCTTGTAGTCGCCACTCTCGGTTATGACATAGGCGCCATGCTCATGGAGCTGCACGCGCCCGGTCAGGCTCGGACGGCGTTCGCTGCGCACCGGCCCGCGCTTATTGCGAGCTCCACGCTTATGCTTGTTATTGCGCCCCATGGCGCCTCCTAACTATCGATTGCGAACTCCAAAGAGTCTACCCAAATGATTCGCTTTCCTGCCGTCCCCTAGGAATCAAAAAAACGGGCCGTCCCATAAGAGACGACCCGTTGGAAGGGATGAATTCCAGGCATGCCTACACGCGCAGATAGCGGCGCATGGCGATGGCAGAACCAAAGAGACCGATAATCACGCCGACCAGAATCAGTGCAGCATAGGTCACCAGGTAGTATTGCATCGGCAGGGCAAACGACATCCAGCCGATGCTCTCCTGCAGACGCGGAATCATCAGATTGCGCAGCAGCTCCAGAACGCCGATGGAAAGCAGCGAGCCCAAAATGGCCTGCAGTACGCCCTCGGTGATAAACGGGCCACGAATGAAGCCGTTGCTGGCGCCGACCAGACGCATAATCGCAATCTCACGACGACGCGCCGTGATGGATAGGCGAATCGTGTTGTTGATGAAGATGAATGCGATAAAGGTCAGAAGGCCAACGAGCACCACGGCGGCGATGCGGATGTAGTTGGTCACCTGGAACAGGCGGCTCACTTCCTCCTGGCCGTACAGCACGCTCGCGTTGACGTCGCCGTCATCCGCGATCTTCTGGAAATCGGCATCCTTCTTGAGCTTCTCTGCCGTGCTCTCGACCTTGGACGGATCGTCCATCTCAATAGCGAAGGAAGCCGGCAGCGGGTTCTGGCCATCGAGCGCGCTCATGGTGGCGTCGGCGTTGCCCGACATCTTGCTCGTATACTCGGCCAGCGCGTCGTCCTTGTCCTTATAGGTCACGGATTTGACGTTATTCCACGTCTTAAGCTCGGCCTCAAAAGCCTGAACATCAGCCTGATCGGCGTCATCACTAATGAACGCGTTGATGACAACCTGATCCTCGACGGTGCCGATCACGGAGTTCAGCATCGCGGAGCCCATGATGAACAGGCCGATGATAAACAGCGAAAGGAAGATCGTGATGACGGCGCCGAGCGAGGTAGTCCAGTTACGGAAGAAGTGGCTGATTGCCTCTTTGAAGGAGTAGCCCACGTTAGTTGGTGCCATAGTTGCCGTAACCTCCCCTCTCCTGGTCGCGGATAACGTGGCCGCCCTCGAGGGCGATCACGCGACGGTGCATGCTATCGACCATCTCGCGGTCGTGCGTGGCGACGATCACGGTGGTGCCGGTGCGGTTAATACGCTCGAGCAGCTTCATGATTCCCAGCGAGATCGCCGGGTCGAGGTTGCCCGTCGGCTCGTCGCAGATCAGCAGCGGCGGACGGTTGACCATAGCACGGGCGACGGCAACGCGCTGCTGCTCGCCACCGGAAAGCTGGTCGGGCAGCGAGTCCATCTGATCGGCCAGACCGACCAGACGCAGCACCTCGGGTACCTGGCTGCGAATGACGCCCTTGGGCTTGCCGATGCACTGCAGGGCAAACGCCACGTTTTCGTAGGCGGTCTTTTGCGGCAGAAGCTTAAAGTCCTGGAACACGGCGCCAATCTGGCGGCGCAGGAACGGAACCTTGCGGTTCTTGATCTTCATGAGGTCCTGACCGGCAACCAGGATGCGACCGCTCGTCGGCTTGACGTCGCGGTTGAGCGTCGACAGCAGCGTGGTCTTACCCGAGCCGGAGTGACCGACCAGGAAGACGAACTCGCCCGGATAGATCTCGATGTTGATGTCGTCGAGTGCAGGCTTGTTGGGCTGTGCCGGATAGATCTTGGTGACATGCTCCATAAGGATGACGGGCTCGACACCGGCCTGCTTGGCCATCTTCTTGCGGCTGGCCTGCGGATCGATGGGCGCGAACACCGACGTAAAATCGGGGTTGTTGAGCGCGTTATCGAGGCTTGCGACCTCGGCTGCCTGATCGCTCTCGACCACCGGGGCAGCAGGCTGCGTGGGGTCGGGAATAGCGGCAAAGAGACCGGACTGCGCAGGCTGAGGAGCGGGCGTAGCAGGGTCCATGGGGTCGGGAATGCCGGCCATGGTAGGCTGCGGCGTGGCGGCGCCAGCCTGAG
>OGRK01001422.1_pt1 | contig 15184 bp, 10 predicted proteins | sample 1553471 | NCBI WGS metagenome assembly OGRK01 (sample SAMEA2580080, study PRJEB22360) | human gut metagenome | biome: human gut; feature: human-associated habitat; material: faeces | place: Denmark | collected 2008/2010
GACGAGGTCTGCCGTTGTCTTTTGTCCATTTCCGGGCGCATCGCGGTCACGGGCATGGGGAAGAGCGGGCATGTAGCCCGTAAAGTGGCCGCGACCCTCGCTTCCACTGGCTCGCCCGCCTATTTCATCCATCCCGCTGAGGCCAGCCACGGGGATCTGGGCATGGTGTCGCGGCATGACGCCGTCATCGCCTTTTCCAATTCCGGTGAAACGGCCGAACTGAGCGATATCATTTTGTTCGCGTCGCGGCATGGAGTCCCGATTACGGGTGTGACGAAGCGGGGCGATAGTTTTTTGGCCCGTCACGCCGATCATGTCCTTTTACTCCCCAATGAGCCGGAAGCGTGCCCTATCGGATGCGCTCCCACTACGTCGACGACGCTTCAAATGGCGCTCGGAGATGCCATTGCCCTTTCCCTGCTCAAGGCAAGGGGCTTCGGCGCGGAGGATTTCCACCGTTTCCACCCCGGCGGGCGGCTTGGCAGGAAGCTCATGACCGTACGCGAGATCATGCACGTTGGGGAGGCTCTCCCCTTAGCGTCCCTCGACAGTCCGATGACGGAAATCCTCTGCATCATGACAGGCAAAGGGTTCGGCTGTGTAGGCATTATGGAGAAAGGCATCCTTGTCGGCATCATTACCGACGGGGATCTGAGGCGGCATATGGACGGCGGGCTGTTGGGACTGACCGCCGAACGGGTCATGAGCCGGAATCCGATCACGGTCGATGAACATTGCCTTGCCGCCAAGGCGCTGGGGATCATGCAGTCCAGCAAAATCACGAGTTTGTATGTCGTACGGAGCGGAGAGCCCGTCGGCATTTTGAATGTTCATGACTGCCTGCGGGCGGGGGTTAATTGATGCGATTGCAACATGTTCTTTTCCTTTTGGCTCTCAGCCTTACGTTACCCGGTTGCGCCATGCGCGAGCCGCTTACGCATGCAGTGTCTGAACCTGAAGCCGTTCCTCTGGCTGTATCTTTCACTGAGCAGGTGGCCACTTTTCCGGAGGGGGCGACACAATATTTTGCCGAGAGTCCGTTCGGTCCGGTCACGATTGAGGCGGGAGCGTTCTATATTTCTGGTTTGGGCAACAAATGTCGTTCGGCCCGCGTTACGGGTGGAAGCGCAAGTAAAAGATTCGCGGTATGCCGAGAGGAAAACGGCACATGGCGTTTCATTCCCACTATTTTTGAGAGTATGCCGTGATGAATACCGACACGATTCCAGCATCATCGGTGTCGTCAGCACTGACTGTTCAAGGAAGAGTGATTTACGCCCTCGTTCTGCGTGAAGTGCACACATTGTACGGTAATACAAGACTTGGCTACCTTTGGGCGATCATCCAGACAGCATTTAATATCGCGGTGTTTTGGCTTTTTCGTGAGTTTCTCGGAGCGCACTCCCGCCACGGCATGGGAATCGGCGTGTTTTTACTGTGCGGGTTCATCCCATGGCACATGGTCAGCGACACATTGTCCCGTTGCATGAGCGCCGTGCGAGCCAATCAGGCTTTGTTAACTTTCCCTCAGGTGACGGAACTAGATCTAATGATCGCGCGGGTTGTTGTTGTCTGGGGAACACAGATCATTTGCGCAGTCGTTATCTTAATTATGGTCGTTTCGATAGGACAGGTCGCCGAACTGCGCAATCCCGGCACGCTTGCAGCGACACTGTTATTTGCTCCTCTGCTGGGCATAGGCATGGGGTTAGTTTTCGCGTCGTTAGCTCGCCTTTGGCCCACACTGGAAAGACTCATTCCTATCGTGATGCGTTTTTTGTTCTTTGCGTCCGGCGTTTTTTTTCAGGTTTCCGAACTGCCTGCAAGATTTTCGGATATTTTGCTGTTGAATCCTGTCTCCCAAATTATCGAATGGCAACGCTATGGCTTTTCGGCTTCGTCCGCAGCGCCCATGCACAGTATAGCCTATATAGTCGTATGGTGCCTAGGCTCACTCTGTCTTGGTCTATTGCTGGAGCGCTACGTGCGCGGGAGGGAACTCAAGTGATTGAGCTTTCCCGCATATGCAAGTCCTACAGCCTGCCACGCGGAAACCGTAAAGATGTACTGCGCGATGCTAGTATCATATTCCGGCCTGGCGTTAATATGGGGATTCTCGGCCTGAACGGCCAAGGTAAGTCCACGCTCATTCGGATTATCAGCGGTTCGGAACTCCCTGACAGCGGAACCATAAAGCGCAAGGGGCGGGTTTCTTGGCCTATAGGCTTTACCGGAGGTTTTAACGGCAGTCTGACCGGGCGAGAGAACCTACGTTTTACCTGTCGTATCTACGGGGCTGACATTCGAGAAGTTACGAATTTTGTGGAAACTTTTACGGAACTGGGACCATACATGGATATGCCGGTGAAAACGTATTCCTCCGGTATGCGTTCGAAACTGGCCTTCGGCCTGAGCATGGCTATAGGTTTCGATTTCTACCTTATTGATGAAGCATGGTCTGTGGGAGACGCTTCCTTTCAGGCCAAGGCCGAAAAAGTATTCAAGGAACGTAAAGCGCGTTCAACGCTGATAGTTGTGTCACATAGCGTGGCAACCATCCGTAAGAACTGCGACAGCGCGGCAGTGCTGCACGACGGTATCTTGACCTTGTATGACAAGCTGGATGACGCTCTGCGCATCTATATGGGGATTTGCCATGCCAGACAGTAAGATAGGTATGCCCACGACTCCACTCAAAACAGAAACAAGGGGTGTTCCTCCCTCCGCTCAGACAAAACAGGAAGCTGAGGTGAAAACCGTGCTTCCCGTTGTGCCTGAGAAACCGATCTCAGAGACAAAGCCGACGCCTCAGGCTCAAAAGACGCCGCAAGTTGACGCTAAAACAAGCAAGACAGTACATTCTGTTCAGTCTGAAGTGAAGAATGGAGGTATTGAATCAGCAGAGAAGAATCCCGGGTCTTCCGGCAGGAGCGACACTCCGCAGGATACATCGTCGAATCTTCCCCAAGCGGAGCCTTCGGGGAGAAACACACTACAGCCTCTTCCACGTCTAGAACTCATAGTGCATCCCGTATCTACAGCTCTGGACAAGATGAGAGCATGTCTTTCTCCGACCATAAAGTTGTTATTAGCCGCCGTGTTGTTGCCTTCGCTGCTATCCCTGCTCTATTTCGGCCTGTTGGCTTCTCCCATGTACATTGCAGAAGCGCGGTTTGCCGTCCGCGGTGCGGACTCTAGTAGTACGACAGGTGGCCTTGCCGCCATGTTTCTGCCCTCTGGTGCGTCCGTGGGCGCGGATGCGCATATCGTAGCGGAATACATTCAATCTCCAGATATTATGGAAGCTATTGACGGCGAAATGGGGATTTTTGAGCATTTTTCCTCTCATGATCATGATCCGCTCAGTCGCCTTGCCGCTGGCGCCACGCGGGATGAACGCCTTACCTATTGGAAATGGGCAGTAAAACCGTCCTTTGATCCGGAAACCGGTATCATCGCTCTGAGCGTTAAAGCCTATGATCCGGTCATGGCCAAACGGTTGGCGGAAGCCGTGCTCGCCAAGAGTGAAGCGCTGGTTAATGCCATGAGTCGCCGTGCCAAGGACGACGCCATCACTCTGGCCATGGCCGAAGTAAGCACAGCGGAACAGCGTGTGAGCAAGGCACAGGAAGCCATGCGCGCCTTCCGTGACCGTAGCGGTATGCTCGACCCGGCTAGTACGGCGGGCGGACTGCAAGGTATCGTTAGCCAGTTGGAAAGTGAGGCTGTGAAAGTACGAGCGGAGATTGCGCAAGCTCACACTTTTATGAGTAAAAACGCTCCCGCATTGGTAGGGTTGCGTGCCCGGCTGGAGGCTGTGGAAAAACAGCTTGCCCAAGAAAAACTGCGACTGGCCGGAGAAGCTCGCCCTGGTAGCCTCACTTCCTTTGCCGGAGAGTATGAAGGATTGCAGACGGAAAACGAGTTTGCCCGCCAACAGCTTGTCTCAGCCATGACCTCGCTGGAAGCCGCCAGAGTAAAGGCGGAAGCCAAATCCCGCTATGTGGTAGCCTTTCAGATTCCGGCCCTACCCGATGAATCCTTGTACCCCCTCCCATTCTTGTTTACGGCCTATGTCTTTGTCGGCGCTCTGGTGCTGGTGGGGCTTTGCTCTCTGATTATAGCCGCCGTGCGCGAACACGCAGGGTTCTGAGATAGATGATGAACAGCAAAATATTTTTTTTCTCGATACTTCTTCTGGCTCTGTCCGTTTCCGCTCACGGGGCGGATATTTCCTCGTCTGCTTCTTCATACGGCGGAAGCCTCGGAAAATCCGGCAACCCTAGCCCCAGTGGAAGCGGTGGCATCCAGGGCATGCCTTCGACACGTCCCCCATCCTATTTGCCGGGGGGTTATCAAAGTGAGGGCGCATATCAGCAGGAGTTGCCCTATCAGAGGGAGGAACGTCAGCGCCAGTCTTTGCCAGGATTGCCCGCTTGGGCGCTGGAGCGCTACCGTCCGGATATGGTGCAGGGCTTGGAACCCTTTGGAGCCAATCTTTTCCGGGGCAACTTCGCGTCTACTTACAGCAGTGGACTGAATGAGGACTATGTGATCCTCCCTGGCGACCGGATCACCGTGCGTGTCTGGGGTGCGCGGAGCTACGACGATGTGCTGTTCGTGGATCAGCAGGGCAACATCTTTCTGCCTGAAGTGGGACCGATCCGGGTGGCCGGGTTGACACAGTCCTCTCTTCCTAGCTCGGTACGGGCAAAACTGGCTTCAGTATTCCCGGAAAATGTGGAAATCTACGTAAATTTGCAGAGCGCTCAGCCCGTGGCTGTCTATGTAGCCGGAAATGTGCCTAACCCGGGTCGTTATGCGGGAGGACCGCAGGATTCCGTCATGTCTTATCTGGATAGGGCTGGAGGAATCCTTCCCGAGCAGGGAAGTTACCGGAACATCAAAATTCTGCGTGGCAAACAGGTTATCGGCAAGGTGGACCTCTACGGCTACATGCTGCGAGGGGATCTTTCGTCCGTTCGCCTACAGGACGGTGACACTATCTTGGTGGAACCTTTTGGCGTGTCAGTTGCGGCCTACGGTCTGCTTCGTCAGCCCGCTCGGTATGAGTTCCGGGGAGAGGCTAACGGCAAGGAACTTCTGACTTATGCCCTGCCCATGAATGGCGTTTCCCACGTTAGCGTGGGCGGCATGCGTAACGGAGAACCTTTTAATGTCTATGTGACACTGGCAGACTTTCGCAATCTCCATCTTGAGGACGGAGATCGAGTAGAATTCGTGGCCGACACCCGGGGCAAGACCATCATGGTGGCCGCGTCTGGGGCTATCCATGGGGCGTCACGTTTTCCTGTGCTCAAACAGACGAGGTTAAAAACCCTGTTGGCGTACATTTCCGTGGAGCCTGAGCTTGCGGATATCAAATCCATCTACATCCGCCGCAAGAGCGTGGCCGCAGAGCAGAAGGTGATCCTCAAGGATGCACTGCGGCGTCTGGAGCAGAGCGCGTTGACAGCTACTTCTGCTTCCGTCGACGAGGCTAGCATCCGGGTAAAGGAAGCAGAGTTGATTCAAAACTTCGTGCAGCGAGCTTCAAAGCTGGAGCCGGATGGAGTGCTGGTTGTTTCTCGTAATGGGAAGCTCTCCGACCTGTTGCTGGAGGAAGGTGATGAAGTCATCATTCCCCGTCGGACAGATGTAGTCCATGTCTCTGGTGAAGTACTCATTCCCACGGCTGTGACTTGGGAAAAGGGATTGTCCCTGAAAGATTACCTTAAAGGCGCTGGTGGACTTTCCGACCGTGCGGACAAAAACAACATTCTGTTTGTCGGTCTGAATGGGGAAGTAGCCCACTCCGAGGGACAGTCCATCAAGCCCGGTGACCGCATTCTAGTTATGCCTAAATTTGATTCAAAGAACTTGCAGTTGGTCAAAGATGTTACGCAAGTGCTTTATCAGATGGCCGTGGCCGTCAAGGTTGCCGTGGGGTTGTAGGATATAAGGGAGACATATGAAAATTTCCGTCATAGTACCAATATACAATATGGAAAAATTTATTTCCCGGGCTATTCAATGCCTGAAAATACAGGATGAGCAGAATATTGAATTTCTCCTCATTAATGACGGCTCTAAAGATTCGACGCTTTCCATTATGCGAGAGCTCACTGCTGGAGATACACGTTTTCAGATATTTGATATGGAAAACAAGGGATATGGACATGCCTGTAACTTTGGTATCAAGCAAGCCACAGGAGAATTTTTTGCCATCTTTGAGCCAGATGATAGTATAACCTCAGATTTTTATTCCAGTCTGCATGAGGTCGCGGAACGTTACCAGCAGGCTGATGTTATTAGATATAATGGAATATATTGTAATGAAAATGGATTATTACGTACATTATATCGATGGGAGCAAAATTTTACAGGTAAAATTATTGATAAGTATACTCTGAAAAGGTTTTGGCGTTCTCATCCGTCTGTTTTCAACGGTATATATCGTAAAAGTTTTATACAGCAAAAATTAGTATACTTTTGTGAAACACCAAGTGCATCTTTTCAGGATGCTATGTTTATTGTTTCTTTATTTTATGCAAATCCTTCTATATTTATTTTGGATGATATAAAATATTATTATACAATTCATGAAATGCAATCAGTTAAATTTGTTGATGACAAAATTGATTTTGTCATTGAGTCATGGAAAATAGAAGAAAAATGGCTATATAAAAATGGATTTACGGATCATGGCTTTTTTTTATACAAAGTATTTGCACAGATGAGTAGTCTTATAAAAAAGGTTTCTACTGAAAATAGATATAAACTTATGCAACAATTTAAAAATATAAATAAAGGGAAGATTTATCTCGCAAGTAATATTCCTACGATGACTCAAAAGGTTAAATACGCATTAACATAAAAATCCATTATATATTTGTGTAATGGAAAGAGGTAGTTGCTATGGATATTTTTCAGTTTGTTGACAGAGTGAAACCTGAACCCTGTCTGATGAATGACGAACTGTATTTAGAGAAAAGAAGATGGTTCAGATGGGATCAAATTCAATCTCTTCCTCTAGATGTAGCTTATCTGAAGGCTGTATTCGGTGATCATATCAGTTTATCAGTACATTTTGTTGGGAGGATAGTACTCAAGGCTGGGGTGAGTGCGAAAGGGAAAAGCTTTGTTTGGTGTGCAGAGCAAACAATGATTTCCCGTACCCCTAGTCAGAGTGTTTGTGAAATTGATCTGAGCAAAATGACGCAGGGAAATTTAGAAATTTTTTTGTTGGCCTTAGAAGACAGTGCCGTATTTGACGGAAAACCCACAGCTAGCGCTTTAACCGTCAACCCTGAACATATTCTATATTCTTTCCTGTTCCCCACCTATGACCTGTGTTGCGAAGAACCACTGTATCATAAGCTGTCTGGAGAAGGTTCATACTACTCATTTGAAGATGGAAATGTGCATCTTGAAGAAGACTCTTCAGTGGACTTACTGACCTATTTTAATGCGTTCAGCGCCATAAAATGGAAGAAATATACTAATATTGATAGTCTTTCTCTATACGTGGACTTTGAAGGTGAGGCTTGGGCGGAACTTGTCCATTTGAGTGAAGAAGGCCTCCGCTCTCTTGCCTCATGGAAACTTTTTGCTCCAGAGCGAACTACGTTGGAACTTCCACTAGGGATATACCCAAATACTGGTATTCTCGGCTTGCGTATCCATACAGAACGCCCAAGCATTTTGCACGGTGGAGGTTGGTTGTCTGACGCCCCAGAAACACAGCCTGTACGTTTAGGCATCGGTATCACCACTTACCGACGTGAGAGGGCCGTGAAAGCCGCTGTCGCACGTCTGGGCAAGGCCATTATTGAACACCCTTTGTATCATGACTCCATTACCATCACGGTCGTTGATAACGGGCAAACATTGGTACCTGGTGATGTCCCTGCTGCAACCCTTATTCCAAATAGGAATCTCGGTGGAACGGGTGGCTTTATGCGTAGTCTGCTTCACTACAGGGATGCGGGGGCATTTACACATTGTCTGTTTATGGACGATGACGCCAGTTGCGAAGCTGGTTCATTGTTTCGAGGCATCTCATTCATACGCCATGCAAAGGACATGTCTTTGGCCCTCAGTGGCGCTATGTTGTCAGAAAATATGCAGTTTATTCAATGGGAAAATGGTGCATGGTTCGATAAATGCTGTCATCCCATGCATTGCAATTATGATTTACGGGATTCCAATGTACTTGTTCTGAATGAGAGAGAAGATGCTCCTCAGCCTACATACGGCGCATGGTGGTTCTTCATGTTCCCTGTAAACAGAGTTGAAATGTACTCTTTTCCATTTTTTGTTCGAGGAGACGATATAGAGTTTTCATATACGAACAAGTTTAAGATTGTTCGTATGAACGGCATCGCTGTCTGGCAGGAAGATTTCAAAATTAAAGAATCTCCGATGACACTATACTTAGATATACGTTCTCATGTTTTACACCATCTTGTATTGGAACATATCGATCATGGCCCTGCCCAGATACTGAAAATGGTATGGGCATTTTTTCATCGTTTCAACTGGGCGTACCAGTATGACACGGCCAATGCCATTGCCATGTCGTTTTCCGATATGCTGGAAGGTCCGAAGTATTGGCTGAACAACATGGATACCGGAAAAATCAGGGCAAAAATCAAGGAAAAATATACAATGGAGGTCTCACGCCCCCTGCGTGAGAATTACCGGGACGTACCGGAAGCTCTGGAAAATGTGCGTCTTCCTTTCTGCACCAAGTTTATCCGCAGGGTGTCATTGAACGGACATCTGCTGCCCGGCTGCATGGTACGCAAGGGAATCAACCGCCTGAACAAGTATCGGGTTCCGTTCATCAATCGCGTGTTTTTGCGTGATGAAGTTCTTGTGTGCAATGAAATCAATAAGACGGAAATGGTACTGAAGCGAAATACCGGGTATTTTCTGAAGAATGTGTATTTGCTAACCATCAGCTCTCTACATTTTCTCAGGAACTATAAAAGGTTAAAGGAAGACTATCGCACTTTCCTAAATGGTTTGGGAAAGGATGATTTTTGGCGGAAAACATTTCAGGCATAAGGAAAAATTTTATGAAGCGAGTTGCTTTTCTTGCGTTTCTTGGGGCAAATTATGGAACTATGTTGCAGTCCTTTGCACTGTTTCATGTTATTAAAAATTTAGGATACGAATGTGAGGTTATCGGCGCGGATGAATTTCGTACCCGTCCTATACCTAATCCAGATGAGCTAGGAATTCACTCTAAGGAATACGATAAACAGCGTACGCAACTTACATTTGAAAAATTTATTGCTCATGGGCTTAAATTTAATCGTATTTTAGGAAATATTCCAGCAAATGCAAAACTGACAGTGAATCAGTCTAGTGAAATTAAAAATTTTGATGCCTTTATCTGCGGTAGTGACCAAATATGGGTTCCTGATTTTTTCTGGTTTTGTGCCAAGCGCTATTTACAGTTTGCTCCAGAAGAAAAACGTATTGCTTACGCACCAAGTCTTGGATGGAATAAAATAGACCACCGTGCAGTAAAGAATATTCCACAATGGAGAGATTGGTTGTGCGGTGTTAAATATCTTTCCTGCAGAGAAACGTCTGGTTCAGAAATTGTGAAAAAAATGACTGGACGTCCTGTAACAACGGTACTCGACCCCACTTTTTTACTTCGCCCTGAAGACTGGAACAGACTTCTTCCTTATGGGGTCGTTGCTGATGAGCCTCATAAAATTCTTATGAGCGGCAGACCTTATATGGTAGCCTATCTGCTGGATACCTACGATACGTATAACGACTATGTGCGTCGACTTGCTTCCCGGTTGGGGTTGGATATCGTCTGGCTTACAGGACGTGACAATGTGGGACCTATTCAGAGAAACTGTACGGATACTGACCCTTCTGGTTTTGTGGAGCTCATTCGTCATGCATCCTTTGTTTGTACCGACGGATTCCACGGTACCTGTTTCTCTCTGAATTTCTCTAAGCCTTTTGCTTTGCTTCATAAGGAGAATACGGCGGAAAATGATTCACGCATGCAGGATTTGATGGCACGCTTAGGTGTCAGTGGACGTATCGTGAAGATAGGTGATTCTCCTGATGCGATTGAACCTGTTATGGACTATGTATCCATCCGCAAGCATATTGAAGCAGAACGCGAGCATTCACTGGAGTATCTGAGCAGTGCACTTGAAGGGGCAAGTGAAGGCCGCGGAATGCTGTATAATAAACTAAAGCAAACAGTTGGCAAAGTAATAGGGTTTGTGCAACCTGAACCGGAAGTCCGTTTACCACGCACTATTAATCGTGTGCCGTTGGACGATCCGAACAACTGCACAGGTTGTGGTGCATGTATGAATATATGTCCTACAGATGCTATTCAAATGATGCCCGATAAGAATGGCTTCCTTAGCCCTGTTGTTGACGATGAGAAGTGTGTTCGCTGTAGTAAATGTCTGAACAGTTGCCCCTTACGCAAGCGTCCGCAGCTGTACCTGCGTGAAAAAGCAACTAAGGCTTATGCTGCGTGGGCCACGGATCCTTTCGTCATTTCCCGCAGCGCTTCGGGCGGTATGTTTCCGCTTATGGCAAACTGGATGTTTGAAAATGGCGGAGTGGCTTATGGGGTAGCATGGGACAGCGACTTGAATGCCCGCACGGTATGCGCCACCAATAAGGAAGAGTTGCGCCCCATCTGTGGATCAAAGTATGTACAGGCTGATACCGGCTATATTTTTAAGGGCGTAAAGGAAAAATTGCAGAAAGGGATCCCTGTACTGTTTTCTGGCACATCCTGTCAGGTCGCGGGATTATATGCATATCTTGGCGGGGATCATGAGTTGTTGATTACAGTGGATCTCATTTGTGGTGGTACACCTTCCCCTATGATTCTCCATAAATACTTGGACTGGCGAGAACGTCAGTTTGACTCAAAAATTGTAGCGATGCAGTTTCGTGTCAAGAAAAAGTATGGCTGGGGACTAGGAATGATGTTGAAATTTGCTAATGGAAAAGAGTTGAATTTTCCTATGCAGAGTGATGAATATGGTATATTATATAATAATCACTTTATCCAACGTCCTGCTTGTTATGTATGCAAGTTCCGTGGTGTAGAAAATCGCTGGGCTGATATAACTATTGGTGATTTTTGGGGGATTGGAACCCGTGGAACTGCTTTTAATTATGAGCGAAGCCAAGGCGTTTCCGTTGTTCTTACAAACAGCATCAAGGGTAGAACACTGTTCCAGTCCATATCTACTGATAAAAAGAATATTATCGTTGAGCCTCGCCCACTGGAAGAAGTATACCCCGGTAATGCATGGCTCACGAAAAATTATGGTAAACGCTCTGACTACAATACATTGTATACGATGTTTCGTGAAAAATCTTTTGAAGAGGCATTTTCAGAATATTTTGGTGATGAAAGCATTCGTTTGTCATTAAATATAAAATAATATTTGTGTATTAATATAAAGACCTAACACATAAACTGGCAATTAAGTTTTTAACTTCAGATATAAATATATTTAGTAAATTATAAATACTATACATCAGCACCCTGATAACCGACTTTTTGTGGAATAATGGGGGAGAAATTCATGTCATACCTTATTGTAGGTTCCGGTATATGGGGAGCAGTCATAGCCGAGCGCATAGCCTCGGTCATGAAACAACCCGTGACCATCATTGACCGGCGTGACCATATCGGCGGTAACTGCCATTCATCACTTGATGAAGAAACAGGTATAGAGTGTCACCGTTACGGTTCACATATTTTTCATACCTCTTTGCCGGAGGTCTGGGAGTACCTCTCTCTATTTGGGGAATTTACCTCATACCGGCATAAGGTGCTTATCACACATGGGGGCAAGGTGTACGCCATGCCTATCAATCTGTTCACGATCAATGCTTTTTATGGAAAAAATTTTTCTCCTGCTGAGGCAGAAGCTTTTCTTGCCGCCGAGATTGCGCGGGATCATATCGAACATCCCGCCAATCTGGAAGAGAAAGCCATTTCCCTCATCGGACGTCCTTTGTACGAAGCATTCATTAAAAACTATACTCACAAGCAGTGGGACCGTAATCCTAGAGATTTGCCTGCCGCTATTATAAATCGGCTTCCGTTCCGGACCTGCTATAATATGGATTACTTTAACGATACTTGGCAGGGGGTGCCTAAAGATGGCTATTTCGGTCTGTTCAAAAATATGCTGAAGCACCCGAACATCACGGTACGTTTAAACTGTGACTATGCTGCAATACGGAATGAAATTCCGTCCGATGGGATGGTTATTTATACAGGTATGCCCGACCAGTTGTTTGACTACAAATACGGTGAATTAGAATGGCGTTCGCTTCGCTTTGAGTGGGAAACCTTGAATACACGTGATTTCCAAGGAACTACGGTCATGAATTACGCCGATCTTGATGCGCCTTACACCCGCATGCATGAATTCAAGCATTATCATCCTGAACGAATGGAACCCTTTAACAAAGAAAAGACTGTTATTTGCCGCGAATATCCTGCAACGTACAGCAAGGGAGATGAAGCCTATTACCCGGTAAATGACGAGCGTAATAATACGCTTTATATTCGGTATGCAGAGGAGGCCGCAAAGACTCCGAGGCTGATTTTGGGTGGGAGGCTTGGTTCATATCGTTATTGGGATATGGATAAAGCTATCGCCAACGCGTTACATGTTTTTGAAACACAGATACGCAAATAAAAATTACTGTATAAAGAACTCCTATCTGAGAAAGCACTGTGGAGCGGAGAGTTAGTAGCGTCCATGATCCGATATTTTTCTCATCGGTTGCAGCAAAATCGTTGCCTCAGAATATACTTGATACCGGAATTCTCAGTAGGGAAGACAATGGTCGCAGGCTGGGGCCACAAACCTACGGCTGATAAAGCCCGTGATTATGCGGCAAAGCATGACCTTCCGTATATCGCGCTTGAAGACGGCTTCCTGCGCTCCCTTGATCTTGGATGCAAGGGGGCGCAGCCTCTTTCCCTTGTAGTTGACCATACCGGCATTTACTACGATGCCACTGAGCCATCCGATTTGGAGAATCTGCTGAACGGCTCCGGATGGGAATCGGAAGAGCAGTTGCAGTCCGCCCAGCATGCCATTGAAGCTATCAAGCGTCACGATCTGAGCAAGTATAATCATGCGCCGCGTGCTGCTGAAAGATTGCTTGGTGATGCTTCGTGCCCGCGTGTTCTTGTCCTTGATCAGACAAAGGGGGATACCAGCGTTACGCTTGGCCGTGCCGATGCTGAAAGTTTCACAGCTATGCTGGACGATGCGCAGATGCGGTTTCCCACCGCCCGGTTGTTCGTCAAGACGCATCCCGATGTGCTTGCGGGGAAAAAGCAGGGCTATCTGACCGAGGCGGCGAAGCGAAGAGGCATTGCGATCATCGCACAGGATGTTTCGCCGCTTTCCCTTCTTGCTCAAACTGATGTTGTATACACAGTCACCTCCCAGATGGGCTTTGAGGCCTTGCTGCTTGGTAAGGAAGTGCACTGTTTCGGCATGCCGTTCTATGCAGGGTGGGGAGTAACGCATGATCGGCTGACTTGTCCGAGACGGATAAAACGCCGCACGGTGGAAGAGATCTTTGCCGCGGCGTATATGTTGTATGCGCGTTATGTAAATCCTGTGACCGCCAAGCGTTGTGACATTCATGAAACCATTCTGCTCTTGGCTGCCCAACGTTTTCAGAATGAGCGGAATAAGGGGTTCCACGCATGTGTTGGCTTTTCCAGATGGAAACGTCCTCATGCCCGGGCCTTTTTGCAATCGACCACGGGAACCATCCGTTTTTTTTCTGATTGGTGGAAAGCCATCAACTGGGCGCAAGCAAACGGCGGCGATGTCGTTGTATGGGCGTCCAAATGCACAATAGGACTTGAGAGTTCCTGCCAGACTATGGGCGTCCGGCTGATACGCATGGAGGACGGCTTCATCCGTTCAGTGGGGTTGGGTTCCGATTTTAATTGGCCGTATTCGTTGGTGCTGGATGAGAAGGGCATCTACTATGATCCATCCCGCCCGAGTGGGCTGGAAGACATTTTGAACACCTTGCCAAAATATCCGGAGCGGGCCGAATTGTGCAGCAGGGCTTCCGCCTTGCGTGGTTTTATCGTCGAGAAGGGAATTACCAAATACAACACGGGTGTTGACGCAGTAACCCGTGGTGATTTTTCTGCAAAGGGCCGTTTGCTTCTTGTCCCCGGACAGGTGGAGGACGACGCTTCCGTGCGGCTGGGAGGATGCGGGCTGTTTTCCAATGTGGATTTGCTCAAGGCCGTGCGGGAACGCCATCCGGATGCTTTCATCATCTATAAGCCGCATCCTGACGTGGAAAGCCGGAACCGGAAAGGGCGCATACCCGATGAAGAGGCGTTACGGTACGCGGATCGTGTTGTCCGCAACGTGCGTATGGATGTCCTGCTTGGCATCGTCGACGAAGTGCACACGCTCACGTCGCTTACGGGATTCGAGGCATTGCTGAGGGGAATAGAGGTCCACACTTATGGGGGGCCTTTCTACGCGGGGTGGGGGCTGACCCATGATCGGGTTGATTTCCCCCGCCGGAAAGCCCGGCTTTCGCTTGAGGAGCTTATCGCAGGGACGCTGATACTTTATCCTTCGTATTACGATTGGCAGACGAAGGGATTTTGCACGCCCGAGGACATCTGTTACCGGCTTACCCAGCCAAAAGGGCAAATGCGCGGCAAGTTTTTTATGCGCACCTTTGCGGCGCTCAGGGAAAAGATAAGGAACGTATTCTGATCATGCGTACCTACTTGTTTCTTCAAGGCCCGCACGGGAGTTTTTTTCGTGAGCTGGGGCTGGCGTTACAGCGGGCCGGGCATCGTGTATTGCGCGTCAATATCTGCGGCGGTGACGTAGTGGATTGGCACTCGCGGGAGGCCGTGTGGTATCAGGGGCGGACCACGGACTGGAGCGGTTGGATCGGCGATCTCATGCAGCGCAAAGGCGTTACGGATCTGCTGGCCTTTGGGGACTGGCGGCCTCTGCACCGTGAGGCCATTCTGGTGGCAAAACTGCGGAATATCCGGGTGTGGGCATTTGAGGAAGGGTATTTGCGGCCCCATTACATCACGATGGAAGAGGGCGGGGTCAACGGCAACTCGATGCTTCCCCATTCG
>OGRK01001431.1_pt1 | contig 15136 bp, 7 predicted proteins | sample 1553471 | NCBI WGS metagenome assembly OGRK01 (sample SAMEA2580080, study PRJEB22360) | human gut metagenome | biome: human gut; feature: human-associated habitat; material: faeces | place: Denmark | collected 2008/2010
ATGAATATGAAAAATTAAAAATCCCCCCTGCAAGGGCGCCTGCCATAACTGCGGTCATAAGATCACACACAAGATCTATCTTGATATATGCGTTCCACTTTGCTCCGCAGAGATAATAGATACCATAATCTCCAAGTCTCTTTTTTATGTTCACTGCCGAAGCCGAAACTGAGCTTACAATAACAAGAACTATCACGCATATAAGCATTGGAACAAGCTTGATAAGCTGACCATTAATATAGACAAGCGAATTTTCTCTGAAATCCTCAAAGTCAAAAACCCTGCCATAATCCCTCAGATATAATTCAAGCTCCTTAAAACGCTCGTTGCTTACATTATCCTTTAACGTTACTATTTGATTGCCACAAGGATATATTTTACAGTTTATGTCTTTAAGACAGTCTGTCGGAACTATCAACATCATGTTGCCATGCTTATTGACATTAGCATAAAGATCTCTGAAATCAGGCTTTTCTTTTATACTATCCTCAGTGCCTAAATATGCAGATGAAAACCCCAGCAACTGTGAGCCGTCAGCTATGACACCGACAATTTCCACCTTGTTCTTAACATACTCATACTTATAAGGATCAGCATAGTCAAAATTCTCATCATCAGGGGACATCTCCCCTACTTTCTCTTTGTGCATAATGGTAACTATGTCGCCCGTTTTGTAGTTGCTGTTTTCAGTCACAACAGCAGGTATCAAATCTCCGTTAGCCGACGCATTAGACAGCCATTTTCCCGAACTCATCTGCGGCGTAAATGACTTTATCATATCTTCAGATAAAGCATTAACGCTCATTCTATCGTCACCAAGTCCATTAGATAGATCTTTTGATGACGGAGAATAGTACAAGCTTGTATCATATCCGCTTGTCACCGACTCCACATCATCAATATTTTTAAGCTCACTGTCAAGAGAAGTAGCATCATATATATTACATATATATAGTCCCTTGCCATCAGGAAAGTATTTCTTTACAGGAGTATACATCTCTATTCTTGAAAGAACAGAAGAAACAGCCGCCGACATTATAATAAATGCAATGGCGAGCTGAACAGCGATAAAAATATTGCTGTAGATATTTCTTGCAAATTCTTTCAAACCATATTTTATCATATTATTTTCCCCTCTCTTTCATCATTTTCACAGGGGATCTTTTATTGGTAAACAATATCACAATGTTAAGGAACAAATAAATAGAAATAATATATATTCCAAATATGGTCATATATACCCTGAAATTATATGCGACCTTGATATACTCAAAAAACAAAGTAAGCTTAGGAAGCAGCGCATAATTGAATACCAATGCAAATATCACATATATCGTCACTGATATCATACCTATCTCGGCTATATACATCCGTCTTATTTTATTTGACGTGCAGCCACACAGCATGAATATAGCAGTCTGTTTAGCACGGGATCTTATTATGTATCTGAAAAGCATTGCAAGATTTATTGCAGAAGCTATCGCAACGGCTACGGACATAAATATAACGGAATTGTAGAATTTTATTTCAGTCATATCGATCGTGTCTATCGGAGGAAAATTAACATTACACGTTAGAACTTCGCTGAAAGCTTTTTTCAGCTTAAAAAAGCTTTCTGTATCTAGAGCATTGTCATCAAGAAAACTTATGCTTGAAATAGTGCAGTTATCACCCAACGTTTTAAATGGCACCTGAAATTCCTCTTGTACAGTATTACCGAATATGCCTATGACCTTATAGCTTTTGCCAAGCAGTTCAACATTCTTGCCGATCATATCGTCTTTTGCGCCGCTAGGCAGCACGACCAGATTTTCGTCTGAAGCATATTCTTCCTTAGTAAAATATCTGCCTTTGCGGATACTCATGTTGTCGACATACGATTCGTATAAACTATAATCATTCAACTCCTTATCATATTGAATGCGCACCGCAGACATAAGATACGGTTGACCGTCGTCAAAACACTCATCAATTTTAAGCTCGTTCTGATCAAAATTTATACTAAAATACATACCCGGTATTGACGCTTTAGAATTATCATCAAGCTTGTCAAGCACCTCCCGAAGCTGAACAGGAGTTATAGAATCTGTTCCAAAATAAGACAAGATCCTGCCATCACTGTCTTCCTGAGTATCTATTATATCGCCAAATGAAAAAGTATAGTTAAATACATACTTCTTTTGCTTTTCAAAATCCTTGCTTGCTTTAAAATTCTGAAATGCACCATGTGAAAACAATATTATAAGCACATCAGTAACGGCGCAAACAATAAATAGAATAAAGATAAGTACATTCTTTACGGCAAAATTTTTCAGGTTAATAAAAACGTATTTCATTTAGTCCTCTTAATATTACTTATTTTGATTTATACGATAACATACATTGTCTATAGCAATCTGATTATCCTTATCTGTTCTAACTTCTACACGATGGATATAATAAGCATATGACTGACCATATACCTCTTTGGTTGCTGACGTAGTTGCTAATGCAGTAGTAACAGCCATAGTGCTTACAATAGCCAATGCAACAATTCCCGTAACAATTTTCTTAATAATCATACTTATTTCCTTTCTCGTTTCGCAATATATCACGAATTTTTAATTTGTAGACTTAACTGAATTTGCTATGTGAATTATGTCATCTTTGCACAAATTACCGTCTATTTCAAAAGCATAAGTTCCATCTGTCCATGCAATTATTGCATATTCACTGTCATATGAAATGAATGCTTTTTTGCCGTTAATATCTACCCATTCAGTCTTCATATTTTCGGTATCTACCTGATTAGACACTGTCAAAGAACTTTGCGAATAGTTTATGTATTTATCGCCTGATATATAATGTATTTCATGCCTTGTATCGGTAGTGACAACAGATTTGATTTCAAATTCGCTAGGTACGAATGTCGGTACATACTTAACAAAATTATAAATGCTAAAATCGTCCAAAGAATTATCTTTTATATGCGTTATTTCAGCGTTTCTATTATTATCCTGTACAAAAACTCCAACAAACCATTCACGCAGCGGCGGTACGGCGGCAACTGTCACAGAGCCGACCGCAAGCACCGCAGCTATTACCGCCGCAGCAAATCTTAGAGTGATCTTTATATGTCTGTGACCGCTTTTTCTGTTAGTTTTTATCAGCTCGCCAATTCTCTGCTCATATTTTTCCGAAAAATCATGTGGAATTTTCTCAACAGCCAAATAATCCTTATAGTCTTCATCAATTATGCCTGTTTTTATTGCCCGTCTTAACTTATCATTCAAAACGATCACCACCGATCAAATCTAAAATTTGTCTTTTGGCTTTGTTCAGATAATTAAATACCGTTCTCTTAGAAATGCCCATGATCTGTGCGATCTCATCAGCAGTCAGATCATAATAAACCTTATATGCTATCACAGACTTTAGTTTATCATCCAGCTTTCTTACCGCATCTATAAGCAGATCTAAGTCAATATCATCATAAAAATCCTCACTCGGCTCATCTTCCACCTTAAGATCAAATATAGACGATGTTGGATTTTGATTTTCCTTATTGTAGATCGCATAACAGGCGTTTCTAATAGTTCTAATAAGATATGCGTCCATATCGTGCAAAGAATAATTGTGAATTTTTTTAAAACATTTTGCGATGCTGAAAAAAGCATTTGCACAAGCCTCTTCTGCCAGCGCAGAATTATTCAAGATCTTGTATGCAAAAGCATAGGCTATCTGACGATTTCTGTAATAAAAATCTTCAAAAGACGTCTGATCCTTATCGTTGTCTATCAAGGTCATACATACAGCTAACATTTGATTCCCCCCTGAGTTACTTATGTTACTAAGCATAACACATATTGACATACTTTTCAAGATACCAACAAATAAACTTATAACCCGAAATTATAATACATTTTGCGATTTATACTTGTATAAAACTAACATGATTGAGCCATTCAATTTAGTTAAAGCTACAAAAATTCAAATATAAATCAACAATATGATGCACAAAATGGTGAACTTTTGTCAGATGAAAAACTGGTATCTTTCATTTACTTTTTCAACCATAAGATTTATGGCATTTATCAATTCAAAAAAATTGAGAATAACAAATTAGTTTTGGTCAAAGAAATAAGGAAGTCATACTATGATTCAATAATCGATCAAAAAAAGGTCTTTTCAGAAATTGAAGAAAACTCCAAATGCAGAATTATTCAATAAGATAGGCATTACCTTGAATCTAATAGCCAAACCTGAAAAAGCCAACCGCACCCAAACGGATGCGATCGGCTTTTTTATCTTATTCTATTTTTCTACCCCAGCTTCAAAACATTCAGCAGGAATATCCAGCTAGTTCCATAGTAAGCCACAACTGCCACCAGATCGTTCAGCGTGGTTATCATAGGGCCTGACGCAACGGCAGGGTCTATCTTTATTTTCTTGAAGAAAAGCGGTGTGAGCGTTCCCACTGCACTGGATACTATTATGGCAAGTATAAGTGAAATGCCTATACAGCCCGACATCGCAAAGGAGTATACCAGCCCCTTGCCCTTGAAGAAGAAAATATACAGCCCCACTGCTATGAACGACAGCACGCCTATAAGAGTGCCGTTTAGAAGTCCAACTCGCATTTCTTTTGACACAAGGCGAAACTTCTGCTTTGCAGTAAGGCCTCCGTCTGTAAGCACACGGATAGTCACTGCAAGGGATTGTGTACCAACATTTCCTGCCATGTCAAGTATCAGCGATTGAAACGCCACAATAAGAGTGAGCTGTGCAACAACTTTCTCAAACGCTCCCACCACTGTTGACACCACCATGCCAAGTCCCAACAGCACAAGAAGCCACGGCAATCTCTTTTTCACACTCTGCAACACAGGCTCGTTAAGATCCTCCTCTGCAGAAAGACCACCAAGCTTTGCATAATCCTCGCCCATTTCATCATCTGACGCCTCGATGATATTTTGCGCCGTGATAACTCCCAGCAGTCTGTTTGAATCGTCAAGCACCGGTATAATATACTCTGAATAATCCTTCAGTTTTTCGATACAATCGGCAGTCTGCTCGTTGGCGTAAACATATGGGAAAGAAGTTGCCGTTATGCTCTCAAGTTCCACCTCGCTGTCAGCCGTGATAAGATCCTTCAGATCTATAGCTCCGCTGAAAACCTTATTTTCGTCCACCACGAACAGCGTTGAGATGTTGTCATTTTTTCTCGCCTGACTAACAAGAGCGTTCATTGCCTGCTTTACAGTCATGTCTTCGTCAATGATAATGCAGTTCGTAGTCATTCTGCTTCCTATCTCTTCCTCATCAAATGAAGCGATAAGCTTGAGTTCACTGCGTACATCAGGTGCAACAGCGTCTATAATAAGGCTTCTCCTGTCCTTATCTGTTTCAGACAGAATATTCACCGCTGTATCAGTGTCAAGCTCCGATATAAGCTCCGAAGCCTTGTGGATATCCATTTCCCTGAGATACTCCCCTGCCTGCTTTTCGTCAAGATATTCAAATATCTCTGCCAGCATTTCAAGACTGCACACACGATAGAATTTTCTTCTGTTGAGAACAGAAAACGTACTTATTACCTCTGCGATATCACTGCCATGATAATCGTCAAGCTTGTTCATCATGGCTTTCGGGGAATCATTGCTGTTGATGACAGCGGTTATCTCGTCGCAGTGAATGTTCTTTACTGCGTCCTCGTTTAAAATTACATTTTTGTTCAGTTCATTTTTCTTCATTTGCTTGTCCTCCGTTTCATTTTTTTATGACGTGAGGGACAAACAGGCATAAAAATGCCCGTGCATGACAGGTCACACACGGGCAGATATATCAGATCACAACGAATAAAACGGCAACGCAAAGCGAAGCCCGTCGGCTGTGTTCACATATATACATAATCGCCCGTTAGACCCGCAACTGTCGCAGTTTGCCACTTTATTCACCTCCGTATTATCTTAGTCCTTTGATATTATACCATTTTAGCAAAGATCTATCAACACCCAAAATCTTATTTTAATATTAAAAAGCTGTTAAAGCAATGGTGCAAATATCCTTAGCACGCCGTCAATGATCCGTCCAAAGAAACCACGCTTTGTGTCCTCAAGCGTGCGCTGTCTGCACTTGCTCTGGGTTTCAAGAATGTCAGCCTTAAAAGTCTTTATTATAGACGAATCATAGAATATAGAACTGCACTCAAAATGCAAAAACAGACTTCTATAGTCAAGATTTACCGAACCAAGAACCGCAAGCTTGTCATCGCATATACAACCCTTTGCATGAACAAACCCAGGGGTGTATTCATATATCTTCACTCCTGCCTCGATAAGCTGACGATAATAGCTTCTCGAAAGCCTGAAAACCACCTTTTTGTCAGCGATACCTGGCATTATGATGCGCACGTCGACCCCACGTTTAGCCGCCCTTATAAAAGCGTCAAAAAGGCTGTCACCAAGCATAAGATACGGTGTGTAGAACCACACATAATCGCTTGCGGCATAGAGCATCTCAGAAAAAAACGTGTTGCTCACATTTTCGTCCACCATAGGGGAATCATAATAAGGCAAAACATAGCCGTCGCCACCCTTGCCCTCTTTTTCAAAGCTCTCCCCCACAAGGTCATGAGGTATCATGTCATTTGAAAAAGCGTTCCAGAACTCCATAAACATATAGGTGTAGCTTTTTACGCCCTCGCCTGTTATCTTAAAGCCGATATCTTTCCAGTGACCATATTTCGAGCCTATGTTTATATACTCGTCCGAAAGATTTATTCCGCCGCTGTATGCAACTCTGCCGTCCACCACCATTATTTTTCTGTGGTCACGGTTGTTGAGCTGTGATTTTATAAAAAGGAACGGATTGAAAGGCACACATTTTATACCTTTCTCCCCAAGCTTCAAAGCGTCTGCAAGAGAATATGTTGCGATACTTCCAAGGTCGTCATACATTATCCTGACGTCAACGCCCTGAGCTGCCTTTCTCGCCATAATATCAACCACAGTGTTGAGAAATTTGCCGTTTTGCAGAATAAAATACTCTGCAAAAATATATTTCTCAGCCTTTTCAAGCTCCTTGCACATATCAGCGAACATTTCCTCGCCCACGGAAAAATACTCTGCGCTGTCAAGCTTCACCATAGGAAAACCCGTTGCATCGCTTATCCTTTTCACCGATTGAGCAAGCCTTTTGTCCTCACGTTCAAGCTCCACTATGCACTTTTCCCCGTCAGAAAGCTCATAGTCCATGTGAAGCCTTGCCTTTGTGATATTCTTTTCAAGCTTTTTCGCAGTATTGTTATTGCCAAAAATTATATACATAACTGCACCAAGCACAGGAAAAGTAAGTATCACAATAAGCCAAAGGGTCTTGTAGCTGCTCTCCTCACGCTTTGTGTTGATATAAAGTACAAACAGAAATGACAGCACAGTAAGCACGATGCTGAGAAGCCCTGCCGCCTTGCTGAGCCATTTAAGTATGAGAAGATACCACAAAAACTGCATCGCCACAGGAACTATCACCGCCACCACTCTGCCTGCTATTTTCTTTACATTGTTCCACGTCAACTCCGTTTCGCTCCTTTCATTTATCATCTTAGGGTAACAAAACACTATCATTATGCGATATTACCACTATTATAACAATTTTTTTAACATAAGTCAACGCCATTGATTTTATTATTAAAAAGTGTTATATTAAATATGAGATATGTCCTGCTGATAGCTTTGTCTGTAGGCGGACGAACAGTGTTCGCCCCTACAAAAATAATATAATTGATAACGGAGGTAACAAAATGTGTACTGCGGCAACTTATAAAACGAACGATTTTTACTTTGGAAGAACTCTTGACTATGAAAGCTCCTACGGCGAGGAAATAGTCATAATGCCAAGAAACTTTCCCCTTAACTTTGTTAATATGGGCAGGATAGCTACCCATTATGCGGTAATAGGCACAGCTCATGTCGCTCAGGATTATCCTCTTTTCTATGACGCAGCCAATGAAAAGGGTCTTGCCATGGCAGGTCTTAACTTTGTTGGCAATGCCTTTTACCGTGATGATATCGACGGCAGGGACAACGTTGCGCAGTTTGAGTTTATCCCATGGATACTCTGTCAGTGTGCAAACGTGACAGAAGCAAGGTCGCTTATAGAAAAGATAAACATAACCAAAACTCAGTTCAGCCCGCAAATGCCGTCAGGTCAGCTCCACTGGATAATAGCAGACAAGAACGATTGTATCGTAGTGGAGTCTGTAAAAGAGGGCATAAAGGTCTATAACGATCCCGTGGGAGTGCTGACGAACAATCCAACCTTTGATATGCAGATGTTCAGGCTCAACGATTTCCGTGGACTTTCACCTAAACAGCCTGAAAACACATTCTCTGACAAGCTTGACCTTATTTCCTACAGCCGTGGCATGGGTGCAATGGGTCTGCCAGGTGACTTATCCTCGCAGTCAAGATTTGTAAGAGCCGCATTTGTGAAAATGAACTCACGCTCAGGCGCAGACGAGCAGGACAGTGTGAGCCAGTTCTTCCACATTTTAAACTCAGTTGACCAACAAAGAGGCTGCTGCGAAGTTTCCGAGGGCAAGTATGAGATAACCATTTATACAAGCTGCTGCAATACTGACAAGGGCATTTACTATTACACCACCTACAACGGACATCAGATATCCGCTGTTGATATGCACAAAGAAGACCTTGACTCCGCCAAGCTTATTGCCTACCCTATGATAACCAACGAGATAATAAACTTTCAGAACTAGCAAACGCTCCGTACAAAATCTGTACGGAGCGTTTTTATTACTCAAATCTGAAATATTCAAAGTCAAAGTTGCTTCCCGGCAGGAACGCAAATGAAACCTTCTGTTTGCCGCTGATACCTGAGATATCAAAGCTCTTCTGGACATAATTTTCGCTGTCATCTGTCCTGAACTCGCAGAGTATGCGGCTTTCGCCCTCGCTGCCGTTCAAAATAAGATGTATGCTGTTGAGGGCAAGCAGTGACTTTCCACTTATAACGAGCCTGCTCGGCTGTTTTTCAGAAAAATCGAACTCGCCGAAATCAAGCATAACATTGTTGCCTATCTCGGTCACACACTTTTCGCCCTTTGTGAACTTGTCACCATAAATGTTGTCAGCATCAGCCGCATTATTCACCGCAAATTCACGGCTCACCTTTTCAAAGTTGAAACCGCCCACTTGGAAGCCGTCATCAGTAAGGATACAAAGGGTCTCAATACCCTTGAGCTTTCTTGAAAGCTTGAAAGTTTCAGGCTTGAAGATCATCCACTCAGGCTCTTTGTGATAACAAAACGTGCCAAGAGGCTTTCCACTCTCGTCAGGTATTCCGTCATAGAAGCTTATTTTAACAGGGTCAAGGGTGTTCGCCCATATCTGCACCGTAACAGTGTCAGAGCCTGCACTGCCGAAGTCCAGATTATCATATGCCGCCCATGATGTTACCTTGCCCATTGCAAAGCCTACACCCTTCTTCATGCCGCTTGAAACGTTGTCGCTCGCCCTTGTGAATAGTCCGCCGATAACGAACTGATAAGGGTCGGTAAGTGCGTTTCCAAGACCCTCAGCAGTGAATTTGAGCATAGAAATGATGTGATAACGCTCTGTGCCGTTTTTGCACATTGCACGAAGCCAGAAGCTTCCGTCGCCCTTTGCTTTCACCTTAATGCTGTCTGCTGTTACCTCGCACTCTGCAAGATTAGATTTTATGCCCTTTTCATTTGTTACCCTGAACTCTATATCCTCGGCATAATCCGAATTGGCAGGGAGCGCCTTATATTTCACTGTTATCTCAGGGTTATCCTTGCCAAGAGTAAAAGTATCAGTATAAAGTTCTATCTTTCTCACTGGTATCTCGTCTGTCCTGCCGCACTCGGTAGGAGCAAAGCCCACATTCTCCAGCGACGATGTGCCGCTGTCATATTCCGCCTTAACAGCATCAAGGGTAACAACACAGTCAGGCAGGCCCTTTGATGTAAGCGTTACCTTTATCTCCCCCGTCTTATCAGCCACACCAATAACAGCAAGCATTTTTCCTGAGAAAAGTCTGCGTGATGTGCCTTTATACTGGTCATAGTCTGTGCTGTCGCCGTTGTCAAGACCCATAAGCCTTGCCGCACCCTCAACGCTGACGTTCACACGATTATTGGCATTTGCGCAGAAAGTGCCGTCCTTGTCAAATGCGGATATTTCAATATATACAAGGTCAGAGCCGTCTGCAAGTATCTCTGTCTTGTCAGGGACAGCTTCTATTCTAACAGCGTCCCCGAATGAACGCTGTATATCCTCTGCGATGATATTTCCATTCTCGTCATATGCCACCGCTTTAAGCTCGCCCTTTTCATATGGAATGATATAGTTCGCTGTCAGCTCCTTGCCATGCTTGTGGTCGATATCATATGCACCCATTGAAACGCCGTCCTTGAAAAGCTCAACTCTCGGAGCATTTGAGCAAACTCTCACGTCACAAGGAAGTCCGTCGCTGAAATCCCAGTATGGGAAAATATGCACGAATGGCTCAGCCTTATAGTCTGTCCACTCTGCACGGAAAACATATGCACTGTCCTTTGCAAAGCCTGCTGTGTCGAACTGACCGAAGTAGGAATTTTTCGTGCTGTATGGAGTAGGCTCGCCTATGTAGTCAAAGCCTGTCCAAATGAACTGACCTGCACAATATTCTGCGTCACGGTCGGCGATTATGCAAGCCTCAGTGTTCTTTGCGCCCCAGCCTGTGCAGCTGTTTCCAAGGGAAGAACACTGCTCGTCATCGTCAGTTAGCAAGGTTTCAGACAGCGGGAAATGATAAATTCCACGGCTCTGAACAACAGAAGCCGTTTCGCTTCCGTATATCATCCAGTCAGGGTGAGTGGCGTGGTGTTCCTCATAAAGTCTTTCACCGTAGTTATAGCCTGCAAGCTTGAGAATATCAGCGCATTTCTGACCGTTCTCCCACTGCATATAGTTAGAGCCGAATGTGACATAGCCGTTGCCCTCAGGGTCATGGAGCCTAACGAGCCTTTTAAGCCAAGCCGTTACCTCCTGACCTCTCTCGTCAGCGTGAGTGTCAAAAATCTCATTTCCCACACTCCAGCCTATGATAGAAGGGCGGTTTCTGTCACGGCGCACCCATGAAGCAACGTCCTTTTCTACCCACTCATCAAAAAATCTGGCATAGTCATAGTCGGTCTTTGACCTCTCCCACATATCAAAGCCCTCAGAGAGAATGAGCATACCTGTTTCGTCAGCGATGTCCATAAACTCCTCCGCAGGCATATTGTGAGAAGTTCTGATAGCGTTGATGCCCATTTTGCGTAGTTTTTTAAATCTTCTCCTTATAGCCGCAGGATTGGAAACTGCCCCAAGACAGCCGTTGTCATGGTGTTCACATGAGCCGTGGAGCTTAACGTGTCTGCCATTGAGATAAAAACCGCTGTCACACTTGAATTTGATAGTCCTGAAGCCGAATTTCTGATCTACACGCTGTACACAGCCGCCGTCCACAAGAATTTCCGACACCATGGTGTAAAGCACAGGCGAGGTGATATCCCAAAGCTCAGGGTCTTTCACTGTCATGGTCTGAGCGGTGAGAGAATAGCTCACGCCTTTCACACGCACCGCCTCAGGTATGCAGGAAATATCCGCCCCACAAGCGTCAGACTCATAGCTTGCCACCTCTTTGCCGTCCTTGTCAAAAATAGTGTTCCTGATGCGGATTCCCCCAAGAGGCGTGCCATTAGGTCGGAGCATCTCAGCCTGCACAGTCACCTGCCAGCCGTCCTCCTGCTTTGACGTGGTGATATAAATGCCGTCATTGCCGAAACGTATCTCAGGACTTTCGCAAAGCCAAACCTTTCTGAAAATGCCTGCTCCTGAATACCACCTGGAGTTTGGCGCGTGGTGATCCACACGGACAGTAATAATGTTCTCTCCGTTCTTGACAAGGTCGGTGATATCGAACATAAATGCCGAGTAGCCGTATTTCCACTCCCCTGCCAAAGCACCGTTCACATACACCTTGCTGTCCATGTAAACTCCGTCAAAGCGGATAAAAGTGCGTATGCCCTCTTTCTTTTGATAAGAAAAAGCCTTTCTGTACCAGCCTGTAGAAGTTTCATATAGGTCATTTGTATTATAAATAAGCCAATCGTGAGGAATGTCCACAGGCTTGAAAGCAAAGTCCTCTGAGTAGTCAGAGCCGAAAGCCGCCTTGTAAAATTCCCAATCGTTGCAAAAAAGCTTTCTGTCTGAGTGTGTTTCACAGATATCCATAAAAACTCCTTTATATTTTACTTATCTGAATATGAAAATGTGCGTTTATCAAAGGCTTTTCAAGCTGATATTTCTCCGCAAGCCTTGGTCCGCAGGAGTTAGAACCTACCCCTGCCATTGCATAGTCAACGCAGATAACATTGCTCTCGCACCTTTCAAGCTCATAGTTATGTGCCTTTGCCGCAAGCTCCTCCTGTGAAAACTGAGAAGCGTTGAATGAAAACTCCTCTCCTGCAGTGAACATCACACTTGTGTCCTCACTGCTCACAGTGAGATATCTGCACCCATAGTGCGATGAATTTTCCTGCGGTCTTATATAATCCTCGTGCATATCCCCGATATCAGCCGCAAATCTGCCAATATAGCAAGCCTGACGCTTGTCAATGTAGCTTTCCGTAGGACCATATCCGAAATATTCCGCCCTTGAAAAATCTTTTGGCATGAAAAGCCTTATACCGAACCTTGGAAGCATATCTATCTTATTTGAAAACTCCGCTTCGCATTTTATGTCAAGCCCACTGCCGTCAATAACATAAACAGCTTTCAGCCTGCAAAACGGCTGTTGTATGGACCAGCCAAAAGACTGTGTGACGCTTATCTCCGCTCTGTTCTCGCTCGCTGAAAGCTCACAGCCGTAGCTTTTCACATCAAAGTCATTAAGATGCACCTTGTACCAATTGTACTTCATGACATCATTATCCGTAGGCGCACGGAAGAAGTTATACTGCAAAGGTCTGTCAAGAAGCTCTCTGCCGCCGAATTTCACAGAAATAAACGCCGACTTACGCTTGTCAAAGCGGTAAACAACATCTCCCACTGCCACCGTGATACAAAGTGGAGTTTCCACAGCCTTAACATTTTCTTTCACCTCAGCGACCTTACAAGCCTTGCCCTCTGCTATCCTAAGCTGATCAAAGCACACCTCATAGCCGTTTTCACAATAGTCAGTGTCCTCCTTTGCAGTGAAAATAAACCTTATGAATGTTTCATTTTCATACTCCGCTGTATCATTGGGAACATTCACCACAGTGCTTCCCATAGGCTCGATGTCAAAATCCACCCTGCCGATATATATAATACCGTTTTTGTCCGTTATCTCATAGCGACAATCGAGAATATCCCCAGCGTTCACAAACTCCAGCGTGCTTGAAAAAACAAAGTTTCCCTCGCTTTCCCCTTTTGTTACTCGCACAGGTCTGTATACCTGCTTTACCTCTAAAAGTCCGGTGTGGGGCGTTCTGTCAGGATAAACAAGACCGTCCATGCAGAAATTTCCGTCATTGTGTCTTTCCCCAAAATCTCCGCCGTAGCCGTATTTTATCTTACCCTCAGCCGTTTTACCAAGCGGTACAGAATGGTCGCACCACTCCCACACAAAGCCGCCGCAGAAACGCTCGTTGGAATAGAACACATTGTGATAATCCTCCAGATCACCAGGGCCGTTTCCCATGGCGTGGCAGTATTCACACTGCACAAGAGGTCTGTTTTCCTCAGGCTTTTCAAGATAGTCTTTCAGCCCGTTTAAATCCCAGTACATACCTGAAACTACGTCAAGCACGCTGTCGGAAGTTCCGTCAAGGCAGTGTGTGCTTTCATAATGCACAAGCCTTGTATCATCAAGCCTCTTTATAAGCTCAGCTTCATCAAGCATATTTTTGCCATATCCGCTCTCATTACCCAGCGACCAGAACACCACGCAAGGGCGGTTAATGTCACGCTTTACAAGACATTCCGCACGATCTTTTATGGCATTGCCAAACCTCTCGTCAGAGGCAAGCATCGCAATGCCGTTGTAATCTGAATAGTCCCACTTGTAGTCATAATAGACCTCCACACAGCCATGTGACTCCAAGTCCGCTTCATCAATAACATAAAGCCCCAGCCTGTCGCAAAGCTGATAAAACACAGGGGAGTCAGGATAATGTGACGTTCTCACAGCGTTTATGTTGTGCTTTTTCATAAGCACAAGGTCAGCTCTCATCTGCTCATAAGAAGTATAATATCCCGTGTCAGGATAGCTGTCATGACGATTTACACCCTTGAACTTCACTGCCCTGCCGTTTATCTTAACAACGCCCTTATCCACCTTTACATCTCTGAAGCCAATCTCCTCGCCGATAACCTCGTCGCCTGCATTGATAGTAAGCCTGTAAAGATAAGGTGTTTCAGCACTCCAAAGCCTGACGTTTTCTAACTTTATCTCAACGCTCTCACCGTCATAAGCCGAAAACTGAGCCATTGTAACACCATCATCATCGCAAAGCTTTGCCGAAACATCACAGCCGAATACCGTAAACTCCAGCCTTGCAGAGCCATTCTCACCGAGTATAGTTTTCACGATATAATTTTCAAGACGCATTTTCGGTCTTGACAGCACATAAACATCTCTGAAAATTCCCGAAAGCCTTATCTTGTCCTGATCTTCAAGATAAGTTCCGTCGCACCATTTCAGCACAGCGGCAGTAATGATATTCCTGCCCTCAGCAAGATATGGTGTAATATCAAACTCAGCCGTAGCGTGAGAAACCTGTGAATATCCCACAAAGCTGTCGTTAACATACAAATAAACACAGCTATCCACGCCCTCGAACACAAGCACCCTGTCCATGCCGTCAGGGGAATAATCATATTCACGCTGATAAACTCCCACAGGTATATCGTCAGGCACAAAAGGCGGGTCAAATGGTATTGGATAGCACACGTTCGTATACTGCGGCTTGTCATGCCCATGGAGCTGCCAGTTGGACGGCACCGGCATTTTTTCGCGGCCTGGAAGCACGGTGAAATCGTCCTCCATGTCAACGATACTGTCATAATAGCGAAAGTCCCACTCTCCGTTCAGCAGTTCGAACCGCGAG
>OGRK01001441.1_pt1 | contig 14995 bp, 3 predicted proteins | sample 1553471 | NCBI WGS metagenome assembly OGRK01 (sample SAMEA2580080, study PRJEB22360) | human gut metagenome | biome: human gut; feature: human-associated habitat; material: faeces | place: Denmark | collected 2008/2010
CGCGGCGCACTCAAGGCCGTTCGGCCGGGCTTACGGTCGCGCATCGCACCCGCCGGCCGCAGCCTTTTTATGGGAAGTGCCTTGCGGGGCCCTGAAAGTTCCCTGATTTTCTCGGTGGCGTTACTGTTTGTTCGAACGCGACCTCTATAGTGGGCATATGAGTGAAATTCAGCCGTTGCCGCAGTTCCCGCCGCAGCACGACCAGCAGCGCGAACAGCAGCGTATGGGGGAGCGGATGGACGATTCTTGCGATGACATGCCCACCGTGCCGATTCCGGCACGCAAGGTGGTCACCACCTTCGACGCGGCCTCCAGACATGAGCGTCTTGAAGTCAAACCGCCGCTGACCAGGCTGTTCCGCCGCACGATCACCAAAGCATTCAGTGTCTGGCTGAAATTCTCGACCGCATTGGTGCGGTCGCTCGACTGGTATCCACGTGTCGAACCCTACGTCGGCTATGGCACCGAACACTACTCCCGACTGATTTGCCGTACCGTATACGGCCCGTTCAAACGGCAGGCCGGCCGCCTGATTCGCGGCATCCGTGGCATGCTGATGGTGCCGTCCCCGCATACCAAAGTGCGGATCGCCATCGATGACATGCCCATCGAAACAGTGCAGGTGGGTGCGTCGGAAGTATACGACGCGATCGACAGCAATCCTGATATTTCCAGCGAATTCGCGGCATCCGACGATGCCGGCTACCTCGACCTCGTGGCCGAGCATTCGCTCGAACCGGGCATCCCCAACGTCTCCTACAAAGTGCGCAGCCGCAAGCCGGTCAACGCCAATCTTTTCACCATTCCCAGCGGCACCAAAGTGGGCGTGATCTCCGACGTGGACGACACCATCATGGTCACGCAGGCGCCGCGTCTGATGAAGGCCGCCTACAATCTGCTGCTGCTTAATCCGCGCAAAAAAGTGCCGGTGGCCAGCATGAACCTGCTGTTCAACCGCATCGCGGACATGTTCCCGGACGCGCCGTTCTTCTACCTGTCCACTTCGCCATGGAATGTGGAAAGCTCGATCCGCCATTTCATTACGAACCACGGTTTTCCGGAAGGGCCGCTGCTGCTGCGCGACCTTGACCCGAGGCCGAAAACCTTCATTCCGTCGGGCGTGCAGCACAAGCTTGAATACGCCGAGCAGCTGATGGCGGATTTTCCCGATATGAAGTTCATTCTGATCGGCGACGACGGGCAGAAGGATCCGACCACATACGCCACGATCGCACGCCGCTACCCGGGGCGTGTGCTGGCGATCGGCATCCGGCAGCTGTCACCGCGCGAAGTGACCGGCAATTTCGGTTCCGTCGCCGGGCGCGTGGCCACGCAGCCGATGCCGGTCACCGACGTGCCGGTATTCACGGGAACGACCGGATCGAACATCATGAAAACCATGCTGCCGTTCCTGAAACAACAGATGGGCGTCTGACTTTTTCGTACGCCCAGAGCAGGGGTTGCGTGCCGCGTGGGATTGGGAATGCAATGCCGGTATAATCGCGTGCATGACTGATTTTCGGGGTGAACAGGGCGCAACGGGCGCGCGAGAAAGCGACGAAAGCGTGCAAGACAAATGCGGGATGCCGATCGCGAAGCGTGTGCCGAAGGAGCGCGTATTCCACGGCGACACCTTCATCGACGAGTACGAATGGCTGCGCGACAAGGAATCGCATGACGTGCAGGATTACGTCGCCGCGCAGAACCGGTATTGCGAGCAGCGCATGGAACCGTTGAAAACCCTACGCTCCACACTGTTCGACGAGCTCAAGTCGCACGTTCAGGAAAACGACATGTCCGTGCCGACACGCATGGATGGCTACTGGTATTTCGTACGCACCCAGGAGGGCCAGCAGTATGCGGTGCAATGCCGTGTGCCGATTCGAAGCGCAGACGATTGGGATCCGCCAACCATTGAAATCGGCGTGCCTATCGACGGCGAACAAGTGGTGTTCGACACCAATGCCGAAGCGCAAGGCCATGATTTCTTCCGTATCGGCGGCATGGATATTTCCAAAGACGGACGTTGGATGCTGTACGGCACCGACACCAGCGGCGACGAACGTTACGATTTCCGCATCCGCAGCTTGGAAACCGGCAAGGAACTGCCGGAAGTGTTCAAGGGCATCGGTGGCGCCTGCTTCACACCGGACGCGCAATGGGTGTTCTATGTGAAGCTCGACGACGCGTGGCGTCCATACGCGGTGATGAGGCACCGCGTCGGCACCCCCGTCACCGACGATGTGGAAGTGTATCACGAACAGGACGAACGATTCTGGGTGGGCATCGGCCTGTCGTTCGACGAACGCAATCTGGTGATCGGCACCGGATCGAAAACCACTACCGAAGTGCTGCTGCTTTCCACCGACGATCCGGAAGGTGAATTCCGCGCGTTCATTCCGCGCGAGCAGGACGTGGAATACGACGTGAGTTTCAGCCGTTTCGAAGGTGCCGGCGAACGCGGTGAGGATATTCCGCTCGCCGTGGTCTATCACAATGCGTTGAACCCGAATTTCGAAATCGATGTGATCGACATGCGCTCCCATGAGCCCCCGTACCGTTTGGGTGAGGGCGTGCGTGTGGCCGTCGGTTCGCCGTACGGATGCGAGTATGGCGACGAGGTCGAACCGGGCGCTTCTGGGATGCCGATCGGCACACCGTATTCCAATCCCTGCAATCCAGCCATTTTGCAGGGTGCGCATGGTCTTGGCATTGAGGGGATCTCGATTCACCGGCATTATGTGGCGCTGCAGTACCGGGCGGAAAGCCTGACGCATATTGCGGTGATGACGAAGGATGCCGCTGCGGAGGATTTTCTTGCGGGGCGTCCATGGAAGTTCACCGAGCTGGTTCCCCACGCGTTGGAAGACGATTGGGATGTCGACGAGTCGGTGGACGAGATCAACGAGGAACGTGCCGAAGTGTGGGGCGCGCTCGACCAATTGGCCGCCGCGCAAGGCGAGGGGTCGGCCGTGCATGGGGTTTCCCGCAAGGCGATGACCTCATCGGATGGCGCGACCGCCGATGCGATGCCGGGGGAGACCCGGCGCTTGTATTCGATTGGTGTGGGAGGTAATCCTTCGTATGATGCGCCCCGCATGCGCTACTCGTTCTCCAGTTACACGCGTCCCGGCGAACTGCATGATATCGATCCGGCGACCGGCGAGGATCGCCTGTTGAAGCGTGCCACGGTGCTTGGTGGATTTGAACCGCGCGAATACATGGAGCGCAGGGTGTGGGTTACCGCCCGCGATGGCGAGCGCATTCCTGTTTCCTTGGTGTGGCGCAGGGATGTGCCCGCGTGTGATTCGGCGATGTTCGTTACCGGGTATGGCGCGTATGAGATCAGTTCGGATCCGGGATTCTCGGTGTCTCGCATCAGCATGCTTGATCGTGGTGTGCTTTATGCGGTGCCGCACATTCGCGGCGGCGGTGAGATGGGTCGTGCCTGGTATGAGCAGGGGCATTTGCTCAATAAGAAGCATTCGTTTGAGGATTTCGTTGATGCCGTGCGTGCGTTGCAGCGTGCCGGTTTGGCGTCGCCTGCTCGCACGGTGGCCGATGGCGGTTCCGCCGGTGGCCTGTTGATGGGTGCCGTGGCGAATATGGCTCCCGAATGTTTCGCGGGCGTTGAGGCGGATGTGCCTTTTGTGGATGCGTTGACGTCGATTCTTGATCCGTCGTTGCCGTTGACGGTTACGGAGTGGGATGAGTGGGGCGATCCGCTGCATAATGCGGACGTGTACAGGTATATGAAGGAATATACGCCGTATGAGAATGCGCCGTCTGATGCAAATGATGCGCGGGTTGCGGTTTTTCCCAAGATTTTCATTACCACGTCGATGAATGACACTCGTGTGCTGTATGTGGAGCCGATGAAATGGTTGGCCCGACTGCAGCGTGCGGGCGTGGATGCCGTGGCGAAGATTGAGGTTGAGGCTGGTCATGGGGGTACGTCTGGAAGGTACAAGCAGTGGGAGGAGATCTCCTATGAGAATGCTTGGTGTCTTTCGATGATGGGTATCACGCATTGATCCGGTTTGTGGGACCTTTCATGTTCGGATGAGGTCGGTTTCGGAACGGTCTGTTGTTATGTGACGGGGTGCACCGTATGACGCACCCCGTTTTGCAAACGCTTCCATTTGCAGTTTGTTTCATGAAACATTGAAACAGCTCGGGTGATTGTTTTCGGCGTTTCTTGCATAATCCTCCGATTTAGGGGTGTTCCGTCAAACGTTTTTTCCAACTTTTGACGGCATGTTAAACCTTTTATAAGGTCATGCTTGCACCTGTTTTCAGAGTGTTTCATTGTCTGTGTGGGGTGGTCTAGTAGGGTCCAGAGAAATAGCAGGTTTACGGGTAAAACCGACTAGATTGCATTGCGACCAGGGGGAAGAATGGCAGGCATGCATAAAGCCGTAAGTGAGCGGCATGGAATGACAACGATTGCCGCGTTGGTGGCAATCGTTGCGATGATCTTCGCAAGTGTGATCGCAGCGCCGCAACGCGCGTATGCTGAGGGATACAATATCAGCGATCTCGGTTGGGTTGACAAGGACGACACCTCCTTCGAAATCAGTTCCGACGGAGGCAAGACGTGGAAGCCGTACATTTCCGGCATGCAGGTCAACTACGGTGATCAGATCCGCACCGAACTGCATTGGAAAGTGCCGAACGACGTCAAAATCAACGAGGGCGACACCTTCGTCTACGACCTTCCCAGCAATCTGGAATACAAATCGAACGAGAAATACCCGATCTACAACGGTGGCGACGTGGTCGGCTACTACACCATCGACGGCGACAAAATGGTGGCCACCTACACCCGCGGCGAATCGGCGGGGTCCAACATCGAAGCGTTCGTGACCACTGACGGAACCATCACCTCGAACAAAACCGGTGGTTCGGCTGGCGGCGATACCAGCTTTACCTTCCCCGGATATGGCACCATCACCGTGAACGTGGAGGGCAAACACAGGGTCAACGTGGTCAAACGCCCGGCAATCTCCACTTCCGACGCATCCACCTACGATTTCGTTTTGGAAGTGACCTCTACAGGCACGAACACCGGCGTGACCATAGACGACACCATGGGCGGCCTGCTGACCTTCGTGGACGGATCCGTGCACATCTACACCGACGCCGACTGCAAGAACGAATACACGGGCGCATGGCAATCCTCCAAAACCGACGACCATAATTTCAACGTCACCATCGGCTCCATGGGCGACGGTGAGAAACTATACGTGCGCTACTCGGTGAACGCCGACAAAGACAGCGTCATCAAGGCATGCCGCGAGGCCGGCAATTGCAGCAATGCCACCGAAAACAAAAACAAGGTGACCTATTCCAGCAACGAAGACGTCAACAAGAAGGAAACCAGCAACTCCATCTGGTTCAACTACAGCGACTGGTATGTGAACAAAAGCGCAACCGCAGCAAAAGACGAAAATGGCACGCAAGGCTTCACTTGGAACATCACCATCGGCGCTGGCGAAGGCCAATCCGTCGACGGAGCCACCGTCAAAGATCTGCTCGACAAGAACAACCTCAAGGAACCGACCGGAGATCTGGTGCTCAGCTGCTACAACAGCGGCGACTGGAAATCCGTGTGTCCGACCGGCTCGCCCGGCGCATATACGGACGACGACCCGTACAATCCGCAGCATTACATCAAACTTAGCTGGAGCGATCTCGTAGCAGGCACCGTGACCCTGCCCTCCGGCGGCTACGACCATTTCCAAATCCAGTATTGGACCGAAGCGAAAAACGTGCCGGTCGAAGGAAGCGGCGAACACCAGAAATACAAGAACGAAGTCACCGTAAAACCTCAGGATGGAACCGGCAAAACAGCCACGGCCGAACCTCAACTCGGCACGGACGCGGTCGAACTGAAGAAAACATGCACGTCGCCGGCATCCGAAGCGAAGAACCTGACGTGGGTGACCAGCATGAAAGCCTTGGAAGACCTCACCAACGCCGAACTGACCGACAAGCTGGATGTGGACGACAGCGGCAAGGATCTGGGATCCAAGCAAACCTTGGTGAAAGACAGCATTAAAGTGTACACCGACGCCGCCCTGACGCAGCAATACGCGGGCGGATACACGACAGAGGCCACCGATAGGGGATTCACCATCGTGTTCGCATCATTGCCCAAAGGCACTACGGTGTACGTGCAATACCAGTCCACCGTCAACGACGGTGTGACCGACGAAACCGTGTGGAACCGAGCTTCGGCATTGAACAAAACCTCCACGGCGAAACACCAGCATCGCGGCGACGTGCTCGGCAAGGAAGACGCCAACCAGTATTGGGACCAATACGGGTACGGCTACACCGCCAACTCCAAAGGCGTGATCCGCTGGCGCATCAAAGTGCATGACGTGATGTCGGACGCCGAAAACATCGTGGTGACCGATACGTTGCCCGTCCACACGCGGTACGACGCGAAATCGTTGAAGATCTTCGACGCTTCCAGCACCACAAAAATGCTGTCCGGAGTGAGCGCCAAAGACAACGGCGACGGCACGGTGACCTTCACCATAGCCAAGGGTACCCCGGCGTTCAGCCAGGCGAAGACCTCGGCTGGTGTGCTCATCGTGTATGAGACGAGCATCGACCCGATCACCGCACCTGATTGGGGAAATTACGAGAACAAGGCGCACATCGACATTGATGGCAGCGCCGGAGGCGACGCTTCCGCCACAGTGGGCGCGAGCAAGCCGAAACTTCTTGACAAAAACGGCAAATACGATGCCACGACCGCGCCGAACGTGAACTACACGGTCAAAGTCAACCCGAATGCGGACACGCTTAACAAAGGCAACAACCTCACTCTGACCGACACCATGGGTCAGGCACTCGACCTCAACGCCAACAGCGTGTCGATCATGGACTCCGACAATGGAACCGCCATCAACGGTGCAACATGGTCATACAATCCGCAGACCCGCGAACTAGTGTTCTCCATTCCCGACGCCCGTGCATGCACCATCACCTACACGGCCGCGGTGCAGCTCAAACCAGGCGAAAGCTTCGGATCGCTGGGCGGCAACAAAATCGTGCTCGCCGGGTATGAGAACAACGGCGGAACCTCGCAGAACACAATCACCGGAACCGTGCAGCAGAGCAAAGGCGGCATGAAATACGACCAGAGCACACTGCAGATCTACAAGTACGCGGATGGCGATCTCGGCAAGCCGGCGGGCAGCGCCACCTTCAAAGTGGAAAGCGTCACCGGATGCAACTTCGTGCCGTCTACGGCCGATGCCGACGGCACCTGCAATGGTACGGTTGGCAAAGAAATCACCAAGCAGCTGACCACAGGAGCATCCAACGGACTGTCCGACCGACTGCAGCTGGACTACGACACCGTATATAAGGTCACCGAGCTGACAGGTCCGGACGGCAAAGTGCCCGGCAGCACTGATTCGCAATACGAGAAATCCGCTCCGCTCTATGTGATATTCCCCGGACATGACGCGCAGACCGCTGCCGGTGCATACGACGGACGATACGACAACAAAACCGTTACCGTAGACGGGCAAAGCGGCAAATTGATCGTCGCCGTAGCCAAAGACAGCGACGGCAAGACGACCACATTGGGCAACTACCGTTGGAACTGCAGCAACGACCACAAAACGAAGTTCAAGGTGCAATTCACAAAGGTGGATGCGGCGAATGCCGGTGTACCCGTCGACGGTGCCACCATGCAGCTGACTCGTGTCGGATCGTCGCAGGTGAAATCCGATTGGACATGGACCACCTCCGGCAGCGAGACGAAAACGCTCGAACTCCTGCCCGGACGGTACAAGCTGACCGAAGCCAACGCACCGGACGGATACCAAGTCATGGATCCGATCATCATTCTGGTCGGCGAAGACGGCACCATCACCGTCGACGGCAAAAATGTGACCGGTAGCGACGGCATCGGTCACGTGCAGGCGGAGGACGCACCGAAAACCACGTCGTTGACTGTTACGAAAACATGGAACGACAATAACAACCAGGACGGCAAACGTGCATCCGTCACCTTCGATTTGTACCGCAAGACCGACGGCGATGCCGATTATACGAAAGTCGACGGGCAAAGCCGCATACTCAATCCCGACAAGAACGATAACGTGCAATGGACGGGACTGCCGGTGAAAGTCGACGGCAAAACCGCGGCCTACATGGCCGTCGAAACCACGACGCTGGGCGGGTACGACTCGCAATGCGCTGACGTGCAATACAACACCGACGGTTCGGCTGCCACCGAACAATGCACCAACACGCACACGCCCGAAACCACGTCGATCGGCGTTGAAAAAGCATGGGACGACGCCGACAACCAGGACCAGAAGCGCCCTGACAGCGTAACCGTGCATCTGTTGAAAAACGGAGAGGAAACCGATCAAAGCGTGACACTCGATGCGGTTGGAAACTGGCGGAACGACAGCGCGTTCACCAATCTGCCCGTCTACGAGGATGGCAAGAAGATCGTGTATACCATACGCGAAGATACGGTGAGCGGCTACACCACGCACATCACCGGCTCGCAAACCCAAGGTTTCGCCATCACCAACACGCACCACCCCGAAAACGAGGAGGTGTGGTTCTCCAAGCAGGACCTCAAGGGTACGGAGATCGCAGGTGCCACCATGCGCCTCACCGGTACGCTGAATGATGGCACCGAATTCAAAACGCAGACCTTGGCAAGTGAGCGGGATAAGTCGAAGAGCATCAAGCTCAAGCCCGGCACCTACACCTTGACCGAAACCAAGGCGCCGGATGGTTATCTGGTAGCGGATCCGGTCGAATTCAAAGTCGTGAGCGACGCCGTCACCGGCAAGCTCAGCGTGCAGATCAAGCAAACCGATGGCACATATGCCGACGTGCAGGACAATACCATCGTGATGACCGACCAGTACCGGACGCATCAGGTGACCGTCAATAAAAACAGTCTCACCAGTGGCATCACCAATATCGACGGCGCGCAGATGAGCATCACCGGCACCACCTTGGATGGCAAGGCGATCGACGAGATCACCTGGACCAGCAAAGGCGGCGAACCCGGCGAACTCACCCTGCTACCCGGCACCTACACCCTGCGTGAAAAGGTGGCGCCGGACGGCTATGAAACCGCGGATGACATCGTATTCAGCGTCGGGCTCGACGGCAGCGTGACCATCGACGGTAAGAAGCAGGATTCCAATACCGTCGTCATGAAAGACAAGCCGGGCAAAAGCGGCATCCTGTTCTCCAAAACCAAGGTCGGCGGCGGTGCCGAGCTGGCTGGAGCGGAATTCTCCATAACCGGCAAAACTTTCGAAGGCAAGACGATCGACGAGATCACCTGGACCAGCGGCGGCGGACTGCCGAAACAATTCCAGCTGCAGGACGGCGTCTACAAGCTCACCGAAACCAAGGCGCCGGTCGGGTATGAAAAGGCGAACGCGGTCAACTTCACCATTTCCCGCGGCGAAGCATACGTGGACGGCAAGCTGGTGGATGGCAACACCATCCGCGTCGAGGATCGCGTGGATACGACCATGGTGCGCGTGCGCAAAATCTGGTCCGACCATAACTATTCGGAGCGTCCGACATCGGTGACATTCCACCTGCTGCGCAACTCCAAGCAGCTGCAAGATGCGAAGTACACGCGGACGTTGGACAACAAGAACACCAGCGACTGGACGTACACGTGGACCGATCTGCCCCGATATGATGCGGACGGCAACAGGTACAACTACACGGTTGACGAGGAACTGACCCAAGAGCTCACAGGTAAGGAATACCGCGTTTCCGTGATCAAACGTCCGTACATCGACGGCGCCGAATTCACGGTATTGAACATTCGGGAGCCGGAAACGGCAAGCATCACGGTGAACAAAACGTGGAACGATCAGGATGACAACGATGGCAAACGGCCGAAGACGCTGACCTTCCATATTTGGGGAACCAGCAAACAGCCGAAGAGCGGCAGTACCGACGAAACGGAAGACGTGACCGAACAATTGGTGGTGCAAACCGTGCGAACCAACGGCAGCAACACGCAATCGTGGACGTTCGAAGGTCTTCCCAAGCAGAACCTGTACAACAATCCGTACACGTATACGGTAACCGAGGAATCCGTAGATGGCTATACGGCAAGCGACGTGACGCTCGCCGGCGGTACGGAAACACGCTGTGCGGTGACGAGCACGGTCAAATCCTGCGCGTTCGATGTGACCAACACGCATACGCCCGAAACCACGACATTGAGCGTGGACAAGACGTGGGATGACACTGATGCGCCCAGCAATGTGAAACGGCCGGGCGACAAGGCCACGATCTGGGTGCTTTCCAGCGTGTGGACCGATGCGAAGAACCAGACGCTGCCCGGATGGCCCTCACCGCAACACAACAGCGAGTGCAAGAACACCGGCGCGACGGATGGCACGAATCCATGGGGTGTGAGCTGCATGGTGCTGACCTCGGAGAACGCCAAAGCGACGCAGGCCACCACGGCCAACGTCAACGGGGCTGACGGAACAAGCGAAGCGACCACTTCGCAAGAGGTGAGCGCGAACACGTGGACCTACACCTTCACGAACCTGCCCAAATACTACAAGGGCAAGGAAATTCAGTATTCGGTGACCGAAGAGGCCGTGAAGAACTACACGCCGACGCTCACCGGAGGCAAAGTCGCTGCGGCTGACGGCGCCGAGGGCAAGGCCAACGAGTCGGGCGAATCCGACAAGGCGGATGAAACAAGCGAAAGCGGTCAGAATGCGGAATCCTGGGCGTACACGCTGACCAACACCTACACGCCGGGGCATACCAGCCACAGCGTGCATAAAGTGTGGAAGGACTACGGCGACAGCAGCAAACGTCCGAAAGCGGTATATGCGACGTTGTATGCGAACGGCCAATCCACCGGCAAGACGGTGGCGTTGAGCGACGGCAACAACTGGCAATACACGTTCACCGACCTAGATGAAAACAAGGTGTACACGGTGAAGGAAACCAACGAAAAGGGCGAAGCGATCAGCGGAGTGGACGGCTACTGCCAGCCGGTCATCAGCGATGACCGAAAAACCGGAATCTCCACCATCACCAACACCATCTCCATCGTGCTTCCCTCCACGGGCGGGCAACGATGGTGCTACGGCACACTTCTCGCGGTAGTGGCGCTCGGCATGATCGGCATGGGCTACGGCATCGCCAAACGTAACAAGACCAACAAGGAAGGAGACGCGCGATGAGGCGTCACGGAGCGAAACAGGGGAATCGGATGGATTACCGCATGGCCCGTCACGCGGCTGCACGACATACCGGCATGCGTTCGGTGCGCCGCATCGCGGCCGCGGCACTTGGCCTGGCGCTTTCCCTCGCGGGGCTCAGCGCGCAATCGGTGGCTTTTGGCAATGACGATCCGACCAATCCGGCAGCCACTGACGTGACCATGATCGCATTCCAGCAATCATGGAAGACGATTGGCGACGAATGCACGAAAACCTATGGTCCGGAAGGCGTGAAATACGTGCAGGTCTCCCCGCCGCAGGAATCCATCCAAGGCACGCAATGGTGGACCGTCTACCAGCCGGTCAGCTACAAACTCGACTCGCGTTTCGGTACGGAAGACGAGTTCAAAACCATGATCAGCCAATGCGACGCGGCTGGCGTGCAAATCGTGGCCGACATGGTGCTCAACCACACCACCGGACATGACGTGTCATGGGTTGACGACCAGTATGGCGTGGCCGGAACCGAATACAACGGATCATACGGACGATACCCGGGAATCGGCATCTACCAGTATGAGGAAAGCGGCAACAACCACCAATACGGCCTTCCCAGCGGCGACTTCCACACCTGCAAGTCGAACGTGTCAGACAACATCTCCGACTACACCAACGCCGACGAAGTGTGGAACTGCCGACTGTCGACCATGTGGGACATCAACACCGGCAGCGACCGCGTGCAAAACATCCAAGCCGAATACTTGGCGCACCTATGGGAAGACGGCGTACGCGGATTCCGCATCGACTCCGCAAAACATATGGATCCCAACGACATCGCATCCATCAAACGCAAGTTCATGACCAAAGCGGGCATTACGGACGAACAAAGCTTCCCATGGTCGCAGGAAGGCATCTACCATAATGGAGAATCCGAAAAATTCGCGCCGGAACGATACGAAAAGAACGGACAGGTCACCGAATTCTCGTACGCGTACTCATTGTTGAAGGATTTCAACGGATCCATCACCAATTTGAAGAACATCACCAGCGATCTGCTCGACGACGCCGATAATGCCACCGTATTCGTGTCCAACTGGGATACCGCACGCGGTTCGGAAACGCTCAAACCCGTTTCCGGCGCCCGATACGAGCTCGCCAACGCGTTCATGCTCGGGTACGACTACGGGCATCCGAAGATCCTTTCAGACTACGCATTCAATGAAAGCACCCAATATGATGACGGCGTCAAGGATTCGACTGACACCACCGTGCCGAAAATCAGCATGGACGACGTGTGCTCCACGCAAAAGGACCCAACGCAGATGGAGTATGGCGATTGGAACTGCCAACAGCGGTGGACGTCAATCCGAGGCATGATCAAATTCCATAATGCCGTGAACGGCACCAGCGTAAGCAACTGGCAGGAATCCGGATCCAACGACATCGCCTTCGAAAGGGTTGACGCCAACGGGAAAAGCAAGGGTCTGCTCGCATTGAACAACACCCTGCAGGAACATGACGTCGACTATACGACATCGTTGCCGGACGGGGAATACTGCAACGTGTACGCTTCCCGCACCTGCTCGCAAACCGTGACCGTCAGCGGCGGTCACGCCAAAGCGACCATCGGCAAACGAAGCGCCATTGCCATCTATGCCGGTGCGGTCAAGGGCGCGTGGACGGAAACCACGGAACCTAGCGGCACCTACGCTCCGCAATACAAGGATTCGCCGAACAGTTCGCTGATAGGTGACAAAACCCTCACCATCTACTACAAGCCCGACGAATCGTGGGACGGGCAGGTGTATGTGCGTTACACGTCCGACAACGGCAGCGGTAGCATTGCGATGAGCGCGGTCGATGTAGCCGATTCCACGAATGCGGCAGGCTGGTATAAGGCCGATCTGCCGGAAGGGGCCAACCTAAGCGCGGTGAAATACCATTTCGCATCCACACAATCCGGGGAATCTGACTCCACGGACTGGAACGGGGGCAAGCGGGGAACGGAATATACGGCACAGGTCGGCGCCACTATGATCAACGTCAGCGGGCACCGGCAGCAGACGGGCGTGCCCTACACGCGCAACCATGCGGCGAAAACCAAAGTGACCGTCAACTTCCGTTCCGTCTCCGGCGTCGGTGAGAACGCATCCGGCGTGAAGGTGTGGAACGGCGACGACATGGAAAGCGCCACGTATATTCCATTCGAAAGCACGCCAACGCAATACGGCAGGAAAGCCAGCGGCGAACTGGACGGCGATCTGGCAACAGTGCATTTCAGAATCGTGGATGGTGCCGATGCGACTGGAGCGTCCGCGGGAACCGTCGAACAATATGAGGCGAGCGTGTGGAAACTCGCCAAATTCGGTGACGCGCATGTGAGCGGTGCCATCGAAGCGTGGGTGGACGGCGCGCAACCCGATACCGCTTCCGACCGATCCTCGGAAAAAGCGTCTCCCTCGGCGACACCGCAGCCGAATGACATCAAAAATCCGAAAAACCTGACCATCAAACTGCATTATTACCGTCCCGACGGCAATTATCAGGAATACAGCATGGAATCCGACGCGTGGAAAGGCTGGGATCTGTGGTCTTGGTATGCGGAAAGCACCAGCGGCGAATCCCAGGAATTCACCTCCCATGACGAATTCGGCGAGGTCGCGGAATACACGCTGAGCCAGACAGCCAAAGGCGTGCGCAACCCATGGTTCATCATTCGCAACGGTGGCTCATCATGGACCGGCAAGGACTGCGACGACAACGATCGCGAGATTCCGGAATCCGTGATCAGCATGACCGCGGGAAACGTGGAAAACGGCGTCGCGGAATTCTGGATCGTCAGCGGGGATCCGACCGTGTACACGCATCCGGTGAACGTGGCCGGAATAACCTTCGACACCCAAGGCGGCAGCAGCGTTCCCGCACAGGCGGTCGCCATCGGAGGCACTGCGAGCGTTCCCGAAACGCCTACTCGCGACGGCTACGTGTTCTCGAAGTGGACCACGGACGTGGCCGGTGAACATGAGTATGATTTCGCCACCACGGTGAGCGCGCCGATAACGTTGTATGCGCAGTGGACGGAAGCGAAAACCGTGACCTTCGACGTCCAAGGCGGCAGCGAGATCGCCGCACAACAGGTGCAAACAGGGAAATCGGCCGTACGACCGGAAAATCCTGAGCGCGTGGGATACGCGTTCGCGGGATGGTATACTAGCGCCGACACTTCGGGTAGCGAATACGATTTCACGGCTGCGGTGAACGATGATGTGACCTTGTATGCGAAGTGGACGCCGAACATGTACGCCGTGACCTTCGACTCGCAAGGCGGCAGCGCGGTCGATGCGCAACAGGTTGCGTACGGTGGTTACGCGACGCAACCTGCCACACCGACCCGTGACGGATACACGTTCGTCGGCTGGACCACGGATGCGGCCGGCACCACGCCGTACGGTTTCGGCATGCCCGTCACCGGCGGTATCACGCTGTATGCCAAGTGGGATGATGCGGGCGCGACGTACCATACCGTCACCATTCATTTGAATGACGGCGACGATTATTCGTCGGACCTGCCGCAGGATATGACGTTGTTCGTCAAGGAAGGGGAGAAGCTTACGATCCCCGATTCCGCTCCTTCCCGCGGTGGATATCGTTTCGCAGGATTGACCAGCGACGAACAGCGGAAGACGGACTATGATGCTGGCACCGCCGTAACCGCCGACATGACCTTGTATGCCAAGTGGGTCAAGACATGGACGGTCACCTTCGACACGGCCGGCGGCAGTGCC
>OGRK01001451.1_pt1 | contig 14938 bp, 14 predicted proteins | sample 1553471 | NCBI WGS metagenome assembly OGRK01 (sample SAMEA2580080, study PRJEB22360) | human gut metagenome | biome: human gut; feature: human-associated habitat; material: faeces | place: Denmark | collected 2008/2010
GTCTCTTCCTATGGCGGGGGTTTCCGCCTCCGCCCCCCCCGCCATTATGGAACTCGGCAACGCGACCGGTTTCGACTTCCAGTTGCAGGACAAGTCCGGCCTCGGGCATGAGGCGCTTTTGCAGGCCCGTAACCAGCTTCTCGGCATGGCCGCCCAGAACAAGAATCTGGTGGCCGTGCGTCCCAACGGGCAGGAAGACCAGCCGCAGCTGCGCGTCGACATCGACCGTGAGAAGGCGGGCGCGCTCAGCCTGAGCCTGGCCGACATCAACGCGGCGCTTTCGACCGTCTGGGGCAGCTCCTACGCGGACGACTTCCTCGACAAGGGCCGCGTCAAAAAGGTGTACGTGCAGGGCGACGCGCCGTTCCGTATGGTTCCGGAAGACATGGAAAAATGGTTCTTCCGCAACTCCAAGGGCGAAATGGTTCCCTTCTCCTCGTTCGCTTCGGCGCACTGGGAGTACGCCCCCGCGCGTCTGGAACGCTACAACGGCGTTCCGGCCGTGCAGATCCTCGGTATGCCCGCGCCGGGCGTGAGCTCCGGTACGGCCATGTTGGAAATGGAGAAGATCGCCAGCCAGCTCCCGCAGGGCATCGGCTACGAATGGACCGGGTTGTCCTATCAGGAACGCCTTTCCGGATCACAGGCTCCGGCCCTGTTCGTCCTGTCCATCCTTGTGGTGTTCCTGTGCCTCGCGGCCTTGTATGAAAGCTGGTCCGTGCCGTTTGCGGTTATCCTCGTGGTTCCCCTCGGTGTGCTCGGCGCACTCGGCGCGGCGAACATGCGGATGCTTTCCAATGACGTGTATTTCCAGGTGGGCCTGCTCGCCACCATTGGTCTGTCGGCGAAGAACGCCATTCTGATCGTTGAATTCGCCAAGGAATTGCATGATAAGGGAGGCGATCTCATCGAGGCGACCATTGAGGCGTCGCGTATGCGCTTGCGTCCTATCTTGATGACCTCGTTGGCCTTCCTGCTCGGCATCCTGCCCCTCGCCATCAGCACGGGCGCCGGTGCCGGCGGACAGAACGCCATCGGCACGGGCGTCATGGGCGGCACGTTCGCGGCAACGGCCCTTGGGATTTTCTTTGTCCCGGTCTTTTTCGTCTTGGTCTTCCGCCTGTTCAACCGGAAGGCTCGGGAAGGCCGGGGAACCGCCGTTCCGAAGGGGAAACGTTAGAAAATCCGTCCGGCTTGACTTTGGCGCAACAGGAGGTACTGTAAAGATAATCCTGTATTGTCCAACTCGTTACGCTGGAGGCGTCTCATGGAACTGAAGAAGATCCTTTGCGCAGTCGACCTGAAGGACAGCGTCAACCCTGCCGTGGAATATGCGAAGATGCTCTCGGAACTTTCGGGGGCTTCGATTTCGGCTATTTATGTCGTCTCTTCGCGTTCGGCTTATGAGAACCTGCAAGTCCCTGTGGAGGACATCGCCAAGGGGATGCGAAGCATCTGGTCCCGTGCCCGGGGGGATATGGATGCCTTCGTGGAGAAGCAGTTCCCCGGCATGGACGTCAACGGGCTCATCTATGAAGGGCGCCCCGCCGAGAAGATTGTGGAGATCGCCAAGGAACTTGGCGTCGACATGATCGTCATGGGAACCCACGCCCGCGAAGGGTTGGATCGGCTGTTCTTCGGCTCCGTGGCCAATGAGGTGGTGAAGTCCGCCAAGTGCCCCGTGATGACCATCCGGCCTTCCAAGAAGCCCGAGTAAGCACTTCAAAACTCATTGTCATCAAGAGAGGATCTGAGAAGGTCCTCTTTTTTTCTTTCCGGGCGGGTACGAGGGCATGGAACGGGGCAGCAAAGGCGGCGGGAGCGCCTGCATGGGCATGAAGACGTATCCGTGAGTGGATTGGATGCTATGGCTTTGCGCCTGGTGCGTATGTGTCTTGGAGACGATGTTTCCGAGCCCAGATGGGCTCATGGATTCTCATACAATTCAAAGTGAAAGAAATATAGGATGAAAATCACCGATTCTCTGTTGTTACTTTTCTTTGTGTTGTGTTACTCATGGTTTCACGGCATGAGGCGTGCCCTTTTGGCTGCCGTCGGCCCGACACAAGGAGATTCGGTTATGTGGAAAACGTTTCTGATGAGTTGCATCATGATGCTGTCCGTTTCCGGCGTTGCGCTTGCGCACTTCGGCATGGTCATCCCTTCTGCGGGCACGGTGACGGACAAGAAGGACGCCGACGTCACGCTGGACTTGTCCTTTACCCATCCTATGGAAATGCAGGGTATGCCGCTGGCCAAGCCGAAAGCGGTGCAGGTCATTGCCAACGGCAAGACCGAAGACCTGAAACCCAGCCTCAAAGCCAAAAAAATCGTGGATCACGACGGCTGGACCGCGCAGTATGCGATCAAGCGGCCCGGCGTCTATCAGTTCGTCATGGAGCCGCAGCCGTACTGGGAGCCCGCCGAGGATTGCTACATCGTCCATTACACCAAGGCGTATGTGGCGGCGTTCGGTGACGAGGAAGGCTGGGATGAACCCGCCGGGCTCAAGACGGAAATCGTTCCCCTGACCCGTCCCTTCGGCAATTATGCTGGCAATGTGTTTCAGGGGAAGGTGCTGCTGAACGGCAAGCCCGTGCCCGGCGCCGATGTGGAAGTCGAGCTGTACAACAAGGATAAGAAGTACGAAGCGCCCAACGAGTATATGGTGACGCAGGTCGTGAAGGCCGACGCCAACGGCGTTTTCACCTATGCCGTGCCTTTTGCGGGCTGGTGGGGCTTCGCCGCGCTGAATACCGCCGATGAGAAGCTTGATCACGACGGCACGCCCAAGAATGTCGAGCTTGGAGCCGTCCTGTGGGCCGAGTTCGTCGACCCGGTGAAGAAGTAAAAAAAGACAAGCGGAAGGGCGCCGCAGTGGGTGTGGTGAACTCCTGCCGACATGCTCTCCGATTCACCCTGCCTGCAGGGATTGCGCAGGTGGGGAGGAACAGGCGTTCCGCTGCTTCGAGAACTCGGGAAAGCCCTGGAACAGGGATTCGTAAAGACGAGCGATTTTGAAGAGGGAAGGCCGGGCTCCGCGCTGGCAGGTTTGGGGAAGGGAGGGTGAAACTTTTTCCGGAAAGTTTTCGCCTCCTTTCCCCAAGTTCCTTCCTCGGCAAAACAAATCGAAGGTGAACCATGCATATTTCGGAAGGGGTGCTTTCCCCGGCGGTCCTTGGGGCAGGAGCCGTGCTGGCGGCGGCCGGTATTGTCATTGGGCTGCGGAAACTGGACTACGACAGGCTGATGACGGTGGCGATTCTGGCCGCGGCCTTTTTTGTGGGCTCACTCATCCATGTGCCCATAGGCCCGAGCAGCGTGCACCTCATCCTGAACGGGCTCCTCGGGATGCTGCTCGGCTGGGCGGCGTTCCCGTCCATTTTTGTGGCGCTCATGCTTCAGGCGATCCTGTTCCAGTACGGCGGCATCACCGTACTGGGCGTGAATACCTTCAATATGGCTTTTCCGGCGGTCGTCTGCTACTACGCGTTCCGCCCCATGCTGCTGAAATCCGCACGTCAGCGGATTGTCGGCGCATTCTGCTGCGGGGCTCTCTCCGTCGCCGGGGCCGGGCTGCTGACGGCGTTGTCGCTGAGTTTCAGCGATGAAGGCTTTCTCCGTACCGCACAGATCTTGTTTCTGGCGCACATTCCCGTCATGATCGTGGAAGGCTTGATCACCGCGCTGGCGGTTTCGTTCATTGCCAAGGTCCGCCCGGAAATCCTGCAATTTTCCAAGGAATAGCGATATGCGTATGTTTCGCCTTTGGTGCATGGCGTTGTGCCTCGTATTCGCCGGAGCCCCGTTCGCTTCGGCGCACCGCGTGAATATCTTCGCCTTTGTGGATGGGGATGCCGTACAGGTCGAGTGTGGGTTCAACAGAAGCCAGAAGGTCAAGCAGGGGACCGTGGAGGTCTTTGACGCAACGACCGGCGCGCAGCTGTTGCAGGGAACCACCGACGATAACGGCGTGTTCCGGTTCCCGGTGACGGCGGAGCTCCGCGAGGCCGGGCACGATCTCAACATCCGGATCATCGCCGGGGAAGGGCACCAGAACCAGTGGAAGCTGAGCAAAGAAGACTTTTCTTTAGGTGCTGACAGCAAAACGGCTGTGAGCACTGTAAAACTTGAAATCCTTAATAAAGAGGCCGAGACAAACACAGCATCTCCAAAAATCTACTCTCAGGAAGAACTTGACGCCACTTTGAAAACGGCCAGAGAGCAGACGGAGATGCAAGTGATTGCCCCGCTGAGAAAACAGCTGGCAGAGGCTCAGCAGCCTAAAATCACATGGCGCGATATCGTCGGCGGTTTGGGCTGGTGCTTAGGATTGGGCGGTCTGTTTGCCTGGATATCGACACGCAGACAAAAGAATAAATGACAATAGAAAAGGATTTTTCAGCGGCTTCGAGAATCGCTTCAGCATTAGTTTTTGGAGTGGTCGTTTCTGTGCTGCCAAATATCACGGCAGCGCTCTGCGCGCTGTTCTTTTCTTTTTTGATCATCTTTCTCTTCCCAACTGACGCCAAACATCTTATTAAGCGCTGGCTTCAAATCAATCTTTTTATTCTTTTTATTTGGCTGGTCACTCCTTGGACGACGCCCGGAACTCCCATCGGACCCGGCGAGATCTTTTCTTATGAGGGTGTTTACCTTTCCGCTTTGGTGACGGTTAAAGCTAATGCTTTGTTTTTTGTTTTCTATGCATTGGTCAGTTTGTTGTCTTTCTCTCGGCTGGCAGCAGGTCTTAAGTCCCTCAAGTTTTCGGAGAGCCTCATAGTTATCCTGCTTTTCTGTGCGAGAGGCATCGATATTTTTGAAAGCGAATACCGTCGAATGAAAGAGGCAGCAAAGCTCCGGGGATTTGAGATGAAAGCAAATAAGCGGACCTATCAAACCGTGGCAGCGGTTATTGCACTTTTGTTCGTTCGAGCAGTTCGGCGGAGCCGTGTTCTCGACGATGCGATGAAATTAAGAGGTTTTGACGGCCATATACGGACCCTGAACCATGAAGTTTGGAGATATAAAGATACGTTCCTTTTAATGTTATTTTGCTGTGCTTCGGTGGTATTTGCCTATCTGGGCTGGAGATAAGTCGTGAGTCTTCTGGAAATTAAAAATTTAAATCTGACCTATCCGAACGGAAAGAAGATTTTTGAGAATGCCGAAATCACTCTGCAGCCCGGAGAGAGTCAAGCTCTGTGGAGTCCCAACGGAACCGGTAAAACTTCGCTCTTTAGAGTGGTCACCGGACTCTTGAAACCGCAAACCACCGATATTTTCTTAGAAGACAAAGCTGTAACGAACGAAGAAGAGTTCAAAGTGCTGCGGCTTAAAGTCGGCTTTGTGCTCCAGCACGCCGACGACCAGTTGTTTTTTCCTCAGGTCATAGATGACGTCGCTTTCGGTCCGCTCAATCAAGGTTTAAACGAAAAAGAGGCAAGAAAGGTCTCCGAAGAAGCTTTATCCAATTTGGGCATTCTCGAGCTCAAAGACGCTTTGAGCTACGAATTATCCGGAGGACAGAAAAAACTTGTCACGCTTGCATGCGTTCTTTCTATGAAACCGCAGGTATTGCTCTTAGATGAACCCACGAACGGACTCGATGTTGACAGTAAACAAAGGTTGATCGAAGTGATCAATAAGATTGATGCCGCCAAAATCATCATCAGCCACGACCCCGATATGCTGTCCTCAACCTGCACAAAATTTTCGACGATTCGAAACTGCAGAATTGAATCGATTGCCAAGCCGGAAATGCATGAACATTGGCACACGCACTTTTACGGAGGGGTCCCTCATACTCATCATGAATCTACCTAATGCAGAGTTCTTCCTCCTCTACTTGGGCGATCGAAAGTCTGTATGAAACGCCTATGGCATAAGATGGAAAGCATAGAAGAATTAAGGAAGCTAACCAATGACCGAGCTCAAGATTGAGAAAGTCACAGAGGACAGTCCGCTGAAAGCAAAGGTTCAGCGGATCTATATAAAGTCTTTTCCGCTCTTTGAGCGCGTTTCCCTGGAACCCTTTTTTAACTCCGTTTCCGACGGTGTCGAGATCTTTGCGCTAAGCGACGAAGAAGACGTGGTTGCTTTTTTCTGCACACTCAGAAAAGGAAAGTATTACTACCTCTTTTACCTTGCCGTTGACGAAGATAAACGCGGAAAGGGTATCGGCAGTGACATCTTGTCCGCGGTCATTAAGAACGCGGATGGTGCGACCGTCTTCTTAGACTGCGAGGGCATTTATCCCGGCTGCAAGGACAGAGCCGCACGCGTTAAACGCTTGTGTTTTTACCATCGCAACGGATTTAAAGAAATCGGCCCGCTGAAAACTTGGCGCGGAGAGAAATTCAGAACGCTGGTTTACGGCGACAAAGAAATTTCCGAGCAGGAAATCGAAGATTTCTGGGAGATTTTCGGTCATTTATGGGAGGGGCAGGAGATTGCCACCATTCCTGCTGCGCCGAGTTCACAGGATGGGAAAACAGCAGGAAAAGAACTGTAAAATGCAGGCTTCTAAGGCATAGTCAGCCGGATTATTTAAAAAGCAAATGAGGGCTGGCTAGTCATAAGTAGCCATGGGATTGAGTTAAAGACCAATCAAGTTAACCGATAATAGAAAGAAAAAAAATGAAATTAAAAGCTGTGATCGCTGTGTCCGTTCTCGCTATTGCAGCAGCAACCGGCGGCTGGATGTATTATCGATACGAGTCTGCCCCAAAGAATTTAGAGCTTTACGGTAATGTTGATATTCGGCAAGTGAATTTGGCTTTTCTGTGGCCGGAACGTATCAAGTCGATTCTTGTCGAAGAAGGAGATTTCGTCAAAGCCGGTCAGCCAGTGGCAGAACAGGAAACGGACATACTTAAAATCGAGATTGAACAAGCTAAGGCTGCGGAGCAGGCTGCGTACCAAACTTATTTGGCCTTAAAAAACGGCAGTCGGCCGGAAGACATCGCCAAAGCTGAAGCTGCTGTTTTAGTCGCGCAATCCCGTCTGCATCTAGCTCAGAAAGATTTTGAGCGTGTGGATGGTATCTTTAAGTCCACGAAAGGTCAGGGCGTGAGCAAACAAAGCCTCGACACCCAAAGCAGCCAGCTGCAGGTCGCCAAGAACGAATTGTTCTCTGCCCAAAAGAGCTTGGAACTTGCAAAGATCGGTCCTCGCGCCGAAGATGTTGCCAGGGCCTATGCACAATGGCAGCAGACAAAAGCGCAAGTTGCCCAATTAGAATTGAAGTTAAAGCAGAGTACGTTGTATGCGCCCCTCGACACAACGGTTCGTTCGAGGCTCCTTCAGCCGGGGGACATGGCTAGTGCTCAAGTGCCTGTATTGGCCCTGGCTATCAATTCTCCTAAATGGGTGCGTGCTTATGTCAATGAAGTCAATCTCGGCAAGATCAAACCAGGGCAGCAAGCTTACGTCACGATAGATGCCTATCCGAACGAAAAAATTCCCGGTCATGTCGGATTTATTTCTTCCGTTGCGGAGTTTACGCCTAAAACTGTTCAGACGCCTGACTTGAGAACCAATCTTGTCTATGAGGTGCGCATCCTCGTTGACGACAAGGAGAATCATTTGAGATTGGGTATGCCTGCGACCGTCAGTTTTGAATAAGAGTACCCATGGCAGAGAACCAAAATGCTCCGGCCGTCTTCGCAAAATCCCTAAAAAAAGTTTTTGCTAATAATAAGAACCCGGCCCTTGACTCTGTCGCACTTAACGGTATCGACCTAGTCGTGCCGAAAGGCGGCTTAGTTTCTTTGGTTGGACCGGACGGCGCCGGCAAAACGACTTTTATGCGTTTGGTCTGCGGGTTGCTGATTCCGACTTCAGGGGAACTGGAAGTCTTCGGTATGAATACCGCAACAGATGCCGAGGCGATTCAGAAACGGATCGCTTACATGCCTCAGCGTTTTGGACTGTATCAAGACTTAAGCATTAAAGAAAATATGGATCTTTTCGCTAATCTTCAGGGTGTTCCGGAAGGTGAACGAAAAGACAAATATGGTCAGCTTTTATCGATGACGGATTTAGCTCCGTTTGCCAACCGTTTAGCAGGCAAGCTTTCCGGGGGTATGAAGCAAAAGCTTGCGCTGGCCTGCGCTCTGATCCATGACCCCGAATTATTGATTCTGGATGAACCGACCGCAGGTGTTGATCCGGTCTCGCGAGAAGAGCTCTGGAAAATTCTTAAGGCAGCGGTAGCTCAAAAAGGCATGAGCGTGCTCGTGAGCACCGCTTACCTGGATGAAGCAGCCATGTGCCATGATGTGTACATCATCAATAAAGGCGTGATCTTGGCGCAGGGGACTCCTGAAGCGCTGACAGAACCTTATAAGAATCGAGTCTATTTTGCCCGAGCCGACGGCCGTACGCCTCGTCAGATGCTTGATCTGGCGTCACATTCCTCAATGATTTTGGACTCAACTCCTTCGGGAGACGGGGTGAGGCTGCTTTTGAAGAAAGACGCGGATCTTACAGAGGCAGCCAAGGAACTCGATATTCCGGAACTCAGTCCTCAACCGCCGAGGCTGGAAGATGCGTTTATGTCTCTTTTGATCGCAGCGGATAAACCTCAGAAGGATTTTGGAGAAAATGCCGGCATAGAAAACACAAAAATTGACGATAGAAAGCCAGTCATTCTCGTTGAGAACCTTGTTAAGAAATTCGGCAATTTTGTTGCCGTCGACGATACCTCTTTTAGTGTTAAACGCGGAGAGATATTCGGATTGCTCGGACCGAACGGTGCCGGCAAAACTACAACTTTTCGTATTTTATGCGGTCTTCTTCCAGCAACTTCGGGTAAGGTTGAAGTTGCAGGTTTCGATCTCCGAACCGCCAGAGCTTCTGCTCGGCGCACAGTCGGTTACGTAGCTCAGTTTTTTTCTCTTTACAGCATTTTTTCCGTGGGATTTAATCTTAAGTTCTACGGCGGTGCCTACGGATTATTCGGGAACAAATTAAAGACGGCCATGGACGCGGTTGTCAGGCGCTTCGGCCTAACCGGACTTATCAGTAAAAAAGCGGGCGGTTTAAATGACGGCTACAAAAAGCGTCTTTCGATGGCTGCTGCTTTGATGCACAATCCTGATATCTTGTTCCTTGACGAGCCGACGAGTTCCATTGATCCGCTTGCGCGACGTGTGTTCTGGCGAAGCATCAATAGGCTTGCGGATGAAGGCAAAGCCATCATTGTGACGACGCACTTTATGGAGGAAGCGGAGTACTGCACGCGCATTGCGATTCAAGACAGAGGACATATGCTGGCCCTTGGCAGCCCTAAGGAAGTTAAAGCGGTAGCCGGGCTCCCGGAGACAGCCAACATGAACGAAGCGTTTATTAAGATCGTTAAAGCTTACGGCGAGGCAGGGTCAGCAGATGATTAACTCCGATTTTTTGCGCCGATTACGCGCACTGACTATTAAAGAGTGGTGCCAATTAATCAGGGATCCAAGCTCATTCGCTGTCGGACTTGTGCTTCCTTTAGTTCTTATTTTTATTTTTGGCAGCGGCCTTTCTCTGGACTTAGGCAACACTCCGATTGCTGTCATCAACCAAGCGCCCGGTCAGGTTTCGTATGCGATTGAACAAGGGTTTAAAGGTTCTCCCTATTTAACTCCGATTCGATGCGGCAATATTAAAGAGGCGGAAAGCCTCATGAGGAAGAAAGAAGTAAAGGGGATCGTCGTGATTCCCAGTAATTTCGCCGGTCAATTTCAAGCCGGGAAAGGGAAGCTGCAGCTTGTGGTGCACGGCGTTGACACAGTGAGTGCTTCCTCACTCGAACGCTATATTCAGCAGTCCGTTCAACTTAGTTTGGGAAAACTGGGTTATTCATCCGAGAAGGGTGCCGTACCGGTGGTTCGGCTCTGGTTTAATGCGGCAAACTCTTCCACATGGTATTTTGTTCCCGGGCTTGTGGTTATCGTGATTACGATTGTCGGTGCATTTCTTACGGCACTTGTGATTGCACGAGAGTGGGAGCGCGGGACGATGGAAATGTTGTTTTCGACGCCGGTCAAGCCCGCGGAGATTCTGCTCTCAAAGGTGATTCCGTATTTTATTGTCGGCATAGGCGGTTTGTTTCTTTGCCTCTTTGCAGCACGGTTCATTTTTGAGGTTCCGATTGAAGGATCTCTGACAGTTATTATCGGGTCCTCATGCATATACCTTCTGACGGCATTAGGCGCCGGTCTTTGGATTTCTGGTATCACTAAAAATCAATTTTTGGCCTCTCAGCTCGTGATTATTATTAGTTTTTTTGCCGAGTGTGATGCTGAGCGGCTTTGTTTTTGACCTGAGAAACGTTCCGTCTGCTATTTCAGCGGTTTCATATGTTCTCCCGCCGACCTATTTTATGGAGCTCATTCGCGCTTCTTTTCTTTCAGGGACAGATGCCGTAACGGTATTAAAGGACGTGTCGATTCTCGCCGGGTATGCCTTTTTATTTTTCTTCTTTGTGACAAGAACACTTAAGAAGACATTGGAGAAAAAATGACCTTTGGTGAATGGCTAAAGTGGTTCGGCAATCTCTTCGTGAAGGAAATTCTCACGTACTTTATCGATCCGGCTTCTAGGTTTATTTTGATCGTGCCTTTGATTATTCAGATTTTTTTGTTCGGTTACACCGCAACATTTGATTTGAACCATGCACCGATCGCCGTTTTGAACGAATCCCACGGCAAATATTCTCAGCAACTGGTGGCTCAAGTCGGCGCATCTCCGACTTTCTATATTCGTCGATACTTGCAGAATGCTTCTCAGATGAAAGATGAGCTTAATCCTCGAGATTCGCTAGCGATTGTCCACATTCAATCAGATTTTGATTCAAAGCTCGCGCAAGGCAAGGAAGGTCCCGTACAGATAATTACGGACGGGAGAAACTCAACAACAGCCGGTCTTGCCGCCGCAGAGCTTTCAATGATCATTCAAGACTTTAATCATCGTTATGTCGGTGTTCCGGAGGGTATCAACGTTGAAATGCGGGCTTGGTATAACCCGAATCTTCAAACGCAATGGAATATTGTGACAGCGCTCATCGGCACCCTGAGTTTTATTCAGGTCCTCATGCTATCGGCTCTGTCGGTGGCTCGGGAACGAGAGTACGGAACGTTTGATCAGCTGCTTGTTTCGCCATACAGACCTTTTGAAATCCTTCTGGCGAAAGCGACGCCTCCGATCTTTATCGGTATTGCTCAAACCTTTATTGTCGTTCTTTTTGCGGTGTTTTGGTTTGATATACCCATGCGAGGGTCTCTTTTACCGCTTTATTTCGGGATTTTCATTTTTACGTTATCGACAGTCGGAACCGGACTGGCGATTTCTTCCATATCGCAGACGATGCAGCAGGCGATGATTTTCTCGTTTGTGCTGATTGTTCCAATGGTTATTTTGTCCGGTCTTGTCACACCGGTATACAACATGCCGGAAATCCTGCAGGTGCTTACCTATGCCGATCCTTTGAGGTTTGCCCTTGAATATGTTCACGGCGTTTATCTTGAGAACTTATCCATATCAGAACTTTGGGGACAGCTTCTTCCCATGCTGATTACTGCTGTCATCACTTTGCCGTTTGCGGCGTTTTTCTTCCGCCGTTCACTATAGTGATTGTCAGAAACGTGAGTTTAAGACCGTAAAAACAGAAGGCCGAATCTGTCAAAGATTCGGCCCCTGTCTCAATCAGATCTGCTTAGCTGATCTTTTTGTAGGCTTCGTTGGCTAGTTTCTTGCCAAGTTCAACGCCCGGCTGGTCAAAAGCGTTAATGCCGAAAAGCGTTCCCAGCATTGTGGTCTTATGCTCATACATGGCCATTAAAGCACCTAATGTCTCAGGAGTGAGCTCTTCAATGGAAACTGTGGAAACCACATTGAAATACTTGCTCTTCGGATCCCTGGTTACGAGCGCTTCCGTCTGAGCTTTGGCGTTAGCCATTAAGACGCGATGCAGTTCCTTGTGAGCGTGGCCAGGTTTCTCGCACCAAAAGACGTCGATAGCGTTCTTTGCTGTTCCTTCACGAAGGAATTGATAGAAAGAATGCTGAGATTCATTTCCGTGTCCGCCCCAAACCGCTAAAGAGGTTTTGCCGATCACCGGCGTTCCGTCGGCAGCAGTACTCTTGCCTAAACTTTCCATTTCCAGCTGCTGCAGCCAGTCAACCATGACACGAAGACGTTCGTCATAAGGGAGGAAGCAGTAAGAAGAAACGTCGAGTTTTTCCGAGTTCCAGTAAGCGAACATGGCCATGAGCGCGGGCAGATTGTTCTGCAGCGGAGCGGTCGAAGCATGTTGGTCCATCGCATGGGCGCCCGCAAGGAATCGTTTGAAAGTATCTGCGCCGAGAGCGATTGCGACCGGCAAGCCGATGGCACCCCAAACAGAGAAGCGGCCTCCGACCCAGTCCCAAATGGGAAAAAAGTTTTCTTTCGGCAATCCGAACTGTTCCGCAGCATCCGGTTTGGCGGAGACCACTACGACGTGATGCTTGAAATCTTTTTCAGGGATTCCGGCTTTTTTCAGCCAATCCAAAATTTCCTGAGTATTCGCTCTGGTTTCCTGAGTTTTAAAGCTCTTGGAAGAGATGACAATCAGGGTAGAAAAAGGGTCCAAAACAGAAGTAATTCGATCAAAAATTACGCCGTCAGCAGAAGCGAGAAAGTGTAGTTTGATTTCCGGTTTATTAGGACGAAGTGCGTTGTATACGCATTTCGGCCCCATATCGGAACCGCCGATACCGATATTAATGACATCGGTGATTCGGTCGCCGGAACAGCCGCGCCATTTCCAGTTGCGGACATCTTCGGCAAACTTACAAAATGCTTCCAGTGTCTGGTGAACTTCTGCGGCATGAGGAGCGTCAGGAGAAGGGTCTCGCAAAGAGGTATGAAGGGCGGAACGATGTTCGCTGGCATTAACAATCTTTCCTTTACGCATTTCGTTAAAGGATTCGATCATCTTTTTCTCTTTGACAAAGTCAATGAGAGAAAGGAGCTCCTTCTGGTTAATTCTTTGCCGTCCGATATCCAAAGTAATGCCGCAGGCACTCTTTTGATAATTCTCAAAAGAGTCTCGGATAAAAGGTGTAACGGTTAAAGACTTCATTGTCGTGTCTGTTTGAAATCAATCCATCAATTATGACGCAGACCGCGATTATTGAGAAGTCAGACGGCGCTTTCAATGACGCTTATCTTCACCGATTAAGTGCAGAGAGTCTTCCTTGGATTGATTGTGATGATGTTTGAAAATCACCGCCAGCATCGAGCAGCCGACAAAGCATCCGAAGAGCACCATGATGGTGACGGTTCCGAGACCTGACTTAATGAGCAGGGAATAGAGGCCAAGCATGACGAGAATAGAAGAGTTCTCATTGAAATTCTGGACGGCGATTGAGCGGCCGGCGCTCATAAGAACGTGGCCGCGGTGCTGTAGTAAAGCGTTCATCGGAACAACGAAGAAACCGGCCATCATGCCCACGCTGACTAACAATAAGCAGGCAATCGCAATGGCAAAGGAGATATGGAAGCCGAAGATGTCAAAGCCGCCGGGAATCCAAGAGGCTTTATAGAAAGACATGACGGCAACAGAGAAGCCCATCAGAACGCCGATCGGAAGGACATCTACGCTCTTTCTTAAGCTGACGTAGGCTGCAGCCAGAACGGCACCGATAGCGATACCGATGGCGACGACGCCTTGAAGAATGGCAGCCTTAGAGAGGTCCAGTCCGAGATTGGAGTCCGCCCAAGCCAGGACGAGGAACTGAAGGGTGGCGCCGGCGCCCCAAAAGAGCGTTGTCACGGACAAGGAGATCTGACCAAGTTTGTCGTGCCAAAGCAGGGTGCAGGATTTTCCGAAATTGACGAGAGTATGAATAGGGCGGAAGTCTTGTTTAGGGTAGCGGGCTCCTGTATCCGGAATTAAGAGGTTTACAGCGGCCGCTGCGGCATAAACAAAAATCATGACAGCAATCGCAGCCTGAGCGGCATTGTGGACGCCGAAGATATGGTGACCTTGGACGAAATGGTCAATCATCGGAGAAATTAACAAGCCGCCTAAACCAGTACCCAAAATAATAGAGGCGACTGTCAAACCTTCAATCCAGCCGTTGGCTTTTACAAGTTTTTCCGGCGGAAGCAGCTCCGTGAGAATGCCGTATTTTGCCGGCGAGTAGGCAGCGGCTCCAAGACCCACGATGGCGTAAGCGAGAAGAGGGTGCGTGCCGAACAGCATGATGATGCAGCCGACGGTTTTTACCGCGTTGGTGATAAACATCACGCGGCCTTTTGGCATTGAATCAGCGAAGATGCCGACCCAAGCAGCGAAGATGACGTAGCTCACTACAAAGAACAGTTTCAGGAGCGGTGTCATCCATGCCGGCTCATTCAGAGTCGTCAACAGAGCAATCGCGGCGATGAGAAGGGCGTTGTCGGCCAGGGAAGAAAGAAACTGCGCCAACATAATGCTGTAAAAACCTTTGGTCATCGTCGTCCTCTATTTATGGAATAACCGTATAGTTTAATCTACGCGCCCGATTGCACTGCCTTTTGTTACTGCGCTTTGGGTCAATATTTTTTCATTAATGAAATTGGACAGAAAGCTATAAAAGCGGAGCAATTTGCCTTCGGCGCTCTTCTTCCTGCTGCAAAGGTAATAGAAATGGAAACTGAGAGAAGGAAGGAACTATTAAGAGTCGAGATAACTGTTTGTGTTAGAAGAATACCTAATTAAGGTTATATTGATAAAGGCTTAAACTAAAAAAACCGCTTAGCTTTATCCACATTCCAATGCCGTAATCAAATCATATTTCGCTAAAACGATGACACGGAACCCCACGGTTGGTGTTTCGGAGGTGTCGTTGTGTTCTTTAAAAGGCGAAATATGAACAAATTACTTAATCTATACGGCGTCAAGATTCACTCGGAATGCGCTTTT
>OGRK01001464.1_pt1 | contig 14809 bp, 7 predicted proteins | sample 1553471 | NCBI WGS metagenome assembly OGRK01 (sample SAMEA2580080, study PRJEB22360) | human gut metagenome | biome: human gut; feature: human-associated habitat; material: faeces | place: Denmark | collected 2008/2010
TATAACGTATCTAATTATGACAGCTTCGATGTGACATTGTTACTTCCTGTTGGTGCAGATGGCAAGGTAGATTCTTCTAAGGTTGGTTCAGGCGCGGCAGTAACGGCACAGAATAAGAATGACGGATCTTTATATATTCAGGCATCAACAAAGAGTACGATGAGTGTTGAAACGGCTTTAAAAGCAGCAGCTACATCTAAGACATTCACCATGTTGCTTGGAAATGGAGACACGACAGCAAATAATCTTGCTTATGAAAACCTTAAAACAAGTGCAGGACAGTTAACTGGATCAGATTCTGAAACAGAGGCACATAAGGTGAGTAATTTCCTTAATTACATGTATATCAACATGAAAGATCATCTGTCTGTATTAAACAATAAGGTGTTGGATGCTGAAGGTAAGGAGACCGATGAAGAGCAATCTGCATGGGCATTAGTAAAATATACAGATTATACAGAGACCAGTAATGGAAAGCAGTCTCAGAAGTACAGATACGAGCATGCACAATTCAAAAATGTAGGTGCTAATAAAGGTGATTATACAAGAACTCAGTTAGCATCAGGCGAGTATCAGTACACATATGTTGGCAAGGATGCAGATGGAAAGTATAAGGGAGATTATGTAAGAAGTGATTCGTACTCTTATAATTACAGTCTGACACCATTAAATAACTATGTTGACTTTACAAAGATTTTTGGAACGCATACACTGCCTGACGGCACTAACCATACAGCGCATAAGAATATCAGTAAAACGATTTCGTCTGATGATGGATCAGCAGATTCGATTCTTGTTATCAATGATGGAGATGTAACGCTTGATACAGCTACTGGTAATTCTTTACAGGGAGTTGTTATCTGTGGCGGTGATGTGAAGTTCAGCAATAAAGTAAAATCTTTCCGTGGATTGATCATTGCAGGCGGTAAGGTGATCTGTAACAGCAGTATCAGCCTTTCAGCAGATGTATCATATACGGCGAGTGTACTGAAGAAGTGCGCAGACAGCACAGATACAGATGTAAGCGTAGTTACAAGAGAATCTTAAAGAACTATGTAAAAGAAGAAAAAGACAGTAGTGCAGAGGTGAAGAGTTCTACTTTATCTGACATCTCTTATAGTGATATTCTTGAATTCCAGAACTGGAAGAAGAATGTAGATTAGGAGGGGTGAAGATGAAGAAAAGAAACAATGCTGGATATTCTCTGGTAGAACTGATTATTGTTCTTGGAATAATAGCGGTGTTATCCGGACTGGCAGCTGTTACGATATCAGCGATATCAACTGCCCGGGCTACCTCGGCTAAAGAGTCATTCAATGAGGAATTGTCTACATTAGTAAAATTGACAAAATCTCAAAATAAAAAAGCTGCTATGTTGATTGAAAAGGTTGACGATAAATATCAGATTACATACGGAACCTTTACGGGTGATGTTACGCGTAAAGCGAATGGAGACCCTTCAGATGATTTTAAAGACAGAGCTAACTTTACTGCAGACACATCAATAGATACTATAACGCTGGATCGCGTAAAGATTATGTACGCGGCAAAATCTTCAGATACCGCAAAAGAGGTTACTGAAGTAAATGGCACAGCGGGTTTTATGATCGTTATGTTTAATAAAGCAGATGGTTCGGTTTGGTCGGGAGATGGTATTTATACTTTCAATAAGGAGCGGTCGAATGCATCAGTAGGTAAAGTAACATTAAACAAAACGACTGGTAGTCATTATACAGGATCATAAGGAGGGATGAATAGTGAAAAAAACAGAGAATAAGGGTTTCACTTTCATTGAACTGGTACTTTACATAGGTATCTTAAGTGTATTTATGGTAGCAGTTACAACCCTGATTGGATCAGTGGTTGCTTCCAATCGGAAGATGACATCCAGAAAGAAGATACAGACACAGGCTGAAGAAGCCTATGATACTATGTCTGATATGCTGATGGCAGCAACAGATGTTAAGATTTATGCAAAAGCAAAGCGAGTAGGTGAAACATCATCGAAAGAAGGCGTATATCTGGTTCCTGATGCGTCGGATTTAAGACAGGATGATGGTTCTTATAAAGAAGGAGGCGGAAACAAAACAGTGCAGGTAGCCCCTTCTTCAAATCCTGCAAGCGGATCGAATAAAAGACCTTGCTACAACATCGGTGAGTTGGATAAAGATGTAGCACTCAGTACGGTATCGACAACGGTAGGTTCAAAGACGGCGGATAAGCTTTATATTAAGCTTAATTATGCATCCGGTCTGGATTCAACAACAGGTGATAGCGAGATAACAAGTTGTACTCTATTATATGATAAGACAAACAAGAAGTTATATGCTTACAGAATGAAGGCGTCTAATTCCGGAGGCGGATCATTTATTGATTCAAGTAATGATGAGGCCTGTCTGCTTGCAAAGAATGTTGAGCAGTTTGATGTGAAGGTGAATCCGGATGAGGATAGTTTTGCAATCACCATGAAACTTCAGGATGCACAGACAGCAGCATCTTATACAGTGGATGGAGTTGTCAGCCTTAGAAATTCAAATGTGTTAAAAGCGCATTCAAACTAAAAGGAGGAAAGAATAGTGTTTAAGAATAAAAAAGTTGTTTTATCTTCCGTAGCAATCATCTTTACACTGATTGTTAGTGCGGTATTCGTCAATTTCACATTAGCTAATTCTGGAACTCCTGTAAATGAAAATAACGCAGAACTGAGTGCTGCAACAGGACTTGTAGGCTATTCGAATATTGACCTTGCGGTTATCAATTCGAACAGCGCCAGTTTAAAGGCAACAGGTGATGACAAATATCGTATTGTTCAGATCCTTCCAAAGTCTAAATCAAATGACGATATTGCGAAAGCAGATACAGATATGACTGCTAAAGTTACTGCATCAAACTATAAAGGTAATATCAAAAATGAGTCTGATTATACAAATACAACACCATTATGGAAGTATGTGTATGATGGTGAGTATTTCAGATATGCGGTATTTGATGGTTATAAGACGATTGCATCCCAGAAGATGGCAGCCGGAGCAGTGACATTAACAACGGTTACTGTTGACAATCTGAACAGTATGGATACAAATGCAAAAGCAATTTTATCTGCAGCGGATTTCATATATATCGTTGCACCGGATGAGAATGCATATGCATCAAAAGACAAAGATATAAGCGAAGCATTATATAATTGGCTTGTAAGCTATACAATGGATGACCGCCATCCGATCGTTCTTGATAAATATACACTTTGTGTAAAAGATGCAAGTTCGATAAAGGGAAATAATGATACATATCGTATGGGAACATTAGCATTCAAGTTGATTACAAAGAATCTGACAGCCCGTATAGATAATGTATTAGCAGTAGAGCCGGGATATTTCAATGTGCTTTATAAAGAAGCAAGTGATAATGATGTACCGGATCCAACCCAAAAGACAACAAAGACAATTTCAGATTTCATCCTTACAGCGGAACGTTCTGCGACAGAGGGTGGAAATGACTATATCAACAAAAACAGATATTATAAATGGTATGAAGATAATTCATTGACAGACTTCCTGAATTTCCAGACGAATCACAGTGATTCTGCATATATTAAGGTATCAAGTTCTATTGGTGGTATTACAGCTTCCAGAACAAAATGGGATTTTGATAATGCAGAAGTACTTGTTATTTCAAATGGTGAGTCATCGAGGATGTTTGATGAATTAGCAGCAAACAATGATTCCACACATATGGATGCAAGTGCCTATACTTTCAATAAGAAGACTAATACCTGGGAAGCAGAAGAAACAGCAGAGAACAGTGTATTCACAGGAGCCGCTTATGCAAGCCGTGGATACAGATATGTGCCAAGTGGTGCGAATATCTATGTTCTTCAGAGCCGTGATATCAAGAATGCTTTGACCTCAGGTGAAGGTGCTGTCTATTCAACGACCGATCTTTCAAATACCGGTTTTCAGGATGTTGCAACTAAGGAATTATCCGGAGAGGTTCGTTCATCTGTAGATCTTACCGGATCAAATGTATATCTTACTGTTACAATAGACGGAAAGACTTATCTGGTTGGTAAGAATGAGACAGAGAAGTATTCAGTTATGCTTTCATCTTTAGAAGGTGGAAACGGTTCTTTTGACAGTGCGACAAATACTTATGTGTACAATTATAATTTCTCATATCTGAATGCCGGTTCTGAATTCCAGTATGGAGTGATCATTGAGCCTGCCGGAACAGCAATTGATGAGCTTGTTGCAGCTGCAGGAAGTGGAACCGGAACAGGAACCGGAACTGGAACCGGAACTGGAACAGATGATACTATAGTGACGGGTGCTTATGAAGTTGGCAGCAATGGATGTAATTTCATTGTTACAAAGAATGGTGAGCAGAAATCAGCAGATTATGATTATACAAACGTTGCAGATACATATGCAGAGTTTACAAAGAAGACAACAGAATCAGATCCTGCTTATGATGCAAATTATTCATCAAACTTATCTTATGAATATACTGTTTTGGATTATTCAGAAGATTCTACAGAAGGTAGAGATAAGGCATTTAATTATGTCAATAAGTTATATCTAGATTACAAAGCGGAAGCACTTACCAAGAATTCTACAAAACAGGTGATTGACTTTACACAGTTTGATTTTATCTTTATCGAGTCGGGTGCTTATAAAGATGAGATTGGAAAAGATGCATATAAATCATTATGCGACGCTGTTGAAGGTGGTGTATATGTAATTGCCAGTGATAAAGCCGGAGATGGTGTTGGCTCTGGAGATGGTGATGATGACAATAATGGCGGAAATAAGACCATTATCAGTCCGTCAGCAAAAGCAATTGCAGATATCATTAATGCAGGTCAGTATCGTGATGGCTCTGATAATAAGTTCAAGGTTCTTGAAATTCAACCGGATTATCCGATTGATCGCGAGTTAGCAGAAACCAAGAATAAAAATTCTTCCTATTCAAAACATATGGATGGTTCAGAGATAAAGGGTGATTATTATACTGTTCCGTCAGATGTGATTGAGGGTAAGGCCAAAGAAGAACTTCAGAAGAATGTTGAGTATTATGACTTTGATCTGACAAAGGCCAAACTTGCATATGCAATAGATGGATTAAACTATGGTGATATCGAACTTACTCAGGTTTCTACGGAAGCATTGATCGGTATGAAAGATGATATCGCAACAAGTTATGATCTGGTTTATATCGGTGGTGATTATACAGCACTTGATAGAAGCGTTGAGGAAGTTTATTCTGCACATAGTGGTAATCTGAATGGTGATGCGATCAAAGCATTAGGTTATGGTTTACCGACATTCATTATGTACACACATACAGGTATGTTAGAGTATATTACAGATAATTATATGCCGGCAGATCTGGTAGGTAAGGCAGTATACATGCCTGAAAACGGTAATGATCTTACAAAGACAAAGTATGATGAACTTGTAGAATATATAGATGCCGGAAAACCGGTTATCTTCGGTGATGAACTGACATCTGTATATGAGAAGATGCAGGGTTACAATGTTAAGAACGGCGTGAATGCATTGACTCAGGTTCAGCTTCTTTCAGGTTACTGGTTTAAAGATGATGGAACGATCGAAAAGGGAAATTATTACCTGGATCCATCTTCCAGAGTGTATAAGCTTGTGAAGTATGCATATGATAAAAAAGCAGCTTCTACAAGTGTGAAAAATGTATTATGGGGATATGATCATGATGATACGCAGATGATAGATAATCAGAATGGAACGTATGGTCAGACCTTATATACGGCGAAAGAGATCGGTACAGGCGGATCTTACAAGATTCATCTGACTACGGATGTAGAGAATGAGAGCTGGTTCCAGAATGACGATCCTTCAGTGATTAAGTCTTATGCAGTCGTACCATCTGATACGATGAAGACCTCACTGAACAGTCTGATCAAGAGTTCAGCAAGCAGAGTGAGAGTAGTATTTACAAATAAACCTGCTACCTATAAGGAAGGAATTACGAGTTCTTATCTGAGAACGACCAGTCTTCCATTTGAGTTCGAGGTCAGAAGCAGTAAGTCGGATGCCACATATACATATAAGTTATATTGTGATAAAGATCGTAACATGACATTTGATTCAAGTGATTATCATACAGAGGGAACTCTTACAAAAGGAGCTGCTTCTGCAGGAATGACATCATATACTGCATCAACCACATTGGAATTGGATGAAGACTTTTTCGGATCAGCCAGCTGGTATCTGGAGATCTATGAGGGAACTGAGCTTATAGCAACCAGTTCAGGGCTTAGTAAGGTTGTGAATGAGACAGCTGATAAGAACAATATCAATGTCCTTCAGATCCAGACAATGTATGATGGCCAGACAACAGACTTCCATAATTTTAAGGATACTTTATACTTTGATATTCAGTCTCAGTGGGCACATAAGATCATGTATTACAATGGCCTTACATCAGAACCGAAACTGGGATCAGAAGTAGCATTATCACAGTACAAATCACTTGGACGTCATGAGAACCGTTTTGGAATTGTACAGTATGACCTGAGTGCCGGAGATGATAACTGGTATTCAAACCTTGCAGATACGATTACGGATGATTATAATATCAATCTTGATATGGCGGTTATCAATAAGAATAAAGCAAGTTTTACAACAGCAGATAATGCAAGCGGAACTTATAACTGCCTGGAGCAGTGGGTTGCAGATGCAGAGACACTGTCCAAAGCAGGCGGTAAAGTTGATGGAATGACTCGGCAGGATTATGCAGATGGCTTGCAGGAGAAATGGACTGCATATCAGAATGCAAAGGTTGCTGTTGAAACTCCAAAGGAAAATATTGATAAGTATCTGGAGGGTGCAATCGACCAGTTTGGAAATGATGCAACTAAGATAGATACAGCAAAGTATGGTAAATACAGACAGGGTTCACAGTCTCTGCTTGGTGCATTGAACAGATGGGTACCGGAAAGTGAGATTGTGCAGCTGTTTAACTACTGTATAAAGACCGGAGATTATTCTATGATCTTCATGAAATATTATGGAGACAAGGGAACTAATTTCAATGAGTTTGGAACATATGGAACATTATTTACGGCATATCGTGATGCAAAGGATGCAGAGCTGAATGCAAAGGATGAGTATTATAAATACTTAAGAAGATCTTATGGTAAGGACTTCCTTAAGAAGATGTATTCTATCCTGGTACTTGGTCCTTCTGCAGCATTCTCACCATATGGAGACAGCACAAGTGCTTATGTTGATATGAATGCAACGACATGTCAGTACATTAAGGATTATGTAAAAGCCGGAGGAGATTTGTTCTTCTTCCATGATACAATGTCACCATATTCAAAGAAGGCGGGTGGTGCTTATACACTTACTACAAACTTGCTTGATATGGTTGGACTGAACCGATTCCATGTGGATCTTACAAACCAGAAGAATTCATATGCTCAGACGAATGATGGCTATGAGTATAAGTCATATAAGGATAAGTCAGATACATATTATCTGACACCATACGGATTCAATACAACAGCCGGAATATCAGGAAAGCTGAATCAGACATCGGGAATCTATGACAGCACGATTAAGACATTAAAGAATTATAATTCAAATTATAATGTAACACAGATTCCGAGTGATAAGTCCAGTTGGAATATAAGTGCATTATCAATGTCGTATCTGTATTTCGCGGTAAATAAGAGTATTCATGCGGAGAACAATACTCCATACATTTATTCAAAGATGGATGTAAACGGAGCACTTCGTACAACTACAAATGATGGTAACAGAGATGAGTCTGCATTTGCGCAGACAGCAAAGGCTTCCAGATTAAATGAAGGTCTGGTTACCCTGTATCCGTTTGCGATAGGTTCATCCCTGAATATATCGGGTACACATCAGCAGGCATATTCACTGGATCTTGAGGCTACGAAGACAACAGTCTGGTATACACTTGCAGGATGTAATAACAATGGTAATGCAAAGACAATGTCATCTTATTATGCTGCATCACCTTATGATGGAATGGAGAGTTACTTCATTTATACAACAGCGTATGGTAACGGAGCTATCACATATTGTGGAGCCGGTCATACATCTGTAACAGGTAATGGAACAAAGAATAATGATGAGAGAAAATTGTTCATCAATGTTATTATTAACAGTGCTTTAGCATCAGTGCCTAAGCCGGATGTAACATTGTTCCAGCCGGATACAAACTTTGTGAATGAGCTTGGTAAGGATGAGTCAGCAGGCAATAATATTTATCTGATTGAAATAGCAGATAAGACAACATCGCCAAACTTTGATGCAAAAATTGATATTCCGGACGGTATCACCGTAGATCGGATCAATGTGTATTATGATCTGGATCTGAATGATCAGGATCCTAAGAAGTTAAGTCCGGTATATTCTGCTACAAAGGATAAACTGGTTTGGAGCTGGAAACGTTCGGATATCGAAAAACAGTTTGTAAAGTTTACAGATGCAGAGTTGAAAGACAGAACGGATGAAAAAATCTGGAAGTGGAAAGCGTATGATGCTATTAAATCTCATCTGACAGAAGCAGAGAAAAACGAGTTATCACAGCATGGTTACATTGCATTGACAGAAGAAGAGAAGCAGGCAAAGATGACTTGGTTAGCTACTTTTGATGGATTTGTACAGTTTGATGATGCGACAGAAAAGATTAAGGTTAGAGATCAGTATTCAAATAATAAGCTGAAACCTTCAGAAGAGTGTTTTGCACCGTATGGTGGTAATTATACTTATATTGTTGTTGAAGTTTATTATGGCGGTGAAGCTACACCAGTACAGAAGATCATCAAGATTAAAGCTGCTGATCCACTCTTCAACCTGACACAGAACAATACAAACAGTATTGTAACTGTAGATGGTATTGAAGCAGAAAAATATACATTAGCTTAATATGAGCTATTAAAAACACATATTATAATTCCAGAGGCGGGCAGCAATGCCCGCCTTTTTGCTTGTAAGACCTGAAAGAAAATGCTACTATAACAACTAGATGATTACGAAATGCTGCCATATGAAAAAACCTATGGGAATTTTACGATCATTATATGAAATTAACAGAACAGCAGGAGAAGAGACAATATGATGATAGATGGAAAAACAAGAACGCTGGGACTTCTGGGAGATCCGGTGGAGCATACAATGTCACCGCTTATACATAATACATTAAGCGAGAAGCTCGGATTAAATAATGTATATGTTCCGTTTCATACAAAAGCAGAAAATCTAGAAGCTGCAGTAAAAGGTGCGTATGCGTTAAACATTCTGGGGTTAAATGTGACAGTTCCGCATAAGAATGAGGTTATGCAATATCTGTCAGAGTTAGATGAAGGCGGACAGGCGATCGGTGCTGTTAATACACTGGTACGGACAGAAAATGGATATAAAGGTTATAATACGGATATGATGGGACTTCTTCGTGAGGTGAGATCTTATGGAGTAGAGCTTGACGGACAGGACGTTATTATATTAGGAGCAGGCGGAGCGGCGAAAGCCGTAGCTTATATGTGTGTGTCAAACGGAGCAGGACATGTATATATCTTAAATCGTACTGTAGCCAAAGCACAGGCGATCGCGGATCATATGAATGATTTCTTTGGGAATCAGAGTATGACGGCTATGAGCATTCAGGACTATCACAAGCTTCCGGAGAAAAAATATATTGTATTTCAATCGACTTCAAAAGGCTTGTATCCGCATAGTGATGAAGTAGTGATTGAAGATCCGGCATTTTATAAGCTTGTATCAGTCGGAATCGATCTGATCTATAAACCATTCTCTACCGGATTCATGTCTCTGTGCAGATACGCGGGAGCAAAGAGCTATAATGGGCTGAAGATGCTTCTGTACCAAGGCATAATTGCATATGAATTGTGGAATGATATAACGATAGATGAAGAAACAGCAGATGAGATTTATCGGAAGTTGCTTAAAAAGACACGGGATAATATCATCCTGACAGGTTTTATGGGATCCGGAAAGACAACAGTCGGAAAGCTGTTATCTGAAAGATACGGATATACCTTCATAGATACAGATCAGTATATAGAAGAAAAATGTGGTTGTACGATCGCTGAATTATTCAGTAAAAAGGGCGAAGCATATTTCAGACAGTTAGAGACAGATATACTAAAAGAACTGAACGCATCGTTAACGCATGCGGTACTTTCGACCGGCGGTGGCCTTCCGCTCCGGGAGGAGAATGCAGCAGAGCTTGCAACCCTCGGAACAGTTATTTATTTACAGATTACCCCGGAAGAGGTCATATCTCGATTATCGGGGGACAATACCCGACCTCTCTTATCAGGCGACGATCCGGAACAGAAGGTACGCGATCTCTTAACCTACCGCACCCCGTTATATGAACGCGTGGCAGATTTGACAATTCCTGCCACCGGACAATCCCCTGAGTATATTGCAGAAGAAATAATTAGCAGAATGTAAGATAAACTATGTGTTTAATTAAAAAAAAAACTATAATGTATTTCAGAAACTGTTAGGATTATACGCAATAGTTGTATGAAACAATTAAAAAATTTTGAATCAAGAATGATAGAGGGTGTAGAACTTTTATATCCCCATTCCCAGATTGGGGGTTGTGATATGTCTCTGTAATAAGCCTTTTTCAACGTCGGCCCTTAGTGAGCCGGATTTTTCGGCGAGCTTAGTGCCGTTACGTTGAAATAGAGCGCAAGCGCCTTATGAAAGAGACATATCACAGCCGCCAATCGTCCGGGGGGTTAAGGAAACGCCTAAGGAATTGGTAAAAAGTAGTTGAAATATTCTGTAGAATATTATAAAATGTCACAAGAAGTTCATATCTTAAGGAGGAAAAGAAAATTATGGCAGAGATGATCTCAGCAGGTGATTTCAGAAATGGTGTTACGATTGAATTTGAAGGAAATATTTATCAGATTATAGAGTTCCAGCATGTAAAGCCTGGTAAAGGTGCTGCATTTGTAAGAACAAAGCTTAAGAATATCAAGAGTGGTGGTGTGGTAGAAAAGACATTCCGTCCAACCGAGAAGTGTGAGAAGGCTCATATCGAGAGAAAAGATATGCAGTATCTGTACAATGACGGTGATCTTTACTACTTCATGGATCCGGAGACATACGATCAGATTCCATTGAATAAAGCAGCGATCGGAGATGCATTAAAATTCGTTAAGGAGAACGAGATCTGTAAGCTTGTTTCTCACAATGGTTCTGTATTTGGTGTAGAGCCACCTTTATTTGTAGAATTACTGATCACAGAGTGCGAGCCTGGTGTAAAGGGTGATACAGCTACAGGTGCTACAAAGCCTTGTGTAGTTGAGACAGGAGCAACACTCTATGTTCCTTTATTTGTAAATGAAGGAGATACGATCAAGATCGATACACGTACAGGCGAGTATCTTTCAAGAGTTTAATCCGATCAGAATATAAGAGAGATAGTAGGAGCTGGTCATATATGATTAGGCTCCTATTACACTTTACAAACATTTTTCAGGAGGAAATGACATGGCAACAGCATATAATCATAAAGTTGTTGAGAAGAAGTGGCAGAAGGTCTGGGATGATAACAAGGCTTTTGCTGCAACAGATGATTACAGTAAACCAAAGTATTACGCATTAGTTGAGTTCCCTTATCCATCCGGACAGGGACTTCATGTTGGTCATCCAAGACCATATACAGCACTCGATATTGTAGCCAGAAAGAGAAGAATGCAGGGCTATAATGTTCTTTATCCAATGGGTTGGGATGCATTTGGACTTCCGACCGAGAATTATGCGATCAAGAACAAGATCCATCCAAAGGAAGTAACAAAGAATAACGTAGCAAGATTTAAGGCACAGCTTCATTCCCTTGGATATTCATTTGACTGGGATCGTGAGATCAATACAACAGATCCGGAATATTACAAATGGACACAGTGGATCTTCCTGAAGTTATTCAAGGCAGGTCTGGCATATAAGAAAGAAATGCCGATCAATTGGTGTACATCCTGTAAGGTTGGTCTTGCAAATGAAGAAGTTGTAAATGGTGTCTGCGAGCGTTGCGGTGCGCCGGTTGTCCGTAAGGTCAAATCCGAATGGATGTTAAAGATCACAGAATATGCAGATAAGCTGATCGAAGGGCTCGATACTGTTGATTATATTGAGCGAGTAAAAGTATCACAGAAGAACTGGATCGGACGTTCTACAGGTGCGGAAGTAGATTTCCGGATCAAAGGAAAAGAAGATAAGCTTCGTATCTACACAACCAGATGTGATACATTATTTGGAGCAACTTATATGGTTGTATCACCGGAGCATCCATTGCTTGATAAATATAAAGATGAGATCAAGAACTGGTCTGAGATCGAAAGCTACAGAGAGCAGGCTGCCAGAAAGTCCGATTTTGAGCGTTCCGAGCTTGCAAAGGATAAGACCGGTGTAGCTATCGATGGTCTGGTAGCGATCAATCCTGTAAATGAGAAGGAGATCCCAATCTGGGTATCCGATTATGTACTGATGTCATATGGTACAGGTGCGATCATGGCGGTTCCTGCACATGACGAAAGAGACTGGGAATTTGCAAAGAAATTCGACCTGCCGCTTATTCAGGTAGTAGCAAAGGACGGAGAAGAAGTAGATATCAATGAAGCAGCATTTACAGATGTTGCAACAGGTGTTCTGATCAATTCCGGCTTCTTAAATGGCTTACAGGTAAAAGATGCAAAAGAGAAGATGATCGAGTTCCTGGAAGAAAAGGGAATCGGTAAGGCAAAGGTTAATTATAAGCTCCGTGACTGGGTATTCTCCCGTCAGAGATACTGGGGTGAGCCGATTCCAATCATTCACTGTGATAAATGTGGTTATGTTCCTCTTAACGAAAGCGAACTTCCGTTGATGCTTCCAGAGGTAGAGAGTTATATGCCGACTGATAACGGAGAATCACCGCTTGCAGCTATGACAGACTGGGTAAATGTGAAGTGTCCATGCTGTGGAGGACCTGCAAAGCGTGAGACAGATACCATGCCTCAGTGGGCAGGTTCTTCCTGGTATTTCCTGCGTTATGTAGATAACAAAAACAACGAAGAATTAGTTTCAAAAGAAAAAGCGGATAAATATCTTCCAGTTGATATGTATATCGGTGGAGTGGAACATGCAGTACTGCATCTGTTATATTCTCGTTTCTATACAAAATTCTTGTATGATATCGGAGTAATTGACTTTGATGAGCCGTTCCACAAACTGTTCAATCAGGGTATGATTACAGGTAAAAACGGTATCAAGATGAGTAAATCAAAAGGAAATGTAGTATCTCCGGATGATTTAGTAAGAGATTACGGCTGTGACTCCTTAAGACTGTATGAACTCTTTGTAGGACCGCCGGAATTAGATGCAGAATGGGATGACAGAGGAATTGATGGCGTTTACCGTTTCTTAAATCGTTTCTGGAAACTGGCTATGGACAGCAAAGAAGCAGGAGTTGCCGAGACAAAAGAAATGATAAAACTGCGCCATAAACTGGTATATGATATCACACAGCGTCTGGAAAGCTTCAGCTTGAATACTGTTATCTCCGGATTCATGGAATACAACAATAAGTTAATTGAACTTGCAAAGAAAACAGGTGGAATCGATAAAGAAACAATCGAGACATTTGTAAAACTGCTTGCACCATTTGCTCCGCATATTACAGAAGAATTATGGGCAGAATACGGTCACACAGATTCTGTATTCCATACACAGTGGCCGACAGCAGATGAAGAGGCAATGAAAGATGACGAAATTGAAATTCCGGTACAGATTAACGGGAAAACAAAAGCAATTATCAGCATTTCGGCAGAAGCAACCAAAGAAGAAGCAATTGAAGCAGGAAAAGCTGCAGTTGCAGATAAATTGACAGGAAACATTATCAAAGAGATTTATGTTCCGAAGAAGATTATTAACATTGTGGCAAAATAAAAATAAATAAGAGCGAAAAGGATATGATGCGTTTGGTATCATATCCTTTTTTCTTTTGGGAAAGATGACATGGTTAAGATGTTATGAAAAAATGACACCTAATTTAAATAAAAGCGTAAAAAAGTGCTATTATATTGAAAAACAAGATTATTTATGATATGATGTCAAGTAAGTAACTGTAACCCAAAAGAAACTAATAATTTACGAAGGAGTGTTACAGATGAGGATAAGCTATAATAAACTTCAAAAACTTATGATTGATAATCAGATGAAACGACAAGATTTAATGCGTGCAGCAGAAATTTCGTCATCTGTTGCTACGAAGCTGAATAAGAATGAAACGGTGTCTCTTGAAGTGTTAATGAAGTTATGTCAGGTATTTCATTGTGATATTGGAGATATATGTGAAGTTATTTTAGACGAATAGAAGAAACATTACTTTCGTTCAAAAAATAAAACTGGATATTAAAAGGCTTAATGTCCACCAAAAGGGTGAATTAGATGATAGAAGAAACATATAGTGCAGGATTGATTTCCCAATCATTCTGGTTTGTTGAAATGAAGAAAGTCATCAAACTGATTGATGATGGAAAGTCCGAAGAAGAAATAAAAAAAATGTGTATAGAAGAAAATCTTTTTGGTGCGGCAAAAGAGTATCGAGCCAAAAGGATATATGGATACATTTGGAACAGAGCAAAAAGACTGGATAAGACACTGATTGATTTGTTTTGCACTTCTGACTTGGCAACCCAAAAGGTAATCAATTTGATTGCCATTCTCAAGTCAGACCGATTGTTCTTTGAATTTATGTTTGAAGTGTACCGTGAAAA
>OGRK01001465.1_pt1 | contig 14794 bp, 9 predicted proteins | sample 1553471 | NCBI WGS metagenome assembly OGRK01 (sample SAMEA2580080, study PRJEB22360) | human gut metagenome | biome: human gut; feature: human-associated habitat; material: faeces | place: Denmark | collected 2008/2010
CATAAAGAAGGAATTGATGAGGATGACGGACAATGCTGTCTGACGCACGCCAAAGGCTGTCCAAAGTGTTTAAATTCAAGGGAAAACCAGACTTCAATAGAAGATCTTGCATCAGCTGGTCAACTATTTCCCCAGCGGTTCCTCCAATTCCTGCTTTTTGAGCTGCTATAACATCAATAGTATCTGCGCCTCCCGGTAAACGACGAAGACTGTCTATTTCCTCCTGAGTCATATGCGATATATGTTTTCGCATTATTCTAGGACGCTCTTTAGGTTTTACCCCTACTCTTAATGCATCTCGAATTATCCTTTCACGAGTAGAAAGTTTTTGTACTATATCTTCTATCCCTATTATTTTTTCATCAACATATCGATTATACAGACTATTTATATAACTTACTTGCAGACAGACTGTTGCCACAATTGCTACTAATGTTATATAATAATATTTCTTCATCTTATAATCTATTTTAGATTTTAAACGGTTTGGTATAACCGTTTGAGGAATAAACTTTTAGCGAACTATTTGAAAAGTAATGGTAACGACTTGGAGACCGTGCGATTTTCAGCGTTTTGCTATGTTTTGCTGTCAAATAACTCTTATTGACCTACAAAATTACAATTTTTCTTTAGTTCATCTATTAAAAGATGAAAAATATCATCCTATACTTTCTATTTCCATCATCATATTGTAGTGTTCTATATGTCCCATTACTTTGAATATTTTTTGAAAAACCTCATAGTAACGTTCCGTTATGTCATCACTTTGTACAATATTGAAGTCATCAGGCACACAATGTGAACCATCATTTATCCAACACAACAAAGACCTACAAATTTCCTTCTCCTGTACATTATTAAATTTATCCAAAATATCGTCATCGCTGTATTTGCCAAGTATTTTGAAATATGTTTCATAGATTCTTCGCATTGTGTTTTGGATTGTGATAATTGAAAGTTTTTGTTCTTTATTTTTCAACTCATCCCATAATAGCTCATATGACCCTCTAATGGGATTGGATTTCTGATAACACTGAATTTTGGATTCATTATTGATTTTTCGCACAATCCAATAGTATGTATCATTATTACTTTTTGTCCGTCCGTCTATGAATGAAACTTCTTTGTGAAAATATATATTATGCGTTAGAATGATTAATTGCTTAATATGTCCAGTATCCTGTTTTATTCTTTTTATTTCTTCCTTGATTAAAGAACTTACTACAAATAAGATAGTACTATCCAGACTTGATATAGGGTCATCAATTACAACGACTCTATTATCATTTGTCATTTCTGGAGTCTCTCCACCTCTGACAAGTTGCATGAAGTACAAAAAAGTTATAAACGTAATTTCACCTTCACTTAATGTATCTCTAACCAATTCTCCATTTGCCCTTTGAATTTGATATGAATTATTCTCAACAGGAACAATTGTAAAATTAGTAAATCCATAAGCAGTTAAGACCTTGTTTATTTCATCTACTGAAGATTGAACGCTTGTAACCTTTTTATTGTCTTCTTTTATTTCTTTGTCTAATATTTGATAGGCTACTAATAATTCTCCACGATCTTTTTTTAGTTTTTCAATTCCTTTTGTTAAGCCTTTCTCTTTTCTTACAAATGTGTTGATGTTGTCTGCATTTTCATTTAAAATGAATTTCCATATATCTGCAATCAATGTATTTTTTGCTTTTTGGAAATTGACAACCAATTGATTGTGCCTCTCTATTTCATTATTTGTTTCTTCTATTAACTTTATTATTGCTTCTATTAAATCTTTGATAGACTCTAATTTTAGACTTCTGCTTGGTTCTTTTTCTTTTGCACTTAGGATTTCTCTATTTGTGGAAAACATCAAATTTAATGACTTATATAAGGCATCTATGGATTGTATATTTAGTTTTGTATTTTTATTTATTTTTTCCTGTTCTAATAATGCCGATAATTCATTCAAAAAAAGTTGTAAGCCAGAGATATACTGTGCCGACAGATTTTTTACTACATTCGTATCGTTTATAAATGTTTCATTGAAATATTCCTCAATTTGCTCTTTGAATTTTTTATCTATTGTCTTCTTTTGGCAAAATGGACAAATATCAGAATCTTCCATCATATATTGTCGTCCTTGGTTTACCCAGTCATTTAGATTTAACCGTTGAATAAGAGGGGCTATTTCTATATCTGCCTTTCCTAATATTTTCTTTTCCCAAATAGGATTTTCTTCTACATCAATGAGAAATCTAATGTCTGGTAAAGAAACATGTTCAATGATTTCTGGTGTCGTATCAAATAAAGTCTTAGCCCTATTGATTAAATCATCAAAAGTGCATAACTGCTGATTGTTGCTATTAAACTCGATTTTTACTTTCTCGCAGAAACGTTCTTTACTATTCAAACAACCGACAAAGGCATCTTTAAATAATTTTTCGTGTTTTAATTTAATGTTTTTCCAACAATCATCCTTGAATTGGGAAGATAATAACTCCAATTCTTTTTGCTGGTTTTCGATAACTTTATTATTCTGAATACCTTTTTCTTTCAAATTCTCAAGTTTCTTCTTTTTGTCTTCAATAGCTGCTATTTCTTCTTTAGTAGCTGAGCCTAATGTGAAAACACCTGGGATTTGTGCTGTGCCAAAATTCTTATCCTTAAACGATTTATTATACACCAGTGTACTTAGTGGAATTCCTCCATTCCAAGAAAGTTCACAATCTTTGTACTCGCCAACAGATTTAATTACATTAGAAATAGTTGTTTTCCCACTTCCATTAGAACCATATATGAAGTTTACCTTCTTTAAATCAGATAAATATTCATCTTTAAAAGTAGCAACGTCTTTAATATGAATTTGTTCTATCATACTACACAAATATTACTTCAGTCTTACTTGAAAATTAAGTTTAAACGACAGAGAACCATCGTTTTCTTTGATAATCGAAGCATATTCATGACGAGTGGTACTTGAACGCTCTAAATAAGCGTTTGAGAAGAGGTAATCTTCAAAACGGTTGCGGTCATAGAAATGATAGCAAAGGATTTCTCCATCTTTCTTTACCACTAAATAGCCACCGTTTGCATCAAACTTTCCGCTCCATGCAGTAGCCGGCATCATGCCTAATGCCGCAGAAGTTAAAAGATGTTTGATTTTATAAGCATAGAATGGTGATGCCTGTTCTGTATCATATCCCAAAGGATTAACTTCCGTAATTAGTTCTGCTAATTCCTTCAATGTTGAGATACCGCTATTCAACTGTTCCAAAAGCAAATGAGCAATTATAGTTGGTAAATCACCATCAAGCATAACAAGGTTATTGCGAAATGTCTGATTATCAACATTGTCAAACACCAATTTGCCACCTTTCTTTTTAATTGCATTTACCCTGTCTATGACTTTGTTCCGTTTGGGGTTCAAAGAATTAACATAGGCAATATCTTCGTCAGAGAGGGAAACATTAACAATCTTAAAATTAAAATTTGTGGCTTTACTTGCATTTAACAGAGTCGAATCTCCTCCCAACTGAGATTTTATACTGAAACCCATTTCGGAGTTGATTTTAGTTCTACGGTCATGCAGAATAATTCGTATATCCGTTTTGTCCGATGATTTTGCCTTCAAGGAATGACAATAAATGCGATTCATAAAAGCTTCAATTTGCGGAATGGAAAAAGCTCCGTCACTTTCATTGATAGCTTTCAATAATTTCTCTGCTTCATCTAAAAACACAGAAGCAGGGATACGTAGCAAATCTTCGCCTTCGGGCGTTTGAATTACGACATTTTTATCTTGCAGGCTATAGTTATAACTACCTTCTTTTTCTTGTCGAAGAATCATAATTATTGGATAGAACAAGTTCTGAATCTTGTTCAAATTCTGGTCACCTGCATAGACTTTACCTTCACCTAATAGTTTGAGCAAAGTATATATCTCACTCCATTCTCCTTTATTTCCTGTCAGTGCCATATTTCTTGGATTTTGAGAGATTAATTCTTTTGATTATTTCCTGTGCTGTCGCTTGAATAGCCGGTACAGCGACAGAATTCCCAAATTGTTTATAAGCAGATGCATCTGCCACTCCGATTATGAAATTATCAGGGAAACCTTGCAAACGTGCCCATTCTCGTGGGGTCATTCTGCGTAAGCCATCACGATTAATTTCACCTTTAATGTTAGTAACCGGTGTGAAATCTTCAAGGCGGTTGTCAATTACAAGATTGCGTTCTCGCCCCATACCACCTACAACAATGGCATTTGCAACACCATCATCAGGTATTATTTCATATCCGAAGCCATTACCTTTTGCAGCATGTCTTTCTTTATGCGCCACAAGGGTCTTTACATATTGAGTAGAGAGGTAGTATTTTGCCGAAACAGTATTTTCTTCTTTTATATCTGCAAATGTTTTGGTCGTATCTGTCGGAGCAGGATATATAAATTCATTGACATTCTGGTCTTTTCTAAATCCAACGATATACACTCTCTCACGATGTTGAGGAACACCAAAATTCATTGCATTTACAATTTGAGGTTCCGGAACATAATAATCCAAATCTTCCCTTAAAACTTTTAGTATCGTTTGGATGGTTTTTCCTTTGTCATGAATAAGCAGACCTTTAACATTCTCCAAGAAGAATGCTTTCGGACGCTTTCTACGTATGATTTCCGCTACATCAAAAAACAAAGTACCTCTTGTCTCTTCAAATCCGAGTCGTTTCCCAGCCAACGAAAACGCCTGACAAGGGAATCCTGCACACAAAACATCAAAATCATCAGGAATAAATGATTTAGTGGTCTCTTTAGTAATATCGCCAAATGGAACTTCTCCATAGTTTAACAGATATGTTTTTTGAGCCTGAGTGTCCCATTCGGATGAGAACACACATTTCCCGCCAAGATTTTGCATTGCCATTCTAAATCCCCCAATTCCTGCGAACAAATCAATGAACGTAAATTTTGGATTATCTACAGGCAAGAACGGAACAGAAAACAAATCTGAAAATAAAGAATATTGAACACAAACATCTGAAACGCATCTTTCTTCAATTTGCTTGTTATGTACATTGTATATATCCTCTATCAATCCTTCTGCTTTAGATTCATACGGTTTTGCATATTTATATCCTTGATTATGCAGATAATGAGAAACTATTGCCATTTGTTCATCAAATGCCATAACAGTTCCATCTTCATTCAAAGAATGCGGACCATACATTTGCATAACAACCTTATTACCGCCACACATTTTTGTGATGGCTATTTTTTCGGAAGTTTTATTATCTGTATTCATATAATTCAAAATTCTATTTAAGCATTTATCCGGTTCTTTGGTTATGTCCGTTTCCCAAAATCGAAAAACTTTCCATCCTTGTTTCTGCAATTCGGCATTAACCTCTTTATCTCGCTCAATGTTTCGTTCAATTTTAGAGTGCCAAAAATCACAGTTGCTCTTATGGTCGTTCTTCCTTATCTCCCAATTTCTACCATGCCAAAATTCACCATCGCAAAATATAGCAATTTTATGACCTTTGATTGCAAAATCAGGCTTGCCAAATACAGATGTATCATTTTTGCGATACCTTACTCCGGCATTCCAAAGCAATTTGCCAAATAGAAGTTCTAATTTGGTCCCTTTGCCCTTATTGGCTACCATATTTTTATGGCGTTGTTCTTTTGTCAGGTGATCCATTGATATTGTTTTTGGAAACAGTTTACACCAAATCCAATTTACAAAGATACTCATTTTAATTCACATACAGTCTAAGGTTGGCAGATAATAATAGAAAAGGGCACAACTTTACTCATTTTTAATATGTTGTATTGGCAAAAACGACTCTTTACACAAAAAACAATACGGATAACAAGGCTTTTTAGAGCGTTTGTTATCCGCAAAAAATGAGAATTATATCTTAATACCCCGATTTTGTTTCCTTGTAGGCATTCCCAATGCTTGCATAAACTCGTCTTTCTTGCGCCTGAACCAACTGACATGTGAAACACCGTCTATGTTGAGGTTGAAATTACCATCCTTGTCCTCTTTAAGTGAACATATCGTTTTGTCTGCCCTGAAATGTTGGTTAAACTCTCGTGAATACAGTTCACCTTTAATGGAAACATCCTTGAATGCGCATAGTTTCCTAATCACGGCATCGCCAAAGTTCAGCGTATCACGCAAGAATTTAATGGTCGGCATCAGTTTTTCCACATAAGGGAAATAGCGTTTGACAAAATCCACAAACTCGGACAGCTTACTGTTCTGTTGTTCGTAAGCGTTTTTTATTTCCTGTATCTGCTTGGCTTGTTGATGTTCCCTTTGTCGGGCTTCTTCTTCAAGTTCAAGGATGCGGTCTTGCAAATCCTCATTCCTGTGTTCCAATGCTTTCATTTTTCCTCCCCCGAAAAGAGAACCCACGCTTTCGGCTATGTTGGTCGCTGCGGTCGTGGCTGCGCCTTTCAGCTTCTCGGTCTGTACCTCTTTCTTGGCTTGTTTGAGTTCCTCCTGTGCTGTTTCTTTCTGCTGCTGCAAGTCCACCACCTCCGCTTTCAGACTGTCGACAAGCCGTTGGGTGTCCCGATAATATTGTGTCGTGGACTTGTGCCGTGCCTTTGAACCCTCAATGCCACGCTGCAATCCGTATTTCGCCATCGCAACGGCATAACTGTCTTGGTAGGATTTCAGTTTCAGCCGTGTCATGATGTCATCGGCACAGAGTCTTACGGTGTCGGCAGGTTTCTTGCGGTAGCGTTTCTTCACCTGTTCCTCCCGTTTCCTGCGCTTGCGCTCTCCCTTGACTATCGGAACGAGCGTGACGTGTATGTGCGGCGTTTCCTCGTCCCTGTGCAGATGCGCTGCCACTATGTTCTCCTTGCCGAACAGGTCGGCAAAGTATCTTATGTTGTCGGCACACCATTCGTCAAGTCTGCCTTCTTTTTCGATGCGCTCCATGTCTTCATGTGTTCCCGACACATTGATACGGATTGCCCGTACTTGGTTGTTCCCGATTTTGCGTGTCAGTCCCGCTTCCTCCAATCGTCTTTGGATGGCTGCAGAACGGTCTTTTATCCCATCGGGGTATGAGATGAGTTTTCGGTTAAGGTGTGTCCTTGTCGGGTCTGCGTTCTTCGGGATGATGAAACGCTCGATGTGGGCGGTTGTCCCACTGTCGGAACCGTGCGCCTTTTCCATGTGTAATACTACGAATCCCATATATGATTTTCCTTTATTGTATGCTTGTTTAACATCGTTTAATTATTACTTTTGTACGGCTATTGCCGTTGGCTTCGGAGAGTCCAGAGAGGTGCAACCTCTTTGGCTTATTGGGGAATTTTCAGCGTTGCCATGCAATGCGGCTCGGACAAATTCCCTAATAAGCTACGGTATTTTCCGCTGGTAAATATCCGTGCCGCCGCGAGCCTGTTTCCCTCTACATCTTCAGCCCTCGCTTTTTCGGTGGCTGTATCATCCGTCTTACGGATTGGACTTGCTTCTTCTCTGTCATCGGTTCTGCCGATTGGGACAAAGGCTTACCGCACAGGTAATCGTTCAGGTCTTTGTGTCCGCTGTAGTTGTCAGAGAAGTCTCGGATGTGTCCGGCGAACTCTCTTGCCAACTCCAAGTACGCATTTCTACCTGCCTCGTCATTGTCAAGCAGGCAGTGGATACGCCCGTACCCGTGCAACATATCTATGGCTTTTGAAACATTGGAAACAGAATTGAGGATGATGTAATCCTGCCCGTCAAGGTTCGGCATGGTCGGGCAGTTTCTCATTCGCAACGTGAGGAAGGAAAGGTAGTCCATCATACCCTCGAACACGAGGCATTTTTCTCTCGGTTCTCCCTGCTGACAGATATGGCTGATGTCTTTCGGTGCAATGCAACCTTTGAAGAAACGGTTACGCACTTCATATCCTCCTGCCACATTCGGGAAGCCGATAGCGAAATAGGGCTTGCCGTTATGGATGAAGTGCAGTTCCTTACATTCCGGCTTTGCCAATGCGGTGTCTATACCCCGTTCCTGCAAATAATTGAATAATGCCGGATGGGTAAGTTCTCCAACCTCCAACTGTTGGAAACTCGGTTCAGATGCTTGCTGACGAAAAGAGAAGGATACGGGACGGATGTGCGGTACTCGTTCCGCTATCTTGTTAAGCAGATAAGGTACGTAATCAGACGCATATAGTACCTCTGCCAATGCGATGATGTTGCCGCCCTTGCCCAGCCCGTAGTCGAACCATAGGTTGCGGTCGGTGTTTACCTTGAACGAGGCTTCGGTTTCCTGCCGGAACGGTGATTTGTACCAAAGGCTGTTGCCTTGTTGCTTTACGGGCGTGTAGCCCAAATTTTGCAGGTAGTCTGCTATTCTGATTTGTTTTGCTTCCTGTATATTCATGATTTCTGTAGGATTTAATTGTTATGGTGAAAACGATAATTTGATGATTTAGTGGCGTAAGTACTTGTATTGCAGTTATATATCTATTCATCATTTCCTCATCAAAACTACCTGCCAAAAGAGAAAATCATCATTGGCGGTGTCCTGCATGGTATATCCGCCTTGTTTTCTCTTTTCATCGGCAATCCTTTCTTGATGAAGATTTGATGAGAGTATATATCATTGTTTTTCAGTATAGTTATACCTCTATTCATCATTTCATCAATATAATCAGAGTGTTTGCAAAAACTCTTTCGTGACGGTGTAATATCTCCCTGTCGTCTTGACGGGAGAGTAACGGCATTCACGGCTGTAGCTCACTTGATAGGTGGTATAAGTGAGGGTGTTGTGTGCAGGTGTCAACTTCCAGCACTCCTGCAATACCTTTCTTACTTGGTGCCTCTCCGCTTTTATCTGCGATTGAGCCAACAAAAGAAGAATATCGCCATAGCAGAACGAGAAAGAGTCCGTATCGACACTCTCCATGATGTCAAGTATAAGCTCGTGCATCTCTATCTCCAATCGGTTGCGGTTGCTGCGGATAATCTTCCACAAGGCTTCGGTATGCAGCAATGACGGGGCAAACCACATCCGACTTTCCTTTTCGGTGTATAGTGTTCTGTGTTGCAGGAAATGGAGAAAGGCGGGTATCTCCGCTTTCAGCTTTTGCAGGAAGTCGGTATCATCAGATTGCAAGCGGTCTATCTTGCGCACCCAATAACGCGTTTCTCCTGCATCTATGATTACGGGCAGATACTCGTTGTTGGAACAGAGCACGAACTTGGCGAAGAACGCTATCTCGTCACGGTCTTTGCCTTTGGCTTCCACTTTGTAGGAGAGTGTAGTACTGAGGTTCTTCAACCTCTCGCTGTCTTCCCTGCGGTTGAGCAGCACCTCATCCACCACAATAAGGAGTTTTCCTGCCCAATCGGAATTGAACTGGCTGCGGAAGTCCTCGTTGGTGTTGAACGTGACATTGTTCTGAAAGAGGGCTTTCAGAAAGTTCAGGAACGTACTCTTGCCCGTGTTGCGTTCTTCCGATACCAACAACAGGATAGGCAACTTCTGAATGGGTTGCAGGTAGAGCAACTGCAGATAATCCATTCCTAACTCGTATTGTTCCCCGAATATGTGCCGTACCAATGATTGGATATGCGAGAAATCCCCTTCCTTTGGTTGATGGTCTATCGGTTCATAGAGGTTAAGGAACTTACCGACCACGGGGCGGTAGCCGATATGTTCGGGTACGGTGCAGAAACCGTCATACTTGGGAACGCTGCCAATATAGTCTTTACCGTAGTCCTGGCGCAGGGTCTCGTTGTTCCACGCGATGCGTTTCTTTACATACCCTCCGTTCAGTCTTGGCTGTTCCACAATCTTGTAGAGCGTTGTCCCCACTCGGATAAATTCTTCCTTTGCCATGCCGCCGTCCGATGGCGGTCTGTGGCTGTCTTGTTGTTTGTTAGCTGACATAATCAAATGGTTTTAAATTTGAAAAATACCAGCTACAAAAGTATAAGCATTTATCGGATAGGTTGTTACGCAAAACACAGCAGAATGGTGACAAATAGCCCCCGAAACAAAAACTTTCAATGGATTTGGACAGAAGTCGGGCAAGACAGACGAAAAACTCCCGAAAAACGAATTGTTGGGATTACGCTTTTCGGGAGAAAAATCAGAGCGTCTGTCGTTCTGTCGTACTGACTTATTGAATTACTGACTTACTGAGTGAATTACGTCAGTCATTCAGCTATGAGAAGTATTCGGCTGTGGCTGTACTATTGGTGTTCAGCGAAAAGAAGATGCTTGTTTTCTCTTTTCGCAAGTACAGCCTTTCAAGAACGGCATTGCGCACCTGTTTCGCCCCGTATGTACCGATACGGAACGCAAGGGCGATTATCGTTTCAAGGCTGTAAACCTCTATACTGCACTTGTCGGACAGGCGGATAATGTGCCTTATTTCGTACTCGTTCAAAACTCCGCTCTTGCAGAGTGCCTTTATCCCCGCCTTGATGGTCGGGGCGGTTACTCCGAACAGCTCGCAGAGTTCCCACTCGCTCATGGCGGTTACCTGTATGTCGGTAGGCAGGATTACTGTGCAGTACTCGTTTATGCTGATGATGTTCCTTTCTTCTTTCATTGCCGTTTGATTTAGCGTTATTATATGGCACTGCAAATGCTTTTTTCCATATCTCCCAATTTGTCAGAGAGTTGCTCCAAGTCCTGACTAATCTTTTGAGCGGTTATCTTCGCGTAGATTTGGGTTGTTTTTATATTGGTATGCCCCAACAGCCTGCTGACGGTTTCAATCGGTACTCCGTTGGATAGCAGAATGGTGGTCGCTGCCGAATGTCGTGCGGTATGATAGGTAAGGTGCGTTTTTATACCGCATAGCTTGGCTATGGCTTTCAGTATCTTGTTGCAGGTTGTGTTGCTTGGCATGGGGAATACCTTGTTGTCCCTCGTCATGCCTTTGTATTTTTCAATGATACATTTAGGTACATCCAACAGACGGATATTCGATTCCGTGTTGGTCTTCTTTCTTCGGGTGATAATCCAAAGGTTGCCGTCAAAGAATGTTTGCAGGTTGTCTGCCGTAAGGTTCTTGACATCGGAGTATGCCAACCCAGTGAAGGTGGAGAACAGGAACAAGTCCCTGACAAGTTCGTGTGTCTTGTCGGGCATTTCGGTATTCATCATGGTGTGTATCTCCTCTTTGGTAACATACCCCCTGTCCACGCTTTCGGGAGAATTGATATACCCTGCAAAGGGGTTGAAGGGCAGACGACCGTCATTCCTCGCTATGGAAACGATGTGTTTCAACACAATCATGTAGCCCCATATCGTGTTGGTGCGGCATTTCTTTTCCGTGCGCAGGAAATACTCGAAATCGTTGATGAATGTCAGGTTCAGTTCTTTAAGGGGAATATCGTTCCGCTTGTAGGTGTGCGGAAGAAATTCGCAGAGGTGTTTGTAAACGGTTTTGTAGCGTTGGTATGTTCCTTGCGCCCTGCTGTGTCCGACTTTCTTGGCAAACTCGCTATTGTGCTGCTCAAAGAGTTTCAACAGGGTTTCCTGCTTGACACCGATACCGAGATAGGCATCTTTGAGTTTGGCGGCAGTGACATATCCGTCCGTCTGCATCAGTTCCTGATAACGGCGGTTTACCTCCACACGGATTTTATCAACGGCAATGTTGATTTTCTGCGCTTCGGCACTCTTGCCCGAAGCACGGTTGTTCTTCACATCCCACAACCGCAAAGGAACATCCATCTTGCAGCTGAACTGTTTAATCTCTCCGTCCACCGTAAGGCGGCACATCAAAGGCAGGTTGCCGTTGGGTTTCTCACTGCCTTTCTTCACGTAGAATAAGACCTTAAAAGTACTTCTCATAACTCACTTTTTTTGGTTACAAAATTAGTTTATAGTGAGTTACCGACAGATACGACAAATGACGCCAAACGATGCAAAATTTAGTTTTTGCAAGAAATTTGCATCATCACACGGGTAATGATAAAGTAACTGAACTTTTGCGCTGTTTGGCTGTATCGAGGCTCTCTTTGGCTTTTTGCCAAGAGAAAAATATAGCGTAACGAACACTTTTTCAGTCAGTTCGCTACGCTTTTCTCAATTTCGCTTTCTCGCTATGTGTTTATTTTAGAATGCAAAGATAATCGTTTCAAGTCAAAAAGATTATAAAATGATTATGTTTTTATTATAAACGCTCCATACAGAACTACTTACCTTTGCAATAGCAAAACTTAAAAAACAATTGATATGACAAAAACACTCATTACACTCCTTTTGGGAGTCATATACAGTTGGCCGGCTATAAGCATGGCACAAGAGGTGGATAATTTGAAAATAGAAGTCACCGGTTCCGTTATCGACAGCCTGAATAATGAACCCATACCATACGCTTCTGTCAGCGCTCTCCTAATGCCCAATCAAACCTGCATTGCAAGAACTGTCCCACACCGTAACGGAACCTTTTTACTGAAATTACATAAAGATTCTCAATACGCTATAATCATATCCTGTATAGGAATGAAGACCGTAACAAAGAATATAAAGACCGGAACATCTCCTATTAACCTCCATCATATTATGCTGGAAGAAGATTCACAACAGTTGGGAGAGGTGGAAGTCATAGCAAAGAAGCAGCGCATATCACTGACCGACAATGGTTTCTCTTACAGTTTTAAGAACGACAAGACTCTTTTGGCCGAAAACCTTCTTTATGCAATGAAAAAAGTGCCGCTTGTCTCTGTAAGCGGTGATGGAACGCTTTCCGTAAAAGGAGGTTCAAATTATGTCATTTATCTGAATGGAAAACCCTATACTTTGGCCAACTCCAATCCGAAAGAAGTATTACAAAGCATTCCGGCCTCATCCATAGAAAAGGTGGAAGTCATCACCAACCCGGACTTGCGATATGGCATGTCAGAGGGTGGCTCTATTCTAAACATCATCACCCTGAAAAACCAACCTAATAACTACCGCATCATTCTGAATGCCGGCGGAAATACACATCCTGCGGAAAATGCCGGCGTAAACATTCTTTTTACTAAAGATAAACTATCGGCTTCTTTCGGTTACAGTTTCAATAATACACAGCTCGACCACGTACCATCATCGTCCTATACAGAAACATTTCTGAATGAAACGGATAAAACAGTCACCACACAGGAATGGGAAACAGACGGAAATATAACAAATCATCTGATAAAAGGACTATTGGAATACAACATAGATACACTGAACTCTGTCTATGCTGATGCCAACTTCATGCTACAAAGGATTAACATGAACACAATATATAACAATAATTACCAAACACCCTCAAATCCTTATTATCACTCGAATGTATTTGACAAAATAAACCAACACGACGGTGCCCGTGAGATTAATCTGTCATACAGAAACTTATATCCACACAAGAAAAGAGAACGGTTCTTATTAACCTATCGATATGCATTCAACCCGGATAATAAGAAAAACAATGTGACTGAACGCTCCTTCACTGACTCTGAAAATAAAGACAGTTATAATGAATACATCCACAAAGCCAATACAAAAGGTGGATTAACCGAACACACGGTACAAGCTGATTATACTATTCCACTGAATAAGCATACTCTTTCTATAGGAGCAAAAGATATTTATAGAAGGAGCACGTCCAGTCCATTATATTATGAGTGGAATCCCGAAACAGGGACATGGATAGAGGGAAACAAATATGCGCAGAACGAGATAGATAAGTTCAAACAAAAACAGAATATATGGGCTGCTTATTTATCTTACCAGCTACGCCTTAATCAATTTTCCTTCAGTGCCGGTGCTCGTATAGAAAATACTTATAACAAAATAGAGTACAGCAATGAAAAGGAGAATGAGTACTCCTATCACACATTCGACTGGATACCCCGTTTGTTCCTATCCTATACTTTATCACAATATTCCAGTCTTTCTTTATCATATTCTTCAGTGATAAAACGTGCTTCCATCTGGCAGATGAACCCATATCAGCAGCAAGTTGATGAATTCTCTGTAGAATATGGTAATCCCGATATCCGCTCGGAAAAAATAAACCAAGTGAACTTATCCTACTATTATTTCTCTAACTCTGTCACTTTTGCCACATGGTTGGACTACTCAAACACGGACAATGCTATCGTCAGATATCCATCCCAACAGAATGAGAAAACAATAGCATATACTTACGACAACTTAGGAAGCTATAATAAAATAACAGGTTCTATCTATATTAGTTATAGCCCCACAGAAGCATTGTCCTTCAATATCAACGGCAGAGTAGGTAAAACCTATATGAAATCTACGCGACTTGATTTCAAGCAACATGCCACGCACTATTCTTTAAATTTAAGCGGAGACTGGAATTTGAAGAATGATTGGACAATAGGAGCACAATGGGGTATTTTTCAGCAAGAACCTGAAATGCAAATAGCATATAATAAGTTCCAAAAGTATTCCTGCTATGTACAGAAACGAATGTTAGACAATAAATTGAACATCAGATTAAATATTAACAGCCCCTTTAGAAATGAGAAATATCGTGAAGCCGTACAGCATGTGCAAAATAGTAATTTTTCAAGGCAAACACGATTTGGTATCGTCGCACGCAGTGTAATGATTGATTTGTCTTATTCATTTGGGTCAGGAAAAACCTCGGCGAAACGAAAAGTCATAATTAATAATGATGACCTTCTTCAAAACACAGGTGTTCGCTGATATCAATACAATTGCCAGCAAGACAGATAGGGAAAGCAGTATAAAACTTTCCTCATCTGTTTTTCTCCTTTCAATCAACGACATGGAATAATGAATGTAAAAGTGCTTCCTTCAC
>OGRK01001470.1_pt1 | contig 14729 bp, 10 predicted proteins | sample 1553471 | NCBI WGS metagenome assembly OGRK01 (sample SAMEA2580080, study PRJEB22360) | human gut metagenome | biome: human gut; feature: human-associated habitat; material: faeces | place: Denmark | collected 2008/2010
TGATGGTTCTTGGAGTCATGTTGAGTGGTTTCCGGGCAGCAGATGCGCTGGATCACATGCGGAAGGAGATCATTCGACAAGAAGGAAAAAGACGTGGCTGGTGGTCGTAACCATCAAATTGTGCTATACTGTGGGCAAGGCAGGTGATCTTTATGAATCAGAACGACCCACCCACTGAACATATTCTGGCGTGTCTGTCGTCCTCTCCCTCCAATGCAAAGATCGTGCGGACGGCAGCAACGATGGCAAAGGCGTTTGGAGGGACCTTTACAGCTCTGTATGTCCGGACGCCTGACTCGGATCAGATGGGAAAAGAAGACTGTCGGCGCTTGCAGCAGCACATTCGTATGGCAGAGCAGGCAGGTGCCAACATTTCTACGATCTACGGAGATGACATTCCGCAGCAGATCGCAGAGTTTGCCCGCATCTCCGGCATTACAAAAATCGTGCTGGGGCGCTCCAGCGTACATCGCCGCCATTTCTGGAGCGGGCCGTCACTGACCGAAAAATTGACGATGACTGCACCCAATCTGGATATTTATATCATCCCGGATGCTTCTGCAGAGAACGGCTACGGCTCAGGACGGAAGCTGTTCACCCGTCCACTTCTGCCGTCTGTCCGTGATCTGCTGATCACCGCAGGCATCCTGAGCTGCATCACGCTCATCGGCTTCTTTTTCTTACAACTGGACTTTGCACGCTATAATATTATCATGCTCTATATGCTGGGGGTGCTGTTCACCGCATTGTGTACCAGCGGCTACACCTGCGGTGTGCTGGGCTCTGTTGCCAGTGTTGCGCTGTACAATTTTTTTCTGACGGAACCGCGCCTGACATTCCATGCGTATGATCCCGGTTATCAGGTCACATTTGCCCTGATGCTGACCTCTGCAATCATTACCTGTACGTTGACAACACGGCTGAAAGACCATGCAAAAATGTCTGCGCAGGCAGCGTTCCGTACAAAAATACTGTTTGATACAAATCAGCTTTTACAGAGAGCAAAAAGCGAGGAAGAAATCCTCTCTCAGACAGCGTCCCAGTTGATGAAGCTGCTGAACCGGAGCCTGATCGTTTACCCGGAACAAAACGGAGATCTTGGGTCAGAACAGGTTTTTGAGATGGATGGGGAAGTGCCGTGTAACATCTTTTCTGCACCGGAAGAACGGGATGCAGCAAACTGGACATTTGCCAACAAAAAGCGTTCCGGCGCAGGCACGGATAGCTACCCGGATGCAAAGGGGCTTTATCTTGCGCTTCGGACCGGAGGCGGCGTGTTTGGAGTGATCGGGATCGATCTGTCCGAAAAACCGCTGGATGCCTTTGAAAACAGTGTGCTGCTTTCCATTCTGGGCGAAGGCGCGCTGGCCATCGAAAACCGCAGAAACGCGCTGGAAAAAGAGCAAGCTGCATTGCAGGCAAGGAATGAAGAGCTGCGGGCAAACCTGCTGCGCACGATCTCCCATGACCTGCGCACCCCGCTGACCTCCATTTCCGGCAATGCCAGCAATCTGCTTTCCAACGGAGAAACGCTGGATACAGAGACCCGGAACAAGATCTGCACCGATATTTTTGACGATGCGCAATGGCTGATCGGTCTGGTGGAAAATCTGCTTTCCATCACCCGCATTGAAGATGGGCGGATGAATCTGCAGATCTCACCGCAGCTGATGGACGAAATGATCGAAGAAGCACTGCATCATGTCAACCGGAAAAGCTGCGAACACACCATCACAACACAGTATGGGGACGAGATCCTCCTGGTCAATGTGGATGCACGGCTGATCATGCAGGTCGTTGTCAATCTGGTGGATAACGCCATCAAATACACCCCCGTGGGCTCGGTCATTCAGATTTCGGCTTACCGGAAAGACCATCAGGTCGTAGTGGAAGTTGCAGATAACGGTCCCGGCATTCCGGATCGCGCAAAAGCACAGGTGTTCGAGATGTTTTATACCGGGCAGAGCCGCATCGCAGACAGCCACCGCAGCCTTGGACTGGGCTTGCCCCTCTGCCGTGCAATCTTGACGGCTCACGGCGGAACATTGACCCTGCGTGACAACATTCCCAATGGCAGTGTCTTTTCCTTTGCACTGCCGCAAAGCGAGGTGAACATTCATGAATAAGCCGTCCATTCTGGTCGTAGAGGACGATGTTCCTGTACGGTGTCTGATCACAACGACCCTGAAAACCCACGGCTATAAATATCTGACTGCTTCCAATGGGGAAACGGCGATCATGATGACTACCAGCCACAATCCGGACATCATGCTGCTGGATCTTGGGCTGCCCGATATAGACGGCATCGAGGTCATCCGCAGTGTCCGCACATGGTCGAACCTGCCCATCATCGTCCTGAGTGCCCGGAGCGAAGATTCTGATAAGATCGAGGCACTGGACAACGGCGCAGACGATTATCTGACAAAGCCGTTTTCCGTGGATGAGCTGCTGGCAAGACTGCGTGTAACGCAGCGCCGATTGAATCTGCTGGCTTCTGACGGCATAAACAGTCCGGTTTTTGTCAATGGTCCTTTGAAGATCGACTTCTCGGCAGGCTGCGTCTGGCTGAGCGAGAATGAATTGCATTTGACCCCCATCGAGTACAAGCTGCTGTGTGTGCTGGCGCATAATGTGGGCAAAGTGCTGACGCATACTTCCCTCACGCAGAAAGTATGGGGCAGTACGCAGGAAAATGACATTGCGTCCTTGCGAGTTTACATGGCATCCCTGCGCAAAAAATTGGAACGATACCCGGATGCGCCGCATCTGATTCAGACCCATGTTGGTGTCGGATACCGGATGCTGCGCGCAGAAAATGATGAAGCATAGTAAAAAACAGGGTGCGCCCCTGAATGAACAGCACCCCATTTGTCCGACAGTATTCGGTCTGACAAATGGGGTGTTTTTATATGTCGGAAAAAACGAAAGGCGTATAGCGGAGAATGAGACCAATTTTTATAGTGCAAAATGCTTTGCACGATAGTCCCGTGGGCTGATGCCATATACGTTTTTGAACGCACGGGAAAAGTGAAGCTGATTGGGATAGCTGACCATGGTACTGATGGTGCGGATGGGCAGGCGGCTTTCAGTCAGCAGCTGTGCCGCCCGTGCCATGCGGTAGTGCAGCAGGAACCCCTGTGGGCTTTCGCCCATGGTATCTCGGAACACCTTGCTGAAATAGCTGCGGTTCAGTCCGCAGAAGGAGGAGATGTCCTCGATGGAAATATCTTCGCTGTAATGCTGCTCTATGAAGGACAGAGCCTCCTTCATATAGAAGTCCCGCAGACGGCGGGGACTTTGTGCCTGATGGGAGGCAGAGGACTGTACAAGTTGATCCAGAAACAGAAAGCCGTAGCCGATCTGACGCATGGGGCTGTCCTGACTGTGATTTACCAGGAAGAGCATCTGCTCTTGCAGCAGCTGTCCGGCTTTGGTGCTCGCAGGCGAGTACACCGGGTTCTGTCCGCTGATGCCTGCAAGGTTCATGGCTTCGTGGGCACGCAGACCGTCAAACTCGATCCATGTGTATTCCCACGGCTCCTGTTCATCGGCACGGTAGGTGGTGACCTGACCGGGAGCGATCAGAAAACCCTGCCCGCCCTCGATGGCGTATTCCTGCTCGTTTGCAAACAGAAGCCCTTTGCCGGAGATGACATAGTGGAACAGATAGTGGTTGCGGGCATAGGGACCATAGGAGTGCAGAGGCTCTGTCTGCTCCCAGCCATATTGGTATAAGTTGAGATCGACGAATCGCTCATCCTGAAACACATGAAACTTTAATTTTGTTTCCGTTGATACGTTTCTTTTTGTGCATTCTTGCATACAAGATGCCTCCGGTCCGCTTTTTCTTATTATATACCAAAATGCGTTATGACTTCAACATAATTCGCAGTATTCCTTCAAATTGAGATATAACAAGTCGCATTTTTGCATTTACGAAACCGCTGGCAGATAGTATAATAATGACGCAACAAGAGAAAAGAAACTGTACAATGTGATGATGCACAAAATTTTCTCGCTGCTTTTGTAAGAGCTGACAAAAGCAAGAAAATCGACCCGGCCGGTGTGACACAATACAAAGATCCCCTAAATAAGCAATTCACATTTCTCCTTCATCATAGCCGACAGGCGGGTAGCCGTTCCGACACGACCGCCTGTCTGTCGGCATTTCTATTAAAAATAATCTCGTTGAGGTATAGGATCCATGAGTATTCGATTTGATTCCGAGGCCCGCATTTTTGTATTGGAGACTGCCCATACCAGCTACCACATGAAGGTGGATGCGCTGGGGCACCTGCTGCATCTGTACTACGGCAAAACCATCGGCACCGGGGACCTGATGCAACTGTATCCCCGCACAGACCGGGGATTTTCGCCGGATTACTACGCTTACCGCACCCACCGGGGCGTTTCCCCGGATCTGCTCCCGCAGGAGTATACCGGCTGCAATGTGGGCGATTTCCGTCTCTCCTGCCTGACGGTAGCCGACAGCCGTGGCGCCTTTGGCGCAGACTTTACCTATGTGAGCCACACGGTGGAGGCGAGCAAATATCAGCTGACCGGTCTGCCCTGTGCCCACGCAGAGGAAAACGATGCCGAGACCCTGATCGTCCGAATGCAGGACGAGGCCACCGGTCTGACGCTGGAGCTGCTGTACGGCGTGTTTGCACAGCAGGATGTCATCACCCGTGCAGCGCGACTAACAAACCACGGAAATAACCCGCTGCGGCTGGACAAGGCGGCATCTGCCTGTCTGGATCTGCCCTTTGGCAGATGGGATCTGCTGCATTTCCATGGCAGACACGCTATGGAACGGCAGCTGGAGCGGGAAGCTGTGGGTACCAATATCCAGACCATTTCTTCGGTGCGGGGCAGCTCCAGCCACCACAATAACCCCTTCCTGATCCTCTGCCAGCAGGATGCAACGGAGACCAGCGGTGCCTGCTACGGGGTGATGATGGTCTATTCCGGCAGCTACCAGATGGACGTGGAGCGCTCTCAGACCGGGCTTGTCCGGGTAGTGAGCGGCATTCAGGAGGAGCGCTTTGCATGGAACCTGAAGCCGGGCGAGACCTTTGACACCCCGGAGGTGATCCTCTCCTTTGCGGCAGAGGGTCTGACCCCGCTTTCCCAGCAGTACCACCGCTTTTTGCGGCGCAACATCTGCCGCGGCCCGTGGAAGGACAAACGCCGCCCGGTGCTGATCAACAACTGGGAGGCCACCTATTTTGATTTCAACACCGAAAAGATCGTAAAGATCGCTGAAAAAGCAGCCTCTCTCGGCGTGGAGATGATGGTGCTGGACGATGGCTGGTTCGGCACCCGGAACGACGACAATCAGGGTCTGGGCGACTGGACTGTGAACTGCGAAAAGCTGCCCGGCGGACTGGACCCGCTGATCGGGCAGATCAATGCGCTGGGCATGAAATTCGGCCTGTGGATCGAGCCGGAAATGGTCAACGAGAACTCCCAGCTGTACCGCACCCACCCGGACTGGGCGCTGACCCTGCCCGGACGCAAGCCTGCCATGGGGCGCAACCAGCTGGTGCTGGATCTTTCCCGCCCGGAGGTGGTGGACTATCTGGCAGGGGTTATCGGCAAGCTGCTGCGGGAGCATCACATTGAGTATATCAAGTGGGATATGAACCGCAGCATGAGCGATGTGTACAGCCGTGCTTTCCCTGCCGAGCAGCAGGGTGAGATCATGCACCGCTATATGCTGGGCGTTTATGCGCTGGCAGAGCGGCTGACGCAGGGCTTCCCGGAGGTGCTGTTCGAGGGCTGCGCAGGCGGCGGCGGACGCTTTGATGCCGGAATGCTGTGCTACTATCCCCAGATCTGGTGCAGTGATGATACCGATGCCATTGAACGGTTGACGATCCAGCACGGCACCTCCTTTGGCTATCCGGTCTGCACCATGGGTGCTCATGTTTCTGCCTGCCCCAACCACCAGACCGGCCGTACTACGCCCATCGACACCCGTGCTGTGGTGGCGATGAGCGGCACCTTTGGCTACGAGCTGGATCTGGGCAAATTAAAGCGCGCCGAGTGCACTGCAGTGAAAAACCAGATCAAGCGGTTCAAACGGCTGAACGACCTGATCCGTACCGGCGATTATTACCGGCTGACCGACCCGGCAGAAAACGCATATTTCACGGCATGGCAGTTTGCCGCAGAGGACGGCAGCGAGGCACTGCTGAATCTGGTGGTGACCCATCCGCAGGCGAATCCCTTGCCCATCCACCTGTGCTTCCGTGGGCTGGAAGAAGATGCTGTGTATGAGCTGGATGGCATCGACTATTTCGGCTCCCAGTATGCCCACGACGTAGAGGACGGCATTCACAAGGGGATGCGGTTCAGCGGCAGCACTCTGCTGTATGCGGGACTTGTCCTGCCGCAGCTGTTTGGCGATTACCCCAGCGTGCAGCTTCATCTTACACGAAAAGGATAAAGAAAGATGACAAGTCAAGATAATTTTGCAGTCCGGTTTGCCAAGCACAAGGACGAGCTGGAATGGCTGTTCATGGAGCTGTAAAGACCGAGATCTCAGGTGATGGCCTTGTTGTGCTCGTGCGGGACAGCGCATTGAGCAAACAGTTATTATGCGCGCAAGCATTTCGCAAACTTTTGACCGGATTCAAAACTCTTTGGGGTAACAGTGGCGCAAACTGCGGATTTCGTTCTGCATAAAAACGGTACATACGCAAAAATTCGCCAAATCCAATCAGTTCTTCCAGAACCCACATTGGACAATCAACGTCATAAATACGTGCTGATAGACACGCTTGCGGACTCTGTGCCGGGAAAACAGAACATACTGCAAAATACTCTTCAATCGTTCTTTTTCAGTTGCCCCATCAATTCCTGAAAACTTTCCAGAGCGCTCTGCAAATTTTCAATAATATCTGCGGCAAGTTCGTCCGGCGCAGGGAGATTATCTAAATCAGCAAGTGATTTGTCCTTCAGCCAGAAAATATCCAGGCTGGTTTTATCTCGTTCCAGAATTTCATCTACCGTGAATCTGCGCCAGCGGCCTTCTGGATTTTCCTGTGACCATGTTTCTGTGCGTTCGTGGCGGTTTTCCGGATGATAGCATTGAATGAAATCCTGCAAGTCAGCATCCGTCATGGGATGCTGACGAAGCGTAAAGTGAACATTTGTGCGAAAATCGTAGATCCAGACTTCCTTTGTCTGACGCTCTGGGCTGGCGGGACGCTTATCGAAGAAAATCACATTTGCCTTTACACCCGGCTTGTAAAAAATGCCAGTTGGCAGGCGGAGAATGGTGTGCAAGTCCGTGGTGTCCAACAGCTTTTTACGGATGATCTCGCCTGCACCACCCTCAAACAGAACGTTATCCGGTACAACAACGGCCGCCTTTCCGGTCGGCTTCAGAATCGTATTGATATGCTGGATAAAGTTGAGCTGCTTATTTGAGCTGGTCGTCCAGAAATCCTGCCGGTTGTAGACCAGATCCTCTTCTTCCTGCTCCTCTTCTTCATTGGTGAAGGTGATGGAAGATTTTTTACCGAACGGCGGGTTCGTCAGTACATAGTCTACACGATAACCCGGGTCAGACAGCAGCGCATCCCCGCGCATGACGGGGACTTTGCCGTACAGGTCACCGATATTGTGCAGATACAGATTCATCAGGCAGAGTTTGAAGGTTGCAACCACAAGTTCAGTTCCATAGAACGTTTCGTTTTTCAGGAATTCTTTCTCTGTGCGGTCGAGTGCATAGTTCTTTGGGTCCGCCAAGAACGCCTGTGCAGCAAGGAAAAAGCCGCCGCTTCCACAGCAGGGGTCAGCGATCGTTTTTTTCGGTTCCGGGCGCAGACAGGCCACCATTGCTTTGATGAGCGGGCGGGGTGTAAAATACTGCCCTGCACCACTTTTTACGTCCTCGGCGTTCTTTTGCAGCAAACCTTCGTAGATCTCGCCCTTCACATCGGAGGACATGGACACCCAGTTTTCCTTGTCGATCATCTGCACCACGCGGTACAGGATGGAAACATTGCTGATTTTGTTGACGGCCCCTTTGAAGATCTGCCCTAAAATGCCACCCTCATCGCCCAGCCGCTCCAGTATAGCGCGGTACTGATTTTCCAGCTCTGCACCCTTGAGCGTGTTCATATCCGACCAAGTGTAACCTTTGGGGATGCCGGTTTCTCGCTTATACGGCGGGCGGGAGTATTCATCGGACATTTTCAGGAAAATCAGGTAGGTAAGCTGTTCGAGATAATCACCATAGGATACACCATCATCCCGCAGCGGATTGCAAAGTCCCCATACTTTGGAGACGATATTAGAAGATTGTTCTGACATTATATTTATTCCTTACGCATGTAGTTCTTTTCGGGCCACCCAGAAAGATTCAGTCGGCTTGATTACAAGAATATCAACTGGACCACCCACGGTTTTTACACAGTTTTCAAAAGCCATCGTTTTAATCGTGACATCAACGGCATACTGGGCAAAATTGATTGCATCTTGCAAGTTGAAGAAGTTGAAATTTATTCCATGATTTTGAATGGCACAATAGGTTTCATCAGGATTTTTAGCATAAAGCTGTGTAAACAGTTTGGATAGCGTTGCGGTTTCACCATCCCAAACAGCACCGGAAAAATTCGTACTAAAATTTTTTATAGATTGATCAGCGACAAAAAGTTGCTTCACAACAGGTAGTGTATTATTAGAATCATATCCTGCAATAATAAAATGAGTATTTAAGTGTGGATTGACATTGCTAAAGTAATTCAGCAAATCATTTGATACTTGTCCAACACTGCTATCTGCATTGACTCTTTCATGAATGAATTTTTCAATATATCCAGCAATTGGCGTTTGATTGATACTCGCATCTCCACAAGTGGAAATGCCGATATGCTCATTACACTGGAACGTTTTATAGGTTGTATCGGTAATCTGTGCACCACACAAGGTTTCAAAATTTCCATTACCAAGTTGCTTTGTGAAGTTATAGGTTGATCTACTGTCACTTGCCATGACAATCCCTTCGCTGGTATAAACGGTGATGATAAACGACATAGTGAAACCTCCTTTAGTGTGATTTATTGTGTAATAAACTCAGAATAGTCTGTATAACGGTTATACCGACCAATCGTAGACAAAAGCTCCTGAATGCGTTCTTCTTTGCATTCGGGATGCTCTTGGATTTCGATAAATAGACATAAAAGTTGCGTAGTTGTGATGAGTGCTTGTTCTCGGCTTGTGCTGTATTTCAACATCTGATCAGGAAACACTTCTTCTATGCGCTGATCTAAGGGCAACGTATTATAACCATTTACAATCAGCAGTGCTCTAGGTTGATGCCCATGGTCTATTAAAAACTGCGAAGCCCATTTTTCAAGCTGTGCGGCATGTTTTTCAGCGGCACTCTTGCCAACGCCTTTAATCTCAGCAACGATATCAATGTCACCATACTTGGCAATCACATCACTACGTTTTTCTTCAGTCGGGCAAAGTTCAAAGCCAAGCTCCGAAAGAACCTGTTTTACAATATTTTCAAGTGGTGCTCCAGTTTCTGTCAGTAACCGTTTGTAGTTTATAATATGCTCTAGCTTTTTTTGCTCTGTTTCAAGTGCTTTCTTTAGCTTTTCAATTCTTTGTTCGGCTTGCCGTTTTGCATCAATTGTTTTTATTTCATCTAAAATATGGAAATCTTCAGCCCAATCGGGTAAAGTGTTCACTTCTTTTTCTAAACACAACTGATTATCGATATCATAAATGCTTTGTAAAAAAGTTTCAATAAATTTTTTACCTCTTGGCGTTTCTATCATAATGTCAGGGTCAAGAGTTGGCAGAAATATAATCGTTCCCTTTTTATATTGTTGGCTGAAAGAAATCACTTTGTCGGTTTTTCGTATTTTGGCCAGCACTGTTCCCTTTTGAACTTCAAACGTAGCATTATATTCCAAGTTCCCTTTATTAACTTCAAAAAAAGTGTTGAATGGCGCATTACCACAAGAGGCAATTTCCTTTCCTTTGAGATGTTCTAATGTCAGCGATACTGGCAAAAAAGAATACATATCAAACTCTGTCGGGTCACCTAACAAGTCGAAGGCTGACCTCTCATAGCGACAGTAACAATTTTCGTTGTGTCCAACAAGGAGATAAATATTGTGCCCTGCACTCAAAAATTCATCAGCTTGTTTCTGTATATGCTCGAAGTCAGCTTTCATTTGACTGGCATCTGGTTCTGTCACTAGATATCTGTTTTTATATTTCTCCTTGTCGGTGTACTGAAATATCAAATTTGAAGTATCAATGATAACTGCGTCATAATCTAAAAGTGAAATTACAGAAGAAAAGCTATCCTCATGAAAATTAGGGAAATGCAATAATTCAAAGTTTGTATTCAACCCCAAAATTTTCGGATTTCTCATGCTTAAATACTTCCTTCCTTAAACGCCTGTTTCAAAATACTCTGTCGCATTGCATCTGTCTGTGCAAGGGCAGTGTCAACTGTTTTCTCAATACTATTGCAAACAGAAAGTTGCTCTTCAATTTTATCCACTGTTTCTTTTGCGGTAACGTCATCGACAATTGGAACAGGGGTATCTCGGATATCATCAAGTCCTAATCCGAGTTTTCCACCACCACGCTTGTTCTTTAGCAAATCTTTCTGCCCATATTCACTTCGCAGATACCACGCCATGAATCTTCCTTGCACTGGGTTTTGAAATCGGACTAAAGCAATATGCTGATTTATATATGCTTCTTCAACCTTCTCTGAGACAAAACCAATGCTTCCAAGGTCGGCAGTAATAGAAACGAGTACATCATTGGGCTGCAATCTTGTCCGAACGCCCTCTGCGTTATCCGGTGGAGTGATATGCTGAATATCTCTGAAGTCAATATCAATGCCACTATGTGTTAAATTTCCGATTCTTACAAATAAAGCACCGCTGTTAGAATAATACTTTGCCCAGCCTCGTGAGCCACTTGTAACAACCATAGTCAAATTACGAATAGAGTCCTTTTTCTCAAAATCAGAAAACGCATCTTTCAGCACAGCCTGTCGATACACCTCTAACTGCTCTTTTGTAGTTTTAAGAGTATCAACAGCCTTGTCAAGCTCAGAGAAAAGCTCGTCGATTCTGGAAACAATTCGGGATTGCTCGTCTAATGGGGGAACATTCATTTCGATATTTTCCAAATCTCGTTTTGCAAGACTTGGAATTGTTGTTGACTTATCTAGTGCCGTAAAATTAAAATGACAGCAGAAATAGTATAAATATTTAGGAAGAAGTTTGCTACTCGGAATCAACCCAAATGCTGTATCAACATTCCAGAATGATTCATTCACAAAAATAGGGGAATTGATTGTGCCTTTCCTTCCAACAATAGTCGTTTTAGGTGGACAAAGATACTCTGTGGCATAGCCGATAATCCCGCCGCTTCCATAAATAGGATATTGTCCATTTGGGTCAATAACCGTCTTCTGATTTTTTCCACTTCTTATTTCGAGTAGTTCTTTCCACTTCATTTACGCTACCAATTCCTCATTCATTTCGTCCAAAATCTCCTGATACTTTTCTCCGAACACCCGATAGAACCCACCCAAGCCGCCTTTGCTGTCAAACGGCGTATACTCCAAGTCCTCCGGCAGAATGCTCAGCGATGTGATGATATGCTCCTTGATCAGCCGCAGCCATTCCATCTGCTCAGCGGTAAAGTGAACCGCACCGGTGTTGCGGCGGAAAGTCCACTGTTTGAAGTTATAGTTTACCCGGTCGGCAAAAGGCGAAAGGGTATCCGTATAGCCCATCTGAAAACGGATAATAGAAATCAGATCGGTCAGCTGAGCGAGTGTGCCTTTCTTTACCTTGTCAGGCTGCTTGATGGCATAACAATCCCACAGACGCTCGACCGTGATGCCCTTTGCTTTGAGTTTTTGATACAGTTCGGTCAGTTTTTTCAGTACCATCGGACGTTTTTTATACGTTTCATTGTAGATGATGCGCAGGGCAATGATCTCATCTTTATTTTCCTCAATGAAATCCTTGAATGTAGAAATCACCCGGTCTGCCGTTTCCTCCTGATTGGTATCATAACCAGCAAAGAGTACTTTGTCCAAATTGACGCTGTCGATAATCTGGTCATGGCTGCGGCGGACATTTTCAATAAAATCGCGCACTTCCGGCTTCTGGAACGGTGCAACGGCCTGTTTGATAAGCTCTTTCTGGGTCTGTGCAAGCTGTTCCGGTGCGGGCGTAAGCACGCCGCTTTCTGCTTGTGCTTTGGCCTGAATGACATCTTCATCAAAGGCATTTAGCAGATTCTCCGCAACCTGCTCTGCGGTCTGCCCTACGGTTTCTTTGAACTGCTTGTGTTCGCTGCGTTCCATCCTGCGGCTGAGACGAATCACACGGTTTGCAAGAGAAGTCAAGGTGTCCTCATCCCGCGCACCAAGTGCAATGTTCATCATCAGTTCCTTCATGGAAACCGCTGGCTTGCGTTCCAGCGTGCGGGTCTCGGTCTTTTTGGATTTGGTTACACCCACTGCATCCACGATCACAAAGTGATCTTTGTTTTCCGTAGCAGAAGGTGTTACCTTTTGTAAATCATCCTTGCTCAGCGTGCGGGTGCCGCGGCCTTTCATCTGCTCGAAGTAATTGCTACTGCGCACATCCCGCATGAACAGCAGGCACTCGATGGGCTTTACATCCGTACCGGTCGCGATCATATCCACGGTAACGGCTATACGTGGGTTGTAGTCATTCCGGAACGAGCTGAGAACAGCTTCCGGATTCTGTGCGCTGTAAGTGATCTTTCTGCAAAAATCGTTTCCTTCGCCGAATTCTTCCCGGACGATCTGAACAATATCGTCTGCATGACTGTCTGTTTTGGCAAAAATCAGCGTTTTGGGGACTTCTTTCCGGTAGGGGAACAGCGTGGTATGGAGTGCTTCTTTGAAGGTGCGAATCACAGCACGGATCTGGCTTGGATTTACGACATCCTTATCCAACTTGGACTGTGTGTAGAACACATCCTCGTCCATCTGCTCCCAGCGTTTTGCGCGCGTCAGGCGGTTACGCCGCTCGATCAACTGCTTCAGGATGGTTGCACCATTTTTCGTCACATCGGTTTCAATCAGATAAATGTCCTCGCCAACGTTAACGCCGTCCAGAACGGCCTGCTCTCGCGTATATTCACTGACAAAATTTTCATTGAAGTAGCCGATGGTTCGCTTATCCGGCGTAGCGGTCAGGCCGATGATAAACGCATCAAAATAGGAAAGCACTTGACTCCATACATTGTAAATCGAACGATGGCATTCATCTACAATGATACAGTCAAAGAACTCCGGCGGAATTTTGGCATTGTAGACGACCTCTTTTGGTGCTTTGCTTTCGGCGGTGACATATTCCGCAAAGGGAATCTCTTCTGCCTGTTCGTCCAGTTCTTCCCCTTTTAGAATGGAATACATCCGCTGGATCGTACTGATACAGACCTGTACATCCCCGGAAATATAAGAATTTTTTAACCGGCGTACACCATACAATTCCGAAAAGCTGCGAGGATCGTCATTGGGCTTGTAGGCCATGAACTCGCGCTCGGCCTGTTCACCAAGGCTGCGGGTATCTACCAGAAACAGGATGCGATTCATTCTGCCGTATTTCAACAGCCGATAGGCGGCAGTAATGGCTGTAAAGGTCTTGCCTGCGCCGGTTGCCATCTGCACAAGAGCGCGCGGCCGATTTTCTGAAAACGAAGTGTCCAGACCATGAATTGCACGGATTTGACATTTGCGGAAGCCCGATTCATCCAGCTGCGGGATACGCTTCAGATTGTTGCGCACAGTATCCGGTTCAGCAAGCCAGCGTTTCAACGTCTCCGGGCGGTGGAACGAGAATACCTTGCGCGAACGATATTTAAGATCTGCGTAATCGGTAAAACGCACCAATTCGCCAGTGGCTTCGTAGGCAAACCGAACCTTGTACTCCCGCTTTACCCATTTGAACTGGCTATTTGCATAGCGGCTGGACTGCGTTTCCACGTCTGTCAGCGCCTGACCTTCTTCGTCTTTCTTTGCCTCTACAACGCCAACTGGCACTCCCTCAATGAAAAGTGCATAATCCACCGGACCGGTATTGGTAGGGAACTCGCGCACTGCAACACCGGAAGCAACCGTCAGATTTAGTTGTTTCAGATCCTGAATTGTCCAGCCACTTTGCCGCAATCTGTTATCGATTTGCTCCCGCGCTCTTGCTTCCGGAGTCATAACGATGCACCTGCCTTTGCTATCTTAGAGCAAACTGTTGATACCTCTATTTTATAAGATGCAACACAATATTACAAGTGTTTCCTTTTTATAAATTTCAAGGCGATATACTTCATGAGAATTTTTCAAAGTACTTGAAAATACGTAAAATTCATGATATAAATTATACGAAACAATTGCCGCTTAGTATCTGTTGCTCAACAATATCTAAATGGGCGGTGCCTGCCATGACCGCCGTGATCTATGCCCGCTATTCATCGGATAACCAACGCGAAGAATCCATTGAAGGCCAGATTCGTGAATGTACGGCTTACTGCACTCTCAAGCGACAGCTTTCAAAAAGGCTGTCGTTTTTCTTTTTTGTATCCGTCCTTTTGGAAACGCTCTACTATGCGGATAAGAGGACTTGAACAACACGGCCCTGCCGCAGGCGGGGCAACAAAAGCCCCAGTGGGGCTTTTTTTTGTGGGCCAAATGCCGG
>OGRK01001483.1_pt1 | contig 14611 bp, 11 predicted proteins | sample 1553471 | NCBI WGS metagenome assembly OGRK01 (sample SAMEA2580080, study PRJEB22360) | human gut metagenome | biome: human gut; feature: human-associated habitat; material: faeces | place: Denmark | collected 2008/2010
CGATAACCTGCTGATTACAAATCAGCTGCTCTGCCAATTGAGCCACATCGGCATATAACTATATGATGTATTATACACCAAATGTCGTAATCAAGTCATCCAAAAATCACAATTATTATTTTTAATGACTCCAAGGGGATTTGAACCCCTGTTACCGCCGTGAAAGGGCGGTGTCTTAACCGCTTGACCATGGAGCCAAATATTTAATTGTTGTTAGTGTTATAACCGAGATTTATAATAGCATAAAAATAATAAAAAAGCAAGCATTTTTTGAAAAAATTTTAAATAATAGAAAAAGAAGAGCAGAAACTATACTTTTTCGGACAGCTCTGCTATAATGTCTGCGTTCGACTTGAAGAGAAAAGTGAGAGGAAACTAAAAGAATGAAGTATTATATGGCTCCGTTAGAGGAGGTCACAGAAGCGATTTACAGAAATGCCTATCATGCATTTTTCTTTCCGATGGATAAATATTTTGCGCCTTTTATTTCTGCAAAGCCAAATAAGGGGCGTCTGTTTAATTATAGAGAAAAACGGGATATTCTTCCGGAAAATAATCAAAATTTGTATCTGGTTCCACAGATATTGACGAATCAAAGCGAAGATTTTTTAAGAACCGTAAAAGGACTAATGGAATATGGATACCAAGAAGTGAATTTAAATCTGGGCTGTCCGTCAAGACCGGTGGTAAATGGTGGAAGAGGTTCGGGATTTTTAGAAAAGAAAGAAAAATTAAAGCAGTTTTTAGATGAGATTTTTGATAAATGTCCAATCGAAATTTCAATTAAGACAAGGCTTGGTCGTTATCATGAGGAAGAGATAGATGAACTATTTGAACTTTTTTCTAATTATCCTTATGAGGAATTAATTGTTCATCCGAGAGTTCAGACTGATTATTATAAAGGGAGTCCACGATTCGATGCGTTTGCAGGTGTATATCAAAAGAATGAAAAACCGTTAATCTATAATGGAGATATTTTTACCAAAGAGGATTATGAAGACGTGGTAAAGCGATTTCCGAAAATAGATGGCGTGATGCTCGGAAGAGGTGTACTTGCAAATCCAGGTCTGCTTTCCGTAATTCATGGACAAGAATTGCCGTCACTTGAAGTTTGGGGGGCATTTTTGGAGCGTCTTTATCAGGATTTCACCGAAAATGCAGTCAATGAAGAGAAAGCTTTGTTTAAATTAAAGGAAATCTGGTGCTATCTTCGGTATTCATTTCCAAAGATGGACATCTGGAACACCAAAATCAAACGTTGCCAAAATCTTAAAGAGTATAGAATGGCAGTGGAAGAATTATTGAAACATTATCCGGAAATACCGAATGGTGCATTTGGAAAGCTGGACGAGGAGGGGAGATAAGATGAAAGAACAGTATGAAATTCAGGCAATTGCACACATTGTTACGGATTTTTCTTCCAAGTTTGGAATTCCCAGACAGAGCGGTCTGGTCGAAGAATTGGAAGGAAAGATTTTATTTGAACCGGAATATGGCACGAAAGAAGCTGTAAAAGGACTCGAAGAATTTTCTCATATCTGGCTTATCTGGGGATTTTCCGAAAATAGAAGGGAAAACTATTCCTTGACGGTCAGACCACCGAAATTAGGCGGAAATACGAGAAAAGGAGTATTTTCAACCCGCTCTCCATTTCGTCCAAATGGAATGGGATTATCCTGTGTTCGGTTAGAGAAGATAGAATTTGATGAAAAAGAAAGACCGATTCTTTATGTAAAGGGTGCAGATTTGATGAATGGAACACCAATTTTTGATATTAAACCTTATATTCCGTATTCGGATTGTCATCCGGAAGCAGAAGGCAGTTTTGCAAGTGTGCATCAAAATGACAGGATAAAGGTTGATATTCCAGAAGAGTTAGAAAGACTTGTGCCAGAAGAAAAAAGACCGGCGCTTTATGCAGTATTAGAACAAGATCCCAGACCGGCTTATCAACAAGACCCCGAGCGGATTTATGGATTCCCGTTTGCAGGAATGGAAATCCGCTTCAGGGTAAAGGACGACTGTCTGACAGTCTGTGAAGTAAAACAAGAGTCCTGTTAGGAAAATACGGATAGGGTAAAGTGTTTTTGTTCACACCAGTTTAATCTTATAGTGCTCCAGCCAGTAATTAACCTGCAAAAGATAAGCAAGCATCTGCGGTCCGGCCATGAGCTGACCATACCATGGTCTGGTATAATCGGATGGTGTTTCTAAAAATTGATGAACTTTTTTTGTATCCAGTAAGGTACGGATTGGTGCATTTGGAGAAGCAAGCACTTCTTTTAGACGGTCAGCGAGGAGGGTTTCATAAGCAGGGTCATAAGTTTTCGGATAAGGGCTTTTTTTCCGCCACAAAATTTCTTCGGGAAGAAATTCAGAACCGGCATATCGAAGCAGACCTTTCACGATTCCATTGGGACATTTCATGGACCATGGAACATTAAAAACATATTCGACAATGCGGTAATCAGCAAGCGGAACGCGCGCTTCTAAGCCGGAATACATACTGGTGCGGTCCATACGATTTAAAAGTGTCATCATAAACCAGCGCAGATTGAGATAAGAAATTTCTCGTCTGCGTTTTTCTGTTGGAGAATCCGATAAAAGGCGTGGAGTCTCGGCAATGGTTGCTTCATAAGCAGAGGCAGAGTATTCTTCTATTGGAAGTGTGGCAAGAACATCAGCGGACAAGAGAAGTTTTCGAGGAGCAAAATCAGCGGACCACGGGAAAGCAGGAGTACGAAACGCTTTTTCCTGATGAAACCATGGATAACCGCCGAAAATTTCGTCCGCACATTCTCCGGTTAACGTGACTTTATTATAGGCGGTTACTTTGGAACAAAAATATAACAGAGAAGATTCCACATCCGCCATACATGGCAGGTCGGCAGCATCTACAGCACGGAACAGACACTCAAACTGGGCTGTGTTATCACATTCTAAAAGGTGATGAGCGGTATTAAGATATTGGCTCGTTTTTTTCGCCCAAGGAGTATCCTGACTTGGTTGAAAAGAGTTGGACTGAAAATATTTCGCATTATCTTTAAAGTCAAAAGAAAACGTATTTAATTTGCGGTTCTGTTTTTGCAATTCTTTTGCGCAAATAGCAGTAACCAGACTACTGTCCAAGCCGCCGGATAAAAAAGTACAGATTGGAATGTCAGAAAGCATTTGCATTTTTACAGAATCTTCAATCAGCCATGCCGTTTTTTCGATGGTTTCCAAAAAAGAATCTTCGTGTAGACGGCTTTCTAATTTCCAATAAAACTGTCTGTTTAATCCGTCTATGGAAAAAGTTAAAAATTCACCTGGAAGCAGTTCAAAGATATTTTGAAAAACACCGTTTCCACAAGTACGTGCAGGACCAAGGGCAAAGATTTCGCAAAGACCGTTTTTATCAACGACAGGATTAATTCCCGGATAGATAAAGAGTCCTTTGATTTCTGATGCAAAAACAAGCGTATTATCCGTTATCGTAAAAAATAACGGTTTAATCCCTATACGGTCGCGGAAAAGCCAGAGTCGTTTTTCTTCTGCATGATAAATTGCAATTGCAAAGATACCGTTTAATTTTTTGATAAAGTCTTCCCGATAAAGCATAAAACCATTTAAAATTACTTCGGTGTCACTGTTAGTGATAAAAACAGTTCCAGCTTTTTTCAGTTCTTCCCGCAAAGGTTTCATGTTATAAATTTCGCCATTAAAGACAATCGAATAATTTCCGGAGGCGCATTGTTTTATCATAGGCTGATGCCCGGTTAATAAGTCAATAATTTCAAGTCGCACATGAGAGAGACCACAGTGAGAGGAAAGATACGTTCCCTCATCATCCGGACCACGTCGTTTAAGGGTGTGGTTCATGGCTTCAAGAATAGAAATCCATTTGTTTTGAGATTGCATAAAATCGTTTCTTGGATTACAAAATCCGGCAATTCCACACATAGAGATACTCCTTTCCAATTCTATAAGTGGTGAGTTGATTACCAGGCTTTGATTAAAGGCTGAATCTGTTGTTTGTTCAAGGCTGATTCAATAGATGGAATCAGAAGTTCTGGATGTGAAATCAGAGAAGTTGGTTTTTTGACTGGATTGTCCTGTCCAAATGGAATAAAGAAAATATTTTTTGCGTTAATTAAAAGCCCGATATTTTTCATATTCAAACCAAGGGCATCGTTTGTGGAGACGGATAATAAGAGTGGTTTATCATTTCTAAGATGGGCTTTTGCCGCCATTAAAACCGGAGTATCGGTGATTCCGTTCGCAAGTTTTGCAAGTGTATTTCCGGTGCATGGAAAGATGACAAGCAGGTCAAGCAGGCTTTTGGGACCGATTGGTTCGGCGTCTTTGATGGTAAGAATTGGAGGGATACCTGTAATTTCTTCTGCCCTTTTTAAGAAACTTTCAGCCGTTCCAAAACGGCTGTCGATACTTTGTGCAGAGTCAGAAAAAATGGTCTGTATGACAGCTCCCTCTTTTTGGAGTGCTTCAAGTGCTTCAAAAATTCGGGCGTAGGTGCAAAAAGAACCGGTAAAGGCAATGCCTATTTTTTTTCCAGATAATGACATAAGAAAGAACCTCTCCTTTTTTATTTAGGATGAAATTTTAATGCGCTGAAAAATGAAAGACATCATTTTTTCGGCAGAGGAAAGCGGTGCGCATTTTCCAGGGAGTCCTAAGAGCAGATGCGCATTTCGCCCCATTGCTTTTGCTTCTTCGAGGTTAAAGCCACCAGGGGCAGAGGCAAGGTCAAGCAATAAGGCAGAAGGAGAAATCTGTTCTAAAAGGGCACTTGTTAAGATTGGTGCAGGGATGGTATTAAAAATAAAATCAAAAGAAGATAATTCACAATCGGAAAGCTGTTCTAAGGAAATGGTCTGTGCGCCCGTCAAAGAAGCTTCGGCAAGCTGAACAGGGTTTCTTGCAGCAACACTTAGATAGGGTGTCTGCATAGAAAGGAGTCGGGCGAGCGCTTTGGCACATTTTCCATATCCTAAGATAAGACAACGGCTTTCAAAAAGTGTGCGGGGACTTAAGAGAATGGCATTTGCAAGAGTGGATTCTGCGGTTGCTTTTGCATTCCAGTAAGAAAATTCAGGTGAAGCCATAAAGTCAAAAGCAGAGATGTTTTTTGTCTGAATGAGTTTAAAAAAAGGCTTTGGAATACAGCCTGCGAACAGGGTGTGTCCATCAGAAAGCAGGTCAGCAAATTCAAGATAAGGAGTTTTATTGAGAAGTTTGGAAAACGGAATTGGTGCAATACAAACAGAAGAAGAGGAGACTGCTTCTAAAAGAGAATCCAAAGGCTGGATGCAGGGCGCTTTTAATGGTTCGCAGAGACCATAGTGGCAGATGCAGTATCCCTTTAAAGCGAGTAATTTTGCAAGGCAGACCTGACGCATATCTCCTCCGATGATAGTAAAATCGAATGTTTTTTTATTCATGTTTGTTCCAGTCAGAAAAAACATTTCTTTACTATATGATGAAAGTACGAAAAAGGTGCAGACAGTTACCGACACAGAACTGGTACAGCGTCGGTATAGAGGCCTGATTTATGCTGTATTAGCGGTGTTCACGTGCAGATATCAGAAAGAGCTTTTTATATGCCCTTGAAAAAGTAGAATAATTTTTAAATCCACTTGCAAAGCACGCTTCTGTGACAGAGGTTCCGCTTTGAATTAAGGCACGGGCATGGAGCAGACGCTTTGTGGAAATATAATTGGCAACGCTGTATCCGGTTTCTTTTTTAAATAAATGCATGAGGTAATAACGGCTCATATAAAATTTGGAAGAGAGTGTATCAATACTTAAATCTTCCACAAGATGTTCTGCAATGTATTCTAAAATCGGCAGAATCTTGGAGTTACAATAGCTGTTTGGAATGTAGGCACTTGAATAAGAATCCATGGAAGCACGATTTAATAATATCAAAAATTGAAGAAATAGTGTGTTTTGGTATAGACCGGAAGCAAAGTCATCCTGTGCAAGAGAACCTTCCAGTTCAACCAGTGTTTCATAAAGACGGCTTTTGGCAAATAGTTCGACACGGAGTACGTGAGAATGATTATTTTCTGCATTGGTAAAACAGGAATCCAGCAAATCCCCGGATTCTTTATAACGTTCTAAAAAATCCGGGGAAATATATAGAATCATTCGTTCATAAAAAGTGCTGTTAATAACCGGTTTATGAATTTCTCCGGCATTTACTAAAACCAAATCATAAGGTTTTAAGTCATAAGTTTTTCCTTCGATATGGTAAGTGACATCACCTCTTAATAAAAGAAATACTTTATAAAAATCATGGTAATGATAGGAAATCGGAAGAGAGTTTGTATCTGTTAAATGAAATAAGCGGAAATTGTCTTTTAAATATCCGGCTTTATTGAATGTTTCTGATTCCATAAGTGTTAAATCCTTTCGGTTCTTTTGATAAATTGAACATTTTTTGCAACATTTTTGACATAATATTTATATTATAACATAAAGATGTCTGATACACTAGGAAATAGATAGACTTCTGAAATTAAAAGAATAGAAAATTGGGGGAAAATAAAATGGAATTTGTAAAATATCAGGGTATCGGAAATGATTATCTGGTGTATGATGTTATAAAAAATAAAGAAGTACTGACCAGAGAACAGATAAAAAAGATCTGTGACCGGAATTTTGGAGTCGGAGCAGATGGAATTTTAGCAGGACCTTATCTGGATGAAGAGAAAAAAATTAGAGTGCGTGTCTTTAATTCAGATGGAAGTGAAGCAGAGCGGGCTGGAAATGGAATTCGGATTTTTGCAAGATATTTAAAAGATGCCGGTTATACATTAAGTGAGAGGCTGACGCTGGAGACTGCAGGTGGAAGCGTAAAGGTTCGTTTTTTAAACGATGATGGAAGCCGGATTCAGGCAGACATGGGGAAAATGAGTTTTGGAGAGGAAAAAACGGTAACGCTTGGGGAAGAACGATATTCTGCATTTATTGCTTCAATCGGAAATCCGCATTGTGTGATTCCGGCAGAGACAATCGACCGTGAAAAGGTCTGTAAACTTGGAAAAAAGATTGCAGAATCTAAGATGTTTAAAAATGGAATTAATGTTATGCTGCTTCAAGTAGAAGATAAAAATAATCTTAATATTGAAATCTTTGAAAGAGGAGCCGGTTATATTCTGGCGTCCGGAACCTGCAGTTGTGCCGCCGCAGCTGTTGCATATAAGAAAGGTTGGGTTGGTCAGGATGTGATGGTGCACATGCCGGGTGGAAAGCTGTGGATTCAGATTGATGAGAATTGGAATCTGAAAATGACTGGAAGTGTGGAAAGTATTGGAAGTGTAAAACTGACCAAAGAATTTAAAAAGAAATTAGGATTTTAACCAAATCAAGAAAGTCTCCTGCTTCAATTTGACTGTGTGAAAAAGAACCCTTATTACAGGGTTCTTTTTTTGCGCAAAATAGAACAATAAAATTTGCGCAAAAAAGGAGGTGAACTGTGAAAAATGTATATTTTTCATACAAAAATGTTAGAAATGCTGTGCATTGCATAACAAAATGACAAGTGGTATAATAAAAATAACAAAAAACAAGAGGAAAAGCGCAAAAATTTGCGCAAAAAAGGAGAAGCTTATTATGAAAAAAAAGTTAATTTCGTGCATTTTGGTCTCAACAATGGCAGTAAGCCTGCTGGCAGGCTGTGGCTCAAGTAAAAAAGATGGAGGCTCTGCTTCAGCAGAAGATGAAAATACCTTGACTGTATGGGCTTGGGACCAGTCATTTAATATTTATGCAATGAAAGAAGCAGAGAAAATTTATCAGAAAGACCATCCGGATTTTAAATTAAAAATTGTGGAAACTCCGTGGGATGATATGCAGACTCAGCTTGGAACCATCGTAGGTGCAAATAATTATTCCCAGCTTCCGGATATCTGTTTAATGCAGGATTTTGCTTATCAGAAATATGTGACCACCTATCCGGATTTATATAAAGACTTATCCGATTCTAATATTGATTTTTCACAGTTTGCACAGGGAAAACTGGCAGCTTCTACCGTAGATGGAAAGCATTACGGAGTCCCATTTGATAATGGAGCAGAAGTTGCATGCTACAGAACAGATGTATTGGAAGAGGCAGGATATTCCGTAGATGATTTAACAGATATTGACTGGGATAAATTTATTGAAATTGGCTCCGATGTTTACGATAAAACGGGATATTCTCTGTTATCTGTACAGGCAGGAAGCGCTGACTTGATTTATCAGATGCTGCAGTCTGCCGGATTTGGTACATGGAACGAAGATGGAACACCGAATATTGCAGGTAATGATAATATTAAACAGTGTATCGAAATTTATCAGGAAATGAGTGAAAAACATGTACTTTCTATTGTAAACAGCTGGGATGAATATGTGGCAACCTTTACAAGTGGAAAAACAGCAGGTGTCATTAACGGATGCTGGATTCTTGCTTCTGTTCAGACAGCAGAGGATTTATCCGGTAAGTGGGCATTGACAGATATGCCGTCTCTTCCGGGAGTAGATTCTGCTACGAATTATTCTAACCAGGGTGGTTCTACCTGGGCAATTACTTCTAACTGTAAAAATACGGAACTTGCAGAAGATTTCCTTGCAACTACATTTGCGGGAAGTACCGAATTATATGATACGATTCTCCCAAGCTCTGGTGCAATTGCAACCTGGCTTCCGGCAAGTGAAAGTGATGTTTACAATGAGCCACAGGAATTCTTTGGCGGACAGGCTATTTATGCAAAGATTTCGGAGTTTGCAGAAAAAACTCCATCTGTAGATTTGGGCGTTTACTATACAGAAGCGAATACGGCAATTGCAACAGCAGTAGCAAATATTTCCGGTGGGGCAGATATTGATTCCGAATTAAAAACAGCACAGGAAACTGTAGAATTTAACATGAACCAGTGATATTTATAGATGAGCGGTGATTGGTTTCATAAAATGAAAGTTGGTAGAAAATATGAAAAAAAGTGGACTTAGTATGAAAGGAAAACAGAATGCAACGGGTTGGATTTTTCTGACCCCTGCCATTCTGCTGATATGCGGATTCAGTCTGTATCCTATGATTAGTGCGTTAATTACATCATTCCAGACTGGTTCAGGAACAAATTTGTCTTTTGCAGGATTATCTAATTATATTCGTTGCTTTAAGGATGATGTATTTATTCAGTCTTTGAAAAACTGTGCATTTTATCTGATTATTCAGGTACCGGTTATGTTGATTCTTGCATTGGCGCTTGCCTCTATTTTAAATAATCCAAAGTTAAAAGGACGTGGTTTTTTCCGTACTGCCATTTTCCTTCCATGTGCGACTTCCCTTGTAGCCTATGCGATTATTTTCCGTTCTCTGTTTGCAACAGACGGATTTATCAATATGGTAGCCATGAAACTTGGAATTATTCATTCAGCATATAATTTCTTAGCTCATCCAATGAGTGCGAAAATTGTTATTATTATCGCTTTGATCTGGAGATGGACAGGATATAACATGGTTTTTTATCTGGCTGGCTTACAGAATATTGAATATTCTGTTTACGAAGCAGCGAAGATTGATGGTGCATCAGCGCTTCAGACTTTCTTTAAAATCACTGTACCATTATTGAAACCAACAATTTTAATGACAGCAATTATGTCTACAAACGGAACGCTGCAGTTGTTTGATGAATCCATGAACCTGACAAAGGGCGGACCTGGAAATGCATCCATTACGATGTCACATTATATTTATAACATGTCATTTAAGGGTGTTCCAAACTTCGGATATACTTCTGCAATGTCCTTTATTATTTTGATTATGGTGGCAGTTCTGGCATTTATACAGATGAGAGTAGGTGATGAGCGTGAATAGTAAAGTAAAGATGACTTTGATTTATATTTTTCTTGGAATTACAACGGTTGTATCGGTATTTCCACTGTTATGGATGATTATCGCGGCAACGAATAAGAGTGTAGATGTCATTGGCGGAAAGTTGACCTTTGGCTCATCAATGCTTGAAAATTATCAGAATCTGGTTTCTCAGCAGCCTCTTTGGAGCAGCTTTTTCAATTCCTGTAAATATACTCTTCTGGTAACGGCATTTGCATTGGTTGTCAGCTCCCTTGCCGGTTATGCCTTTGAAATTTATCGTGACAAAGCGAAAGAAAAAATTTATGCGGTTGTACTGATGTCTATGATGATTCCGTTTGTTGCATTGATGGTTCCGCTGTTTCGGATGTATTCTAAACTTGGATTATTAAACTCAGCAGTTGGATTTATGCTTCCATCACTGGCAACTCCGCTTCTGATTATGATGTTTCGTACTAATGCGAAAGCCTTTCCTGTGGACATTATTGAAGCAGCACGAATTGATGGATTAAGTGAATTTGGAATCTTCTTCCGGATGTATATTCCATCCATGAAAGCAATATTTGCAGCAGCAGGTGTTGTAACATTTATGAATGCATGGAACAATTATTTATGGGCGAAAGTTATTATGTCAGACAATACAACACAGACGATGCCAATGATGATTTCAAACCTGATTTCAGGTTATGTAACCGATTACGGTATGCTCATGTTAGCGGTATTGATTACAACCATTCCAACTGCAATTGTATTCTTTGCATTGCAGAAATACTTTGTAGAAGGAATTACAGGTTCTGTTAAATAAAAAAGGGATATATATAATTGAAAAACAGGCTACTACACAAAGTAGTAGCCTTGCTTTATAATAAGGGGAGAATATTGAGCAAAAAAAATTGGAGGGTGAAATATGACTCTGGATGAAATTGCAAAAGAACTTGGTGTATCTACAAGTACGGTTTCGAGAGCGTTATCAGGGAAAGGCAGAATTGGGGAAAAAACAAGAAGTCGTATAGTTTCGTTTGTTGAAGAGCAGGAACAAAAGGAAGGCAGGAACCAAAAAAAACAGCAGAGAACCCACAATCTGGGAGTTGTTTTTCATGATGATGTATATACGAGTGGAAGTTTTTATTTTCATGACTGCCTGCTTGGAATCTGCGAGGCTGCTGCACTGAGAGGCTATAATGTGGTAGTGACTGTGGAAAAAACAAATGATATCGTAAATCTGCGTTCGATAGTTGAAGAACAGAAAGTAGATGGTATCATTTTAACGCGAGCTCTGGATGAAGATAAGGCATTACGTTATCTGGTAGAACAACAGTTTCCGACCGGAATGACAGGAACTTGTAACAGGCAGGAAGTGATTCAGGTAGATACGGATAACGAGCGTTTAACGGAAGAATTAGTTTCAATTTTAGTTGGACAGGGATTTGAGCGGTTTGCGCTTGTGGTAGAAGACTTATCTTTTAACGTAAATCGTAGCAGACGCAATGGATTTTATAAAGCATTAATAAAAAATGGAATCCCGGAAAGGGAACAGCTTTATTATACCGGTGCTCTGAAAATTGATTTTCTGGATACAATTATCAGTGATATGATTGCAAAAAAAGTACAGTGTATTATCTGTGGTGATGATGTAATCAGTACATGGATGATGTCACGATTACAGGCAGGAGGTTACCGAGTGCCAAAAGATATTGCAATTGCTTCGTTATATAACAGTTCTAGTTTAAACTGTTTTTCACCGTCAATTACAGCGGTCAGTGTTCCGGCAAGACAGGTGGGAATCCGAATGGGAACACAGATGATTCATTGTTTAGAGGGAGAAAAATACGCTCAAAAAAGTATGATGGATTATGAGATTTTACTGAGAAAATCAACGAAGTCAAAGGAAATATGATATACTAAAAAGGTATGATAAAAATCAGGTCTTAGGAGGATATAGTATGAGCGGTTTTGATTATGGCAAAGTAAAAGATCCAGAGTATTTTCAGGAAAACAGAGTAGAGGCACATTCCGACCATAAATATTATACATCCATGGAAGCGATGTTGCAAAAAGAAGAAAATTATAAATATGATTTAAATGGTCTTTGGAAATTTCATTATGCAAAAAATTATGAGAGCACTATAAAAGGATTTGAAAAAACAGAATATAATTGTAAAAACTGGGATGATATCCGTGTACCGGCACATATTCAGATGGAGGGATATGGAGAACCTCAGTATGCAAATGTACAGTACCCTTGGGAAGGCTGGGAAGAAGTCAAATTAGGAGAAATTCCAACTCATTTTAATCCGGTAGCAAGTTATGTAAAATATTTTGAAGTACCGGAAAACATGAAAGGAAAACGAGTTTTTATTTCTTTCCAGGGAGCAGAAAGCGGGATTGCAGTCTGGTTAAATGGAGTCTTTGTGGGCTATAGCGAAGACAGCTTTACACCGTCAGAGTTTGAGTTAACAGATTCTCTTAAAGATGGGGAAAACAAGCTTGCAGTACAGGTATTTAAATTTACAAGCAGCAGCTGGTGCGAGGATCAGGATTTCTTCCGTTTTTCCGGAATTTACAGGGATGTATATCTGTATACCATTCCAGAGGTACATGTCCGTGACATGAGAGTGCGCACTTTACTGGATGAAACTTTTACAAAAGCAGATTTGGAACTGGTTTTAAAAGGAGTTGGAAACGGAAACGTTAAGATTTGTCTGAGCAAAGACGGAGAAGTAATTGTAAATATAGAAGGGGCACTTGAAAGTGAAAGCAGGTTTGTAGTTTTGGTAGAACAGCCAGAATTATGGAGTGCAGAAGCACCGGAATTATATGATTTACTCATTCAAGTGTTTGATGAAAATCAGAAGCTTATGGAAGTGATTCCATACCGCGTGGGATTCCGTAGATTTGAGATGAAAGGCAATATTATGACCTTAAATGGCAAACGAATTGTCTTTAAAGGAGTCAACCGTCATGAATTTAGTTCTGTAACAGGACGTCATGTTTCAAGGGAAGAGTTAATCAAAGATCTGGTTACGATGAAACAGAATAATATCAATGCAATTCGTACCTGTCATTATCCGGATGGTTCTGATATTTATGAGTTATGTGATGAATACGGAATTTATATGATTGCTGAAAATAATATGGAAACACATGGAAGCTGGGACACTCAGGCAGGAAAAGAGCATCCGGATTATACCAATGTTGTTCCGTGTGATAAAGAAGAATGGAAAGGCATGCTGTTAGACCGTGTTAATTCCATGTATCAAAGAGATAAAAACCATCCGGCAATTCTTATCTGGTCCTGCGGAAATGAGTCCTTTGGCGGAAGTGTGATTTATGAAATGTCAGAGTTTTACCGAAATGAGGATCCGACTCGTCTGGTACATTATGAAGGGGTATTTAATGACAGAAGATATAACGATACCAGTGACATGGAAAGCCAGATGTATCCGTCAGTAGAAAGCATCAGAGAATTTCTGAAAAAGGATAGAAGCAAGCCATTTATCTGCTGTGAGTATACGCATGCGATGGGAAATTCCTGTGGTGCAATGCATAAATATACCGATTTGACAGATACAGAGCCGTTATATCAGGGTGGATTTATCTGGGATTACATTGACCAGTCTATTTACAAAAAAGACCGTTATGGAGAAGAATTTCAGGCTTATGGCGGAGACTTTGATGACCGTCCGTGTGATTATAATTTTAGTGGAAATGGAATTGCTTATGGAGGAGACAGAGAGCCATCTCCAAAAATGCAGGAAGTAAAGTTCAATTACCAGAATATTACTGCTGTCGTAGAAAAAACACAGGTTACAGTTGAAAATAAAAATTTATTTGTGAATACAAATCGGTTTGACTGTGTGGCAGTGCTTGAAAAAGATGGAAAAGAACTTGCAAGAAAACAACTTGAAACAGATGTAGCACCACTTGGCAAAAAAACATATCCGCTTCCATTTGAAGTTCAGACTCTGCCAGGAGAGTATGTAATAACAGTAGCATTTCTGTTAAAAGAAGATACAGTCTGGGCAAAACGAGGTCATGAAGTTGCATTTGGACAGGGTGTGTATAAGGTTGAAAGAACCGTACAGATTCCAAAGGGAGAATTAGAGGTTGTTAAGAGTACACATAATATTGGAATCCATGGGGACGGTTTTAAAGTGATGTTCTCATACTTAAATGGCGGATTGGTATCCTATGTGTATGGTGGAAAAGAAATGATAAAAGCCATCCCAAAACCAAATTTCTGGAGAGCGCAAACCGATAATGACTATGGAAATCTGATGCCAATGCGTTATGGACAGTGGAAACTGGCAAGCCTGTATTTATCGCATAAAAAACCAGAGGGTGGAATGTATGAACCAAAGCTGGAAGTAAAAGCACATTCTGTAATTGTAAGTTTTACTTATTGCCTGCCGACGACTCCACAGGCAGAGTGTGAACTTTCTTATGAAGTATTTGCAGATGGAACAATTGAGACAGTACTTTCTTATGAACCGGTAAAAGACTTAGGAGATATGCCGGAATTTGGCGTGATTTTCAAATTCGATGCAGACTATAACCAGGTAACCTGGTATGGAATGGGACCGGAAGAGACTTATGTAGATAGAAATAAAGGTGCAAAACTTGGTATTTATCAAAATAAAGTAGAAGAAAACATGGCAAAATATTTAGTTCCGCAGGAATGTGGAAATAAAACAGGGGTACGCTGGGCAAAAGTAACGGATAGAAAGGGCAGAGGTATGCTCTTTAAGAGTG